>JAAUYH010156548.1_pt1 | contig 15226 bp, 8 predicted proteins | sample 7278061 | NCBI WGS metagenome assembly JAAUYH01 (sample SAMN14350203, study PRJNA611818) | marine sediment metagenome | isolation source: surface marine sediment (0.6m) | place: French Polynesia: Moorea | collected 2018-08
GACGGCCGCAAGCTCGGCCTCGAAGACGGCCGCAAGCTCGGCCTCGAAGACGGTCGCAAGCTCGGCCTCGAAGACGGCCACAAACTCGGCCACAAGCTCGGCCTTGAAGACGGCCGCAAGCTCGGCCTCGAAGACGGGCAGCGGCAGATGCTTATTCACCTACTTGAAAGCCGGTTTGGCCCGCTGCCCGATGCCATCCTTAGGCGACTAGAGCAGGCGACCAACGAAGAGACTAAACGATGGGCGGTGCGTGTACTCGATGCAGGGTCGCTAGAAGAGATCTTTTCTGCGGCGTAAACGGAGAATCGCTTCTTCCCATCATCCGCCGAGTCACAGAGGTCAGATTAGCCATCCAAGGAGACGCTGCTGCGGTGTCGCGCCTCGCCCATTGCGGAAGCCCCAGAAGACTATCTGAGTAACGGCCCCACCTGATCAAGGACAAGGCACAGCCTTGAACACCGCCCCTGGCAGCAAGCTGTCTTCCGGCCAGGTGAGCTTCTCCTTGTCAAACTGCAGCCTCAAGCCCGTAGCTTGCACGAATACGCCCTCTTCCAGGCGACCGAGGAACGACTCGGGCTCGGCCACCGCCTCCCCTTTGCTATGTTCGAGCAAGGTCAGCTTCGCTGAGGTTTTGTCGCCCTCAATAACGATCGTGGTTTCGGTATCGCCCTCGACCAGCGAAAAGCACTGTTTGTCCGCCATCTTCTGTGAATCTCCCGAGTTCTTGCAACCCACCGCGGCCAAAAGGCCCGCAATGCCGGCGAGTAAAACGATCATGCGCCATGTGTTCATCAATATCTTCTCCAGCTCCAGAGAGGCCCGTATGCCTACTCTGCGTCTACCTCACCGCCGCCTGCACTGCCAGTGCCTTCGACGTCCAAGGCACCGCTGCCGGCGGTCGCGTTTTGTAATAGCTCTTTGATATCATCGACCGTAATCACGCCGTCTACGTGCTGCAGCAGATCGTGGTCCATGGTCAGTTGACCGCCAAAGCGCAGACTCAGCCTGGCCTTGGCCCCCGCACTGAGCTTGGCCCCGGCAGCCGCCGACAGTCCCACCAGTCCGTGCAGATGCAACTTCGTCACCCCTGCCAACATATGGTTGGCGATATTCTCAAGCTGCTGGGTGACATGCGCCGGTCCCTGCCCGGTAGACAGAAACGCAAGGACGTCTTGATATAGCTGCTGTAGCGGCGCGCCGCCCGCCTGATAGGCTGTAATCACCTCCGCGATCGCGCTGAAAATGCCGCGGACCTGCTCGTCACTTAGCTGCGACTCTAAATCAAGATACCCCTCGACGCGAAATCCATAGCGGCGGTATTCGGCCGGCAGCATGACGCTGAAGGCGCCCGCGCGCTCGGCGGCGAGAAAGTACTTGCGCCCCAAGCCCAGGCCCACCTGAAAGCGGCGCTTGACCTCCGCACCGCTGATGTTCTGTAAAAAGGCCTCCAGCGAGTCAAAGGTCTCCTCATTCACATCGCCCACGGCAATGGATGTCTCGCTGGCCGCGCCCTCGTAGCGGTCCATATTGCCGGTTTTGCCAAACAGGCTGTACGTCGGCGACGAGATCTGTGGCTCCGCGTCGTCCACGCCGCCGCTCAACTCCCAGCTCACCTTGATGCCGGCGCCGCCGTCGAAGTTGATGCCGGCGGGCAAGGCCTGCGAAATGACCGGGATGGAATGCACCAGCGCCAGAGCCGCCGATGCCTCGCCAGAGGCCTCTACCTTCATTTTGGCCGGCACCCGGTTGCCGTCCTCATCCTCAGTCCACTCCTGGTTTTCGCATTCCAAGCCCACGCCCGCCTCCAAGGCGATGCGGCCGAAAATGCCGGCGCGCAGCCAGCGCTGCCACCACTTGGTCTGCCCGGTGTCGGCGGACCCGTCCTCGCGCCCCCAGGTGCTCCTGCCCGCGCTGGTGTTTTCGCCCGCGGTGCGCAAGCCCGCGCTGGCCGCGGCATTGCCCTCGGCAAAGGCCTTGAATTCGAATTTGGTTTTGGTGTTGTAGGCCGCGGGCTGTACGTTGGATAGCTCGCGAGAAAATAGCCCCATGACCGCGCCCGGGGAACCGACATCGTTGCCGGCAACCGCGAGGATAAAGGCAACAAAGGCGCCGTCGTGCATGACGGGAAAGTCGAACTCCTGATGGACCACCTGTTTGAGTCCAGCTTGGGCCTGGGCGCCGACTTCGGCGCCCACCATGAGTCCGCCCTCGCTGATGTCGCCGCCTCGGCCGCCCAGTCCCGCGGAAAATCCGGCCCCGATGCCGGTGTCGAGGGCTTCGGTCAACTCTCCTCCGCGCCTCAGTTTGAATTGGCCTTCGGTGAAATGGGAGACTTCAAAATAGGCGTCGACGCCGAGGTGCACCGGATAGCCAAACGTGGCGCCGATGCCGCCGTCGAGGGCCAGTCCCAATCCCACAGGCCAATACTGGACCAGCGCTTGTAAGACAACTTGTTTGAGCTCCTCGGGCGCAAACTGCCATAGCGCCGTCAGCGACGCCGAAGTCAGCGATTTGATCAACGGAAATGAGCTCTGTCCCAACGCGAAAATGGCCGCAGCCACCGCGGCCACGGCGCCGATGGTGATGGCGGCCTTGATAACTTTGTCGAGGGTCTGGGCGTCGACCGATGTCAGCCAGGATTGCAGGGTATCGGTGGGCAGGCGCCGGATGACAAAGACCGCGAGGGCACTGGACGGACTGGCGCTCAGGAAGGCGATGGCGATTTCCACCTTGTGCTCGATAATCTGCGCCATCAGCCATTCGGCGGCCTCCTCGCCGACCTCGGCCACGTACACCAAGAGGTCGTGCACGTTGTCGATCTGCTCAAGCCCCCACTCGGCGACGTTGTCGATGACGCTGCTGACCTGCGCGCCGACAAAGTCCACGGCATCGGAAGCGAGATCTAGGGCCCCGGAGGCAAAACTGCCCCAGGACAGACCGCCAAACGCCTGCACGGGAGCTTGACCGGCCTGGGACGAGTGGGACGCCGACATCTGTACGTTTCCGTGTGCCGCCGCCGACTCTGACACTTGTGACATTTGCGTCACGACGTCGGGGGATGCGACTCCGCGATGGGCCGCATCCATCCAAGGATGATTCCACGCTGCCGCGCCCTTGGCCGGGGTCTGTGACCCGTTGCCCACGGCCGGTGCGGTGGCCTGTGTCGCGGCGTTTGTTTTGGCGCCTGGCGTAGCCTCAGTCGTGGCTTCTGTCGTAGCCTTGGCGCGACGCTGCACGGGCGGCCCCGCAGCCGGGGCCAGTTTGCTGGTGCGGGTCACCTTACCGGGCGAGATGCGTTTGCCGGGAGGCGTCGCTGGGTCTTGGTGTTGCTGGGGAGGGGTATTTCTGCGTTTCTTGTCCACGCGCCTCTCGCAGTCGGCGATGTTGATCAGTCGTGATTGCCGTGTTCGTTGCGATCTGAGGACCCGAGTCCAACACAGGTGACCCGTCATTGCAACAGAAAAGGCCGCGGGAGCGATCCCTCGCCGGCGTTAAATGACGCGACGTTCATGGAGTCACCCACATCGCGGAAATGCAGGTGCGCAACGTCGTCATACCGAATTTAAATCTACACATGCTAGTGTGGGCCAATGGTAGTGAGCGATTCCGAGCTACTCGTTCGTTGGCGCGCGGACGACGCGCAGGCGGGGGAACAGCTATTTGAGCGCTATTTCGACCCCGTCAAGCGCTTCTTCGCCAACAAGGTGTCGGGCGGCCTCGACGATCTAATTCAAGAAACATTTTTGCGCTGCGTAAAGAACCGCGATCTCGTCGAGGACGGCGGCAGATTCCGCTCGTACCTCTTTACCATCGCTTACCGGGTCTTCGTCGATCACCTGCGCTACGGCTACCGCGACGGCGAAGTTATTGATTTCGCAGCGACGTCGATTCAAGATCTGTCGCCGGGGGCCAGCTCTCTCATGGCCCGCTACGAAGAGCAGCGCCTCTTGCTCGACGCCCTGCGCCGCATCCCCATCGCCTCACAAGTGATGCTCGAGCTCCACTACTGGGAGTCCCTCACGGTCGGCGAGATCGCTCAGATCTTCGACGTCCCTACCCCGACGGCGCAGGGTCGGCTGCGGCGGGCCCGCGAACGCCTCGATGCGGCCATGAGCGAGCTGGCGGCATCGCCCGAGCTCCTGGCCAGTACGGTGCACGGCTTTGAGAGCTGGATCGAGCGCTGTCGCCATGCTGCAAGTGAGCTCTTGGTGGCGCCGTAGTCAAATCATTTCAGACCGTTAGCGACGAAGCGAAAAAAATTTGAAAAAGTTTTAATGCAAACGGGGCGCTGTCCGACTGCCCCTGTGCAATGAGAAGATTGAATACACCGAGCAAGAAGGGTAGTGACGCAGCCAGCGATGGGCCTGACCAGCGTCACGGGAACGGCCAGAACGGCAGCAGCGCAAGCGGCGACATTCACGACCGTCTGCTCAGGGAGCGGGTACGCGAGCGCTTATTCGGCAAAAAGCTCGCAACCATCCAGATCGCCGGTCGCTTCACCCTGCTCGGCATGGTGGGCACTGGCGGCATGGGCGAGATCTACGCCGCCTACGATGACGTTCTTGACCGAAAGGTGGCCATCAAGCTGGTTCGCGCGAGCGTGCGTCAACAAGTAACCCATGCCGGCACCAACGCGTCCCCGGCCGACGTGCGCCTGCTGCGCGAGGCCAAAATGCTGGCCAGGTTGTCGCATCCCAATGTGGTACAGATCCATGACGCTGGCACCTATGAGGACCGGGTCTTCATCGCCATGGAGTTTATCCGCGGCGTCAATATGCGCCAGTGGCTACAGCAGTGCTGGCACAGCAGGACGAGCCGCCAGCATTGGCGCCGGGTGCTGGCGATGTTCCTCAACATTGGCCAAGGTCTGGAAGCCGCCCATCGCGCCGGGGTCGCCCATCGCGATTTCAAGCCCGAGAACGTACTCATCGGCGATGACGATCGGCCGCGCGTGGTCGACTTTGGCTTGGCCCGCATCAGTAACTCCCCCGATGCGGAGCAAGCCGCAGATACACGGCAGACCGCAGGTGCGCGGCATGCCGCGGGGGCGCGGGCAACTGCCGATAATGGCGCCCCCACAGGCGCCAAAGCCTCTGGCTCTGGGCCATGTATTACCCAAGCGACCACGGTCGACGATGATGGGGGCGAGCTCGTGAGCGCGCCCGCGCCAGACGGGCCCCCGGCCTCCGGGCCCGTACTACAGCCCGCGACCTGGCGTTCAGAGACAACGCGGGTGCCGACGTTTGTGACCACCCGCGGCCAGCTCGTGGGCACGCCCCTGTACATGGCGCCCGAACAGCTGCGGGGCGAGCCCGCCGATGCCGTTAGCGACCAGTTTGGCTTTTGCGTGGCCCTGTATGAGGCCCTGTATGGACAGCGGCCGTTTCAAGGTGACACCCTGGAGATACTTGAACAAACGATCACGTCGGGCAAGATCACAACCCCACCCCGCGGCACTGCGGTGCCCGCCAGCGTCCGCCAAGCGCTCTTGCGTGGCCTTTCCGCCGATCGCGCCGACCGGTTCTCAGATATGGGGCAGCTCATGCAGGCCCTGGATATGGAGGACCGGATACGGCGTCGGCGCTGGACCATGGCGGCCACGGGCGCAGCCCTTGCGGTTGCTTCCACGGCGGCGATTGTGTGGTCGCTCGCGGTTCCTGCGGATCCATGCCTGAACGTGACCGCGTCTATGGAGGAAGTATGGAACGATACCGGCCGCGAGCGAGTTGCCCAGGCATTTGCCCAGACCGGTTTACCGTATGCCGCGACAACGTGGACCAAGCTCGACGGCACGATCGCCGGCTATGTGGAGGATTGGCGCAGCGCACGCATGAGGGCGTGCACGGCGACCCACGTCGATCGCGTGCAGTCGGCGGAGCTCATGGATCGGCGGATGCTGTGCCTAGATGAAGGCCAGCACCAGCTAGCGGCCACCATGGAGCAATTTTCTGACGCCGACGCCGCCGTTGTCGAGCGGGCGGCGGATGCGGTGGCGGCCCTGCCGCCGACGGCCTGGTGCGACGATGCCGACCGGCTGGCGTACGGCATTGCTCCGCCCATGCCCCAACAGGCGGCAGAGGTCGCCGCAGTGCGCAAGCGCCTGGCGGCGGCTAGGACGGGCCACATCTTTGGCCATTATCGCGATGCGCTGCAGATTGCCCGCGCACAAGTGGTCAACAGCGAGAAGATCGACTATCCGCCGGTCCAGGCGGAAGCGCTGCATGTGACTGGGCGGATTTTGCTCCATGACGGCACCCGCGTTGGCCAAGACATCGACGAAATTGCCCAAGGAGAAGAGCTACTAAGCAAGGCCAGTCTCATGGCCGAAGGCGTGCGCCACGATTGGCTGCTGGCCGAGATTTGGCAGGATCTGACGCTGGCCACGTATCGCCACGATGCCGACACCGAGCGCGGACATCGCCGGGCCCTGCGGGCGCAGGCGGTGATTCGCCGTCTCGGCGATCCGCCGCGGCTCGTGACTGATTTGCAGCGCTCGCGCGCGCTCTTGTACTTTAAAGATAAGGAATACGCACGGGCAGAAGCCGAGCTCGGCCAAGCCCTGGCCGGCATTGACGCCCATGCGGACTATGAACGGGCCATATTCTTGCGTTCCCTGGGCAACAGCATTCGCATGCAGCGCCGTTTCGAGGAAGCCGAGGACTTGTACCGCCAGGCCATTGCCCATGCCGAAGCCGCTTTGGGCCCCATGCATCCAACGGTGGCATCGATTCGCTTCGAAGTGGCACAGCTAAACGCGAACCAGGGCCGCTACGATGAAGCCCGTGAGCTGTTCTTGTCGGTTCTCGGCCAGTTTGAGCAAGCTTGGGGGCCACACCATGAACGCGTGGCCAAGGTGCATTGGTATCTGGCGAAGGTATATCGCCATCTGGGCCAGCTGGAGCGTACTCGGGAGCATCTGCGTGCGGCGCGGGAGGTGTATGAGGCGATCGATCCGGCCGGCAGCATACCGCTCGCGGAAGTGCTGATTCAGCAGGGAACGGTGGAATTTCGCCGCGGGGAGTTCCGCAATGCCATCGCCACCTACCAGCGGGCGCTGGGCATGCAGAATAGGTTTTTGCGTGCGGGGCATATACGAATTGGTGAAAGCCACGCCAATATTGCCGAGGCGTACTTGAACTTGGATCTCCATGACGAAGCTCTGCGAGAGCTTGCGCTCGCCGAGGCGGTTTTTGCCAACTATCCCGATAATGTCCTCTATCATACCTTTGCTGCGGGATTGCGCGGGCAGGCGCTCATGAGGCTTGGCCGAACTGCGGCAGCGATTGCTGCGCTGGAGGCGGCTGTGGCGGGCTACGACAAGCTGGGGAGCCATCCGGTGGAGCGGGCTGATGTGCTATGGGCACTGGCGCGGGCGGTGGATGCAGATCCCGGTGTAGGCAAAGCACGGCGGGCTCGTCGGTTACGGGCCGCTGAGCTGGCTTGTGAGGCGCTGGCCGTGTACCAGCAGCAGGGTGACGAGGCCGAGGAAATGCGCCAGACCATGACGGCCTGGTTGGCAAGCAGGGATATGTCTTGCTCTAGCGGGAAGACGAATTCCGCAGAACCGTGAGGACAGGCCCGCACAGAGAGTCGGCAATGAGCAATGGTGAATGGCACCATGTGGTGTCATGTCGGCCATGCGCGGGGGGCATAAAAATAATCGTACGATTCCGGGCGGTTAGAAAAAAAGGACAAAAAAGCGCAAAAAAATGTGATGCAAACGCCAACTTCTCCGACTGCCCCTTTGCAATGACGAAATTAGCACAAGCTGTATCTAGTCGTCCGGTCACCTGGTGGATCGGTCGTCACTATACGGCAAACCGCGATCTCGATTGCGCAAGCACCCTGTCTACATTCTAACCTCTATCGGAGAATAATTGATCATGCCCCAAGTCAACGAATCTGCGCTTTCGCGCCGTCTTCCCAGCCATCGCCGCATGCTGGCGGTCCACGACATCCTCCTCGCCCAGCTGACGCAAAAGCACCACCAGGGCGACGTCGCCTATGACACTCATCTCGCTGGCAGCGATGGTTTTCAGTTCGACGTCCACGTCGATTGGGACGGCGGCGACGACAACGTCGGCACGTTTTCAGTCGTCGATCCCGACGGCAGCGCGCTCGAAGTCGGCAATCTCTTGCCGCAATCGTCGGTCAACGACATCATCGTCCCCGCCCATGACCTGCGTGGCTCCAGCTTGCGCATCCGCATGACCCGCCCGCGCCGCGATTGTGGCTTTTCCGTCTGGGCCATTCCCGTCACGTGGCTGCGCAACCCCGGTACCGCAGCCGGCACTGCGGCTGGGAGCGCGTGTGACGAAGCAGTGTCGGTGCCGCACACTCTCGACCGCAATGACCTGAGCCCCAATGATGTCGCCATTCGCGGGCAGGATTATACGTATAGCGAGGGCGGGCAGGTAATCACCGCGGAATCGGCGACTGATGGCGACAGTGGTGAGGCCCAGGTCTTGGTCCTCGACCTGCCGCTGGGCAGCGACTACGAGATATCGGTCAAATTGGCCCATCCCACGGAGCCGGGTAAGTATTGCATCCAAGATCCAGTGGGCGGCGACGGCAGCGGCAACGACGACGGCTCGCCGCCGCGAGGTCAGTGATGCGAGCACTGTAGCCGGCGATACGGCGCCGTATTGTGGGATACAGGCACCGTATTGCCGGATACCGCCCACCGTTCATTGATATAGGCAGTATTCGTGATGGCAATCGCCAATGGCAATCCATGATGGCCATTGGCAAAGGAGCAGAATATGGACGACGCCAACCAGCTAGGACTTTTGCTTGCCCCCGCGGCCCAGTCACAATCACGGCTGGCCCTTGCGCGAGATACGCTGCAGCACGCAGACCGGCCGCCTTCGTTTGCCGCCGAGTACATGCGCGCCGACGGCCGGGATCCCAACGATCTGACTTTGCAGGGCTGGGCGTTGGTGGTACCAGCCGGCGAGCGCGGCCATCACCTATGCCGCCTGATGCGTCCCCTCATTGAGCGCCGCAGCCAGCAGCAGGGGCGCGAGGCCGCGGTGTATCCCGTGCCCCAGCCGGCCGATGCTGCCATGGGCATCGGCGGCGCCCAGGTGTGGCTCGATGATCATTGGCGCACGGCCCATCGCTCTCCCGAGGACGAGCCGTACTATGTCCTCATCCTCGGCGATCTCGACGAGGTGCCGCTGGTGATTCAGCAAGTGCTGTCCATTCGCTCCCTTGTCGGCCGCTTGGCCTTTGCGCGCGATGAGGAGTATACCGCCTATGTCGAAAAAGTCCTGGCCTGGGAAGACCGCGCCCATGGTTCCCAGGCGCCCACGGCTGCCGACGCGGTTCTCTACACCGTCCACGACGATACCGCCGGACATGGAGGCGGCGGCGCTGGTGGCGCCGTGCAAGTAGGCTTTGACGGCCTCGTCCGCCCCACCCACGACATGCTCGGGCATATGCAGAAACTTCGGACTGGTACACTACGGCTGGCGGGCAGCGAGTGCGCGCCATCGCCGGACGAACTGCTCGCGGTCGCCGATACCGCGCAGCCTACGGTGATGCTGTCGCTGTCTCACGGTCATGGCGTTGCAGCTGGCCATGGCGACGATCTCGCGCTGCAGCGGCGCCTGCAGGGTGCCGTGCACTTTGGCAACGCCGGCCCGTTGACGGGCGAGGACCTGGCCAAGGTGCGCTTTTTACCCGGTGGAGTGTGGTTCATGCAGGCGTGCTTTGGCGCTGGCACACCGGCAAGCAGTGCCTACTATCCGTGGCTGGCGCAGCTCAAGGAGCACGGCTATCATCGCCGCGATATCGAGTATGTGCTTGAGTGCCTACCCCGCGACGGCCGACCGTTTATCTCGGCCATTGCCAAAGCGGTGCTGGCCAATCCCCAGGGCCCGCTGGCCTTTATCGGCCATATCGACCTGGCGTGGACCTATAGCTTCAACGATCTGCACCGCCATGGCAGCGGCCGTCGTCATCGTCGCCTCGGCGATGCCCTGGTGCCGCTCCTTGCCGGCGCCCGCGTCGGCAATAGCCTCGCCGCACTGATCGGCCATTTCAATGAAGTGCAAACCGAGCTCGAATGTGAGTGGGCCAATGCCGCCTCGCGCGGTGCCAGGGGCAGTAACATGAGACCCCGCCGTGCCGACGTCGCCCGCGTCGGCCGCCTGTGGATGCTGCGCCAGGATTTGTTTGCCTATGTGCTCCTCGGTGACCCGGCCGTGCGCTTGCCTCTGGCACAGGAGGTGCCTGGCACGGGGCAGGCGTCTCGCAGCCGGTTGCCGGGGCCGGCAAGGCCACTTCCCGCGGTGCCTGGCACGCCCTTGCAACCGGTAACGACACCACCCGCGGTGCCTGGCACCTCGGACGAGGGTTTCACCGAAGCGCGACTGGCGACGCTCGAGCGCGCCATCAATACGGTGCTGAGTCGCAGTGGAAAGGTGCGTGACCAAGATGTGCGCGCCGCCAGCCGCGAAATGCGCCGGCTCGAACTACGCGCGGACGAGCTGCGCCACTTTATCAACGTCTATCGCAACGCCGGCCTGGCCGCCTTGCGCAAGGAGCCCCATACCACCATGAGTGAATGCAAGTATCCCGGAAAAACCGAGTCAACGGCACAATCGCAATCCCCATCGCCCGCACACACACAAGCGGTAGCCACCCCCGAGGTGCCAGACACGCTGGTCTTCAATGGCGTTGACGGTGTGAACGGCGGCTATTTGATTCCGCCGCTGTCACTGGAGGAGTTTGCCGATGTCGTGGCCCAAAGCCCGCAGCCGGATGGCGAAGAATTGGAGCACCTGCAAGAGGTCGCCACCCAAGCCAAAGAGGGCGCATACCTGCCCGTATCCGGCATCGACTGCAACAACCTCGCCCAAGCAGGATGGGCCGTGATCTTCCCCCACACCGTGCCAGGCACCCCGGCGCATGAGCGGGTGCTGGAAATACGCGCGGCGTTGGCGCCCTTACTCGACCTGCGTCGGGCTCAGGCGGGAGCGCTTTATCGCGAAATCATTGGCTCGGGCGAGGGGGGCGGCTATAGAGGGTCGGTCGGTGACGATCCAAATAGTGGCATTGGCGAAAGCAAAGACGATTTTCTCTATCGCCTCGGTGCCGGGCCCGGATCGGTGGAGCCCGAGGTGTTGCCCTACTACGTCCTCATTGTGGGCTCGCCGGTCGAGATTCCCTTTGCTGTGCAATATCAACTAGACGTCCAGTATGCGGTGGGACGCCTGCATTTCGCCGACGTGGCCGACTATGCCCACTACGCCGAGTCGGTGGTGGCGGCCGAGACCTCGGCGGCCGAGAACTCAGCCGCCATCACTGCGCCGACGGCAACGTTTTTTGCCCCCGTCAACCCCAACGACCTAGCCACCAAGTTCAGCCGCGACCATCTGGTTGCGCCCTTGGCCGATTACGTCGGCGATCGATTTGCCGGTGCCTGGCACGTCGAGCGAATTTTGCGCCAAGACGCCGATAAGGCCACCTTGCGCCAATTGTTGGGCGGCAGTCGCACGCCCGCGCTGCTATTTACCGCGTCGCACGGCTTTGGCTTACCGTGCGGCCATCGAGAGCAAACCGCGGCGCAGGGCGCGCTGGTTTGTCAAGACTGGGGCGGACCCATTGCCCAGCATGTCGAGCCTGCGCACTATTTTGCCGCCGCCGACTTAGCCGAAGATGCCGACCTGCGCGGCACCATCGCCTTTTCATTTGCCTGCTTTGGCGCTGGCACTGCGGCCGAGGACGATTTTGCCACGTATGACCGCGAAGTCCGGGGCCGAACGCTCACGCCCGCCAATGCGCCTGCGCCCTTTGTCGCCGCATTGCCCCAGCGCATGCTCGCGCAGGCCGGCGGACGCGGCGCCCTGGCCGTGATCGGCCATGTGGGTCGGGCGTGGGCGGCATCGTTTCAATGGAGTCCGGCGCGGGCTTGGGCGCGCAGGCAAGATCCGAAGATGTTCAAGAGCGCGCTGACAGGGCTGATGCTGGGTCATCGCGCCGGCTATGCGCTCGATCCATTTCACGTCCGCTACGCCGAGATGGTCGCCGACATCCACGTCTACCGGCGCCGGTTGGAACATGGCCAGGCGACGCATGCGCCGCAGACAACGGTGGCGGCGGAGTTTGCCTACCGCTGGATGTGCGCCCATGACGCCCGCAACTACGCCATCATTGGCGATCCTGCGGTGCGGTTGTCGGTGGCGCCCTGAGGCGCTCATAAAACATCCAAACGCCCAACGATTTCGATAAAAAATACAAAAACGCTCGTCCAGCGTAACGCAAGCGCGGCATCGGGCTCTACCAAAGTGAATCCGAAATCAAGGACGCATGCCGCGCTCCTACCAACGCTGAAGAACGAGGAATTATCGACCATGACCCTCCGTATTGCCATGACCATTTTATGTGCCTCTCTCATGGGCGCCTGCTTAGATCATCAGGGCGGATACACCAACGAAAACGGCTCAACAGGCCACAGCGAACAGCTCCTCATGCGCGTCGACGAGCCCATCACGGAAACCCCTCGTGGCTATGAAATCGCCATGCCCGAGAGCGCCGTCGCCGAGATCCCCCTCGACCGCACCATCGCCCTCACGGTGACGACGAGTGAGGGACGAAGCTCGTCCGTGAGTGGCCTGGCTGTGGTGTCATCCGATACCTCGGTGAGCCTGCTCACCTCCGAACGACTCGAGGTGCCCCTGGACGAACCGGGCCACCGCGCTTCGCTAGCAGAGCCCCGCCACGCGTTGGCCTGCGGCAGCGCCGAATTCGGCATTGACTGCTTCGCGAATTCGTATCTCGCATTCTGCGCGGGCACCATCTACTGTTTGCCGGGCCCCGGACCCGGTGGCTTCGTATGTCGATGTATATAGCGGACCTCAAGGCGCCCGATACGTACGTGGGAGCGAACATGTGCGCTGAATTCAGCTTGTTGTCGTAGCGTAGGGCGACTCTCCTCAAAGGCGCTCATACTTCTGGTCTATTTGGCCAGAACTCGCTATGGTTCTGATTGAGATGTCGCGTCGCAATAGATCAGAGCTCGCCTATTTGGCGCCAGGTGCTAGTCAAACTGCACCTTCTACACCTGCTAAGGTGTGGCTGCCAGGAGCCGTTGACGGTGCAGCGGAAGTTCCGAGCGCCAACTATCATCACCGTCATCATCAAGAGACATGGCCCGCACCGGACGAGCATTTGGTGCCACCCGAGACCGGTCACGAGATGCTCAATGGGCAGGTCGTGGAAGTGGCGCCCGCCGATGCGCCGCACGCCGATCAGCAATGTGACTTGGCTTATGTCCTTAGGGCCCACGTGGCTCCCGGCTATGTGGCATCCACTGAGCTGCTCACCCGGGTGGCGGAAGAGAGCAATTTTTCCACCGATGCCTGCATTCGCCGCGAAGGCTTAGATGCCCAGGGGCATCGCTATCTAGAAGAGCTTTCCTTTGAGGTCCAACACACTCAGAGTGAGGCGAGTTTGACTGAGCGGGCGATCGATCTGCAAAAGCGAGGTGTGCGTCGGGTTATTGCCATCGAGGTAAAAATGGCCAGTCGCGGCCGGGTCCAAGCTGGGCCGGTCAAGGAGTGGTTGCCGTCCTCTCACGCCCAGGGGTCCGCAGAGCGAGATGGCGGTAATTGGCGCCGATTGGCGATGGATGAACTCTTAAAGGATCCGTGTCTGCAACGTCCTATCAAAGTTGCCGCCCTGGTCGATGCCGAAGAAGCAGATATCGCCGTAGCTCGCGCACTCCTAGAGCGGCAAAACCCCGTCTTGCTCGCTGTACGAACGCAGGACTTCGACAAAGGTCATAAGCGGGGCTTTAGTGAAGGCTATGAGCAGGGCTTCGACAAAGGAGTATCCTCCGGACATCGCGACAGTATTGAGGCGCTATGCGAGGTGTTGGGCATCGCACTGACCCCGACCCGTCGCGCCAAACTCGACAATCTCAACAGCGATGAGACTCAGCGACTCATGAGGCATCTGCGAACCAACAAGACCTGGGACGAAAATCTCGATTAGAGTTTCGCCAACCCCGACATAGTTGCAGCGACATACTCGTTATCAAGGCGCCACTGCGTGATCCGTTGCGGAACAAACAGGAGCCGTATTATTCATCTAGTAGCGACTGCGCAGTGATTAAATCCAGGGTATCGAATCCCTCGGTAAAACTGTGATAGACAGTGCTCAGTAGTTTACGCGCGCTTGCCGCCTGCCCTTCATTCGCCTCCTCAGGCGCCCCGCTATTCGGCCCGTCATTCAGCCCGTCATTCAGCCCGTCATTCAGCCCTTTTGGCGACCATCGTCGGTACATACTGATCGCGACGCGGAGCTCCAACGAGCGCGCTTTTTGGCGGCGGGCCACCGCAAGTGCGGTTTGGAAACACTCGTCGATCTGTGCCCCCTCCTCGGCCGTCACGATGGCCTCGGCCGCGCGCGCGCGCTGCAAGAGCAGCTCCCCTTTTAGGCGATGCAGCTCGGCTTCATAGTACGTATCGAGATTGGCCCTGACCATCGATAGTGCCTTCTCCACCGTCGCCAAACCATCGCGGTATCGCCCGGCTTGCAGCTGTGCATCGGCCAAGTAGCTCATCAAATGCGGCACATGCGACTGCGTGCCGGTCTGCTCGAGAATGGCAAACCCGCTTTGTATCTGCTTGATCCCCTCCTCGATGTCTTCTATACCCGCAGCCATCCCCACGGCCGCTCGCCCCTGCTGTATTTTGGCGAGAGCCAGCCATAGAACAAATCCCTGCTCCGTCGCTAGCTCGATGTTCTTGGTCGCCATTCGATGGGTCTGCGCGAAATCCCCCCGGGCCAAAGACACGGCACTCGCAAAGTAGTATCCATGGCCGAGGCTGAATGCATGATCGGTTCTTTCGGAAATCACCATCGCCTGCTGGGCCAATTGCCACGCTCGATCGGTATATCCCAATAATGTGTACGCCCACGCCATGTACGCATGGGCATTGGAGCATGGATCCGCCCCCGATAGTAGATCGTGCATCTTGCGGTCGTTGAGGTCGTACATGGCAATCGTCTTTTCCATGTGCGCGATGCATTGATCGTAATCGGTCGCATAAAAGTCCGTTTCCCCCAGCGACGCATAGCCCACTAATTGCATACCCACATTCTCCTCGTTCACGCCTATCTGCAATAGTTGCTGCGCCAACTCGGCAGAGCGTTTGCGGTTGACACGGACGATGTAGAACAAAAATATGCTGTACAAGAGGCGAAACAAATCGCC
>JAAUYH010224871.1_pt1 | contig 15225 bp, 6 predicted proteins | sample 7278061 | NCBI WGS metagenome assembly JAAUYH01 (sample SAMN14350203, study PRJNA611818) | marine sediment metagenome | isolation source: surface marine sediment (0.6m) | place: French Polynesia: Moorea | collected 2018-08
AGGGCCGTTTCACCAGTAACCTGCGCAACGCGGCGGCGGCGCGCCCGCGATGTCTCGCGAGACGTAGGAGCCATCTGAATCTGACCCTGCCCAGTTACAACACGCCGAGCACCCGCTTCCACGCCGACATACCGACACCCGTCGTGAACCACCAGCTACTCACGCGGCTCGAACCGCTCTCCATTTCGGGCCAGCTGCATACAACGCCGTCGCCCGTCGCCCGCGGGGTCCCCAGCGAAGGAAGCCTAAGCGAGACCGAGGTGGAAAAGATGCGAGCCGCGGTAAACGCGATAAGAAAGGTTCTGCAGCGCGCCAACAGCGCGGAGGCGGGTTCCAGCCCCCGCACCACGATGACTTAGATTTCCTCTACCACAAAGCAAGCTGCAGACCCGGTATCGAACGAGCAGTTGTTTGGGGGTATGGTAATGGCGAGTTCGTTTGTGTTACCTTGGCTAGTTGTCGAAATTCAAATGTGGTCCAAGAATGTTTTGCTCAAGTCAGCACACAATCAAAAGTGCTATCGACGAAGGAAAGACGCAGATCACGACCTGTCCAGTATCTATTTCGTTAGTTTACTTGTATCTCTGCTTTGTTCAAATGTGTTTGCTATCTCCAACATCCGGTCGCCATTGTGTAATCATACAGTAGTTTCCGATCGCCATCGCATGCATAGGCGAACTTTTGCGACATTTGAATGCACCGCAAGAAGGTGCTATGCCACCAGCAGAACGATACCCGCAATTAATGATATCAATGTTTCTCGAGACTCCACAGGAGGCGCGAACGCACACACGAAGAACAAAAACCGAAATTGCAGTGGTGCAATTGATAATTTACCGCTCGCCACACCGCCCAGCAAGTCAAGTAGTCCACCGATAAACAAGAATAATCATGAGCACGCCGCACGCTACCGCGAGCAAGACAATGATACAAAACGCCTGCCGTTTGCGGTGATGCGCATCCGCCGTTCGGAGTTGCCGCACCGCCTTGTGCGTGATATCCCTCGTCTCCTCGAGATTATAGTCGATTCGATCCAACAACGTGCCCTGGTCGACGACCAACGACGCCAGATCTTTGACCAGTGTCGCCAATTCGCTTATCGAGCTGGCCACGGCGGTGAGTTCCACCTCGCGCCGCCGCGCCTCCGCCTGGTTGTGCTCCTCGCTCGTCAGCTGCACCTGCATCACCTCGTCCTCATCCAGGCTGTACGTGTCGATGCGCGGGCTCTCCTCGCCCAGCGTGTCGCGCTGCCGCTGCAGTTGGTCCAGCCAATCCTTCTGCCGCGCGCGCGCCTCGCGACTGATTTCCTGCAGCTCGCCCGCGAACCGCCGCTGCAAGTTTTTCTCGACGGGCGTGTCGGCACCCAGCGCGCGCACGCGCGCCTGCGCGGCGTGTAGTCGCGCGGTTAGCGCATGTGCCTTTTCTCGCACGTCGGCCTCCAACGCCGCGGTGGAGTTGTCGCCATCGAAGCGCGGTAGTAAGTGAGCCGCATAGCCGTCGCGTAGTTCACGCAGTAATGCCCGTGCGGAACGGACATCTTCCTTCAATTCCGCATGCGCCGCCGTCACATCGCCGCCACGCGCGCTGCGCGCCAGCAATCGGGTCGAGTCCTCGTCCCCGTCGTCGTCCACGTCGACGCTGGTGTGGCGCCTCGAATGCAGTGCCCTGGCTTCTGCGCGGTAGCGCAAAAACAATGCGGTACGGTCACGATACGCCATCGCAGGGTCAGTTCCGGTGTCAAAACGAGTCACCTCAGTGTTGCCGTTGCTGACATAGACATGGGTGGGCTTACAGCATTGCCGCAAAACTGCAAGCCACGTGTTGGTGCGGTTACGTAACAATAGAGTAAAACCCGGTTAATTCTATGTACGCTCTCTATCGATATACAAAGGCCCACCTCGAACACTTCAGCTGCGCCGTATGTGATGCATATCGCCTCATATGCAGAGCACGGCAGGTAGATTTTCCCGTGTTCCGCTTGGTGGCGCGCTTTACGGAAACCATGACGACGCTCGAGCGACTCAACACTGACATCGGCGCCGCGAAACGCGGCGCCAGCAAGGGCGGGAACTGGGGCCGCATCGGTGGCGTGGCGCGCCGATTGCTGGTGGGCGGCGCCCGGAAAACCCGCCCCAGCGATGTCATCATCACCTCGGCGATGCTGGACGGTGGGCGCACCGACCCCATCGTCAGTCAGACCGTGTCCAGCGTGGGGCTGACCGAGAAGGAGCGCCAGCGCTACGACATCGAGCGGCTAGCCAGCGACGTCGAGGTGTTCAACGTGGCCACCACCAATTGCTCGTCCAGCCGCCACTGGTGCGAGCGCTGCGAGGAGCGCCGCACGAAGCTAGCCCGCCTGCAACGCGAAATCGATCGCATGCGCCACCTCATCATTAACGACGACATCGTCACGCTGGAGGCGCCGGCAAACTCCGTCGTCTCGCCGGAGGTGCTCGAGCTCGCGCAGGAAAGCGCGAAACTTCGCATCACCATCGATTCGTTGATGCGGTTTCAGGTACGTTGCGCTGTGTGCGGTGTGTCGCGGTTGCTAACATGCGGTGTTTCGTGAAGTCGTTCGAACTCGCTGATAACAGCTGATGTTTATTCCTGGTTTTTCAATTTGCGGCCGGTTGGATGGCGTGCTTGCTCGCTTTAAAGAACCGCCGTGTTTCGCCACTCCCACAATCACCAACTCGTTTCCTGTAAATTTTCGTCGCCGCACCTCGTGGCTGGCTGGTTGCACACCGCGAAATGTGCCTACCGGGCACTCTTGCCACAAATTTTGAAGTGTGTTCTTCTTGTTCGCTTTGTCATGTGAACTAAACTCGTACATAACCTACTACATGCTTCACTAGAGTGCGATTCTTACGTGTTGGATCACAAATTTGAAACATCCGCTCTTCACTGTAGGCCTACCAGGCTCTGGATACTCAGCTTGTATTCATTCGTGCTACTTGTTAGTTGGTCGAGAAGGTTACTCGTAGAAATCACGGTTTGGTGCATCATAGAAGGTATTGTCGCAACAAGTGGATGTCCATCTGTTTCAGATCATCCGAAGCAAACCTCCTGGCTCAACATAACGGTCATCCGTGTCGTAGCAAGTGCGATGTTTGTAGACAGCAACTTCGCACTGCCCAAGCCGAAACTCGAAGGTCTCGTCAGCAAACGCTGCCCAACTGTGAGGGTTAGAACGGATCGGAATATAGCAAGGACATTGGAATATTGTCATACTGATTGCCAAACATTGGTAAACCGCGCATGGGTGAAAGTTTCTCCAACACATAGAGTAGCGAGAAGTTGAACAACAGCCCAGCGGGTCATGAAAACGCTGGACAAGCTAAACGAAAGGAAAACAATCGGCCTGGCTATACCAAGTTCCACAATGCCCTAAGGACGTTGTCGCTCTGAGCACAGGAAAAATTAGTCGAATTACACAAGTGCGAGAACTGGGAGAGATCGCAACTTCATGCATCAAGCATTTTGGTTCGAAATAGATCACGCGCAGATTCCTAATCAAGCAAAAGCAATTCTTCTGTACTTTAAGCTCATAATCCAAATCAATGCGGACAATCAATAGCACGTGGAATTCATGGTTGAGTTCATATCAAAAGGAACGGCCCTTGGATAGCGAGGAAGCATCGAACGGTTTGAAAAGTCCAACCGCTGACACATCTTGCAACCGAAGCTCTTGGCTGGAGAAAGGTCTACCTTTCGCTGCAACTGAAGCCGTTAAAAACTATTATGAGGTCACCAACCCGTTTCTATGGCACTGTCATGAAATTACCCTCTAGATTCCAGAATCTGCGAAGCCGCACTGTTTCTTCAGCTTCCAAACAACAATTGGAAACCATGTTCAGGAACACTTTGGATAGAGCGTCACCTGGAATTTTCCCTAGTAACAGACAGTCTAAAGCTTATTCAACTCTAGCAAGGGTGTTTATCCGGAATAGATACGAAGATGCTAGTTTTTTTATCGGGAAAATTTGTTCGGACAGAAAATGAAGCGATGAGACCCGGCTCATGAATCGTGATATCCGCGTTGAAGAATGCCACTTGAAAACTTCTTCCTCAGATCAACTTCTGCTTTCATAATTAGATGATCGTTTTCGAATATCCAGAGAGCAAGATCTTTAAAATCTCAACTTCTATTCAACAAATTTTGAATTCTAACGAGCTTTCACTTGGACATATTTCTAGATATCAATACTGCTTTAGTTTGAGCACTAGGTACTAAATTTAGGTTACAGACGGGGAGAATAAATCGAGACATTCCAAATACACCTAATTCTAAAATTACAGCAATATCCGAGTGCTTGGAAGGCATTCAAAAAGCTAACTACATCAGAAATATTATCTACTGTTCTCTCCAAGAAATAAATAATCCCACGCGATTCGATAGAGTTACCAATGAAGCTTGAAAATGATTCTACTTTAAATTATAAACAATGAGATTAATTTCTATCTTAAACTATTTAATATAATTTTCAAAGACTGAAAATCAGAAAATGAACAATTCGAATAATTTCAGAATCCTCAAATTTAGTCGGACAGTCGGAAAAGATGGCATTAGCTTGAGCTGTCTTTAGTCACACAGCCTTCGGAGATCTATTTCTACAACAGACGGTCTATACCATGGATTTGGGTGCGACTGTTCTATCTTGCTACCCGGCATAGGGCAAACAGCAAGGTTTCAGACTTCGGTGTCCTATGAAGCAGAGCAGAGCGCGAAAAATGAACTGATTAAACAAGAATCTTTCTATTATCAATGCTAAATTTATGCTAATTATCTCAATGGATTTGACCTCAAGATAGAAATATAGAAATTTCATCTTTCAATAAATCTACTTCGATTTAATAAAAATAATAAACATGGTAACGGACTATATTTTGAATCTTTCTTGGCTTCGAACAAGTATTTTCCGACCAAATCATTCTAGAAATTAGGTGGGGAGTACCATAAAATATAGTACAATCGAGCTAGCTACACTATACTTATCAAAACTTTCGTTTAAAAAGTACTTCTGCAGGTGGTCTATGGAAATTTACTTACATGGCATCACAGAGTAAAGCTGATGTTCTCTACAAATAGTACCATTTTCATTATAGTAATTAAATATATTTCTAGGATCGATCGCAGTGGCTGTGGATATATGAGTCATGTCATTTGATTGTAAGAAGAGGATTTCTTACGACTCAGCTCTCAGTCTTTGAAATCAAATTGCAATTTTTTAAAAATTGCATTTGTAATTATACATGGGCAACAATTTCTATTTAACTATTCTATATCCTTATAGCTGCATAATGGCCATCAAGGACCATTATTTGTATATCATTGCTCAAGATTCAATTAGAATTAGGACTAATTCGTCCAACTAAGTGGCTTCAAGAATATGCTGATTGCAAGAAACTTCTCAATCTTCCTTTTTCTGTATGTGAAATCAAATAATTTTTATATACCTGGAATGATCATTGCATTATCGGAGTAAATTCTAACTTAATGTCGAATATTTATCTAAATCTTTAGACTGAGTATTCATTTATCGAGCGGAAAACTGTACCATAACATTCAGTCAGACAGTAATTTTTGGGATTTGACAAATATTGCGATTTCGATTATTCAAAAATTCGTGTTTTACCATCCATATATACCTAAATAAAAGCTGCTTTGAGTAAGAATTCTGGGCGCTCTTGAACACCTTCACATCAATCATTCGATTTGATCTATCTGTTTTCTGTAGTCTTGTGTTGGTAGGAGGAGGAGGAGACGTTCCCTGCACTGCATGTGCTGCTGAGGCGGAAGAGTTACAGCCTCACTGAGCCTTTCCTCCGTCGCTGCACCGATTGCTAATCTCGCCGCCGCATCCGCTTCTCTATTATTGGTTCAACTACAGCATAGGTTTTCTATATCCACTGCCGCTTCTGGCGCTCTCCTACCGTTCGTATCGACAGTTCTTGTGCTGGAATATTGTATCGCCGCCACTTAGGCTGCGACTGTTTACTCTTTCGGACACTCTCTTGCTAACCTTGACGACGATTCTCGGTCGGTCAAGCCATAAGAGGCTTGTAAATTATTTAAGCTACTACATCAACCTATGGAAAACTTCAGTGTACGCATACGTCCTATGGTGAAGTGTTTAAAAAGCTTTGCATAATAATACTGATAATCAAAGTTTTTGATCAGGTATTTCAACAGCGAATCTTGAAAATCACAAAAGTAGCTTGAACTCGAACAAGCTCCAGTTCCTATGCTATTAAAACTTGAAAGATCCAGAGATGCATCTAGAAACAATGAAGAACATCAAATGCACGTAATTAATAGTACTTACAATATTTTGCAAACGATAACTGAGGACAATCACAACTATTTACAAGCGCTAATTCAATCATAAACTAAAGAATTTGAAATCTAATTTATGATTTTGGGCGGTTATTTGTACCTGAATTTTATTATTCAGTTATCCTAATTTTTAAAGGTAAGAATATAGTATGCAGGTCGAAACAGAAAACAAGGTGCAAGTCCAAATTGATCTGGAAATGATGAAAGAATTTGATGTAACGCGTATCATAATTTTGGGGTGTAGATTATAGCAAGGCTTGTCTTTGAACCTTGATCAATAATTTCGAGAAAACAACGAGAGATGAAGACTTGATGGAAATAGCTCTTCTAGGTTTCCAAAGAATACAATCTCGACTAAATGTTTCGTCTTAAAGTCAAGAACTTTATTTGTATTTTTCTCAAGTTCAACTAAAATAAGAATCGAGTGTCGACGTAGAATTCAAGTCGTCATATGACTGTAATAATGTTCGCACACGAAATTCAACACCCCGTCGTCCCTAGAATTGGTAAGTATTTGAGCTCTTCATTCTAAGGAGGGTTCGTTTAATCAGGTGGAAATGGATAAAAGATGGGCTGTGACGGTTCTACGTTCTCTGGATCTACCAAACTTCCGTTTCAAGTATATAATTGGATTTGTCGTAGTCAAAATCACCCTGTGGCCGTCCAAAAAATCGGTACCATCTGATCGAATAATATTAGGTTACGTTATCAGCAGCATATCAGAATAACTTTGATTGTTTTCTGAATTCTAGATTGACTGGAATTCTTTTGATCATTTGTTAAGATTCATGACTGTAGCATATTATTTTTAGCACCGGAAAGTGCTTTAACAAGTTGTTACAATTTTACAAGAAGCATCCTAACAGTATCTACAATCAATCGCACACCTCATACCTAAATCCAGTTGTCGTGATAATATGACAATCGATTACGCAAAAATTACGAACGCAAAGAAGTTAATTTGGAGTACGCCTCACAGAACTACCTAGTGAGATGAAATACCAGCAAGAATAAGTAGGACTCCTTGACTTTCTCCATGCTTCAAGCTCGATTATCTTGCTATTGTGCGATTGACCTAGAAAAAAAATGAAAATTACAAGTATGGGGAGGAGATAGAACCAGACATGGCACCACCAACCTAGTCCATACGGTACTGTGGCCGTGAACTGCATCAGAAGTGACACCGGACGCCTTGCCAGCGACAGCGGTTGAAGTCACTTCACCTTCCCCTTTGGTCATAAAATCTTCAAGGGAAGGTATGTGTACTTTTGCGTACAGAGCAGCAGCAATTAGGCCGTAGAAGGTGAGCGAAGCAGTTTCATTTTCTTAGGAATGTCTTGTGTCTGAAACTTTTAAAGTGAAGAATTTTTTTGCAAAGCTGCTGTGTAGGCTTTGTAGCAGTAGCGAGGACACTTATATAGCGTGATAACGGAAAAAATTAAAGCCCGGTCAACTATTTCAGGCGATTCTGGATTGTAAACTGTTGCATATTTGTTGTTATTTATTTGACGTTCGGCGTTCTAATATATTTAAATTTCCTCTTGTCTGTATTTGTAATTTGGTCTGTTAGCAAGTACGCATTGACGAGTGAGATTGGCATGCAATTTGAATCTAAAAATAATCGGAGAGCTAGTGTGATCCTTATTTTCTCATCGATGTATTGAATAAATCATCAACAAGGGCAGTTTTGCCCCCTGCTGAATTTTAAAAGATTATTCAGCCGAGATCAAGCAGATAGTTTCTGGGGTGGATAATTTTTTATTATTTCAATCTCCGCAAGTTCAATGAACACTGGGTTGAAATGTTTACTGTTTTTCTTTTGCAATTATTTAACAAAAAATCATTAACGTATTGCTAGTTGAATCAGAACTTTTTAGTGCAACTACCAAGTCGAGTGGTTTTGAGCGCATATGTGTATGCATATTTATATTTGTATCTGTTGTTAAACATGATTTGGAGTAATTGGTGATATTTCAAGTTTGTTCAAAATTGAAACTATATGTTGATACTTCTGAAGCATTCTTCCACCTACCTGATCGATTTCCATCTACAATTCCAAACAGAAACATATTCGTCTGACGTGAACCTAGTCTCTATACTGATGAAATTCCGCACCAATCTTCAAGTCATTAATTATCTATAAACGTGGATTCAAGCTTTCTCGATTCCAGGCCAAGTAAAATTGTTAGCAGATAAAGCTTATCTAGTCTCGTAAGCAAATCCACATATGAATGTCTAGCAGATAATACTGTTCGTGAACAGAGTTTAGTTTTTCTATGACTTACGGGATCGAAATCGAAAGATTTGAAATTGCAATTCAGCATGTAAATTTCTTATTGTTAACACAGTTCGAAGATTGAAAGTTCTGAAGTTTCATTCGCATTCAACACCGTTAGCTGTGGTATCGCGCATTCAAATATTTGCGCTAGGTGGTCTACTCAACTTGTTTTCCAGATATAAGCTCTAGTTTGAGGGTAGAATCAAAACTTTAATTCTGGAGTCAGAGATTTATTTAACCAATCAATCTAGTTTTCCTAGTCGTTTGTTTTAGAAGGGGTGCAGTGCTTAAAGACAAAGAACACTAAATTTTTTGAATTTGACCGAAATTTTCCATCTGTTCATGGGGAAGCTCAATATTTTTTCAAACGAATGAAGATTGACTGTTAATATGAAAGTACCTGTGTTTCTTGTGATCACCGTAATCCGAAGAATTCTGAAGTTCGTCGAAATTGTAAGCATAGAGTTAACGAGAGTTGCAAGGCATTTCAGAAGAGCGATTTCGTGATTTATGCCAAATAAAAAAACTGCAGTATTTATATCATGGAACAAACCACGGCAAAGTACAAACCACTGTATTCTAAACCTTCGTAAAAACGTACATAAATACCTGAAGTTCGATGACAGTACGGGCAGTCATCTTTAACAAAGGGCACTTTTTTCGTACTTAGATTCTACATAATATCATATCATTTACATAGCACACAAAGCATTAGAATAAACACAGTCACGTAAACGAAAGCTCACAAGCACCTGTGTGAGCACTCGACACTGTTTGACAAATCAACTTCTAAGTGCCGTTAACTTGAGTACTGAGCAACATGTTCAATCTAATAAGTATGTTTTTCTGAACGCAGCAGAAGACAGGTGATTGACTCAACGAGTGACCCTAGAATACCTCGCCTGTAGTAAACCGATGCGATAGCATGACTGCGGACGGAGGAAGCACAACAGTTCTTGAAAAGAACATGACCAAAGTCAAGCTCCTAGAAGCATACCAGCTGATCAGTTTTGACTGTTGCATCACGGGCTCTATTGCTGGTCGTACATTTGTTCTGTGCCTTCCGGTACTCAACATCTAATATGCAACAAGAGCTCTTCATATTTTCCTAAGATCGAGCACGGGCGGCTGTGCCTGTTGTACCCAGTCCTCAGGATAGAATGGTTCGGTTCGGAAACAAAAGTGCCATACTATAGTTGTCTCTTAGGCACGGACCCTAGCGAAAGACCGAAAACGTAGCTCGCTTGTTTTACATAGCAACAACTACTGCACACATTCGCTCGATAAGCGTCTGGAATAGTAGGGACCATATTTAACGGATAGTCATCTATTCCTTCGTCTTGTCCACGCGCACTTCCGCCTCGTTCCTTATATTCTCTTGCGAACCCCTATCACCTTTCTGGTCTTGTGCATCATCTGCCACACCATTCCCATTGATACTCCCGATTCGCTTCTTCAACGGTGACTCGTCATCTGCAGAACCCTCTTCCTCATTTCTAGCGTTAAACTCTGCAATTTCTTCCTTCGTCAATTGCGTCGCATGCACGCTGATAATTCGTCTGTCATCCGCTTCCCTGACATGGAATCTCCATTTTCCAAGCACCACTTCATCGCCAATATTCGGAATGACACCCATCTTGTCACATAACAATCCGCTAACCGTTCCATAGTCGGCATCCTCGTCTTCTGGAAGTTGGATTTCGAGTTGTTCAAGCACTTTATCCAACTCAGCACTCCCCTGAATGTGCCATTTCCCATCTGCTTTCTTCTCGATTTCCACGGCCGCCGCTTCATCGTCATCGTCCTCATCAAGAATCTCACCAACAACCTCCTCAAGAATATCTTCCAGAGTGACCAGTCCCGCGGTCCCACCGTACTCATCCACCACAATCGCAATATGAAGTCGTCGCTTACGCATTTGTTCAAGCACAACCCACACACTCATAGTCTCCATTACAAAAAACGCTGGATCCATAATTTCCGCCACTTTCGTCGTTTCTAACAGTGTCGGATCCATCGTGAGATAGCGAAGCAAGCTTTTTGCGTACACGACCCCAATAATATTATCGATAGTTTCCTCATAAACCGGCATTCGGCTGTATCGGGATTCACGCTCCAACCCCATGAATCGCCCGAGCGTATCACCCGCTTCCATCGCCACGATGTCCACCCGAGGACACATGACCTCCCGCACATCTTTCTGCTCCAAGTCAAGCACGTTCCGAATAATCTCGCTCTCGTACTTTTCAATGCTTCCACTTCGATCCGCGCCGGCCACAATCAGCCGCAATTCTTCTTCGGACACCGTCGCATCACTCTCATAAGGCACTTTCAGAACACGGAGAATAAACCCAGAACAATTCGCAAGCAATTGTCCAACGGGGAAGACAATAAGAGACAATGTGCTAATCACGGGCACCATCACGCGTGCCACCTTTGCCGGACTATGCACAGCGAGAGCCTTGGGTAAAATCTCCCCAAAGAACAAGAAGAACATCGTTATTGCCACAGTGAAGTACGCCACACCCGCAGGACTCAACACTTCGCCTGCGAGGTCGGTAGCAATCGCTGTTGAGAACACAGTAGACGCAGTGGTCGTCACGAGAATCGTGGTCAAAAACCGTGTAAGGTCTTTGTCCAACACTGCGAACGGAGATTGCGGTCCTTCTTTTTCCGCCAATTCACGGACCTTCCACGGCCATAGTGTGGTAATCGCAGTCTCTGACGCAGCCAACGTCGCACCCACCACAAACATGCAAACGGCGAAAATTATGAGCCCGCGCGACATTGGTTTACCGGCGGGTGTCTCATTCAGAGTAGTCGTCTCCGTAATCACCGCTCCTGATGTCGCAGAAATGGGTAGGATGTGCGACGGGGCTGTTTGGAGCAACGGATTTGAACCATACGAAACAAGCGGAATCGTTGCTATCGCACCAGATGCGCCTCGTGCAAGCGCAGGTTGCCCTACCTGCCTCGAAGTAACCGCAACATGGAAGGCCCTAGCATATGGATACTCTGCATGCGAAGATGCAGCAAAATGTGTTTTATGCGCGAGTGGTGCAGGTTGCTGTACCGAATGGGAGTTGATGGGCGACCCACCAACAGCGGTACACAGTACGGAAACAGCAGTCGCTAGCAACGTGCGCAGAGCAGGCTTTCTGTACGCAGGCTCGCCTGAAGAATCAGTCGGCGGAGGCGTTTGCACACAAGTGGTCGGCTTTGGTCGCTTCGCCGAAACGGTGCGCCGGCGGTGGTGATGCACGTAAGTTCTGTGCGGCTTCAGGGGAACGGCAGAGACGAAGCAAGCGCCAGCCGCGTCGGCGGCTAACGCCTTGGTTGGAATCGGAATGACGCGAAAAACGAACGGACGGCCCCGCGAGGCACGCGGGCGAGACCCGATGGCATCAAACGCGATGCTGAGGCGTGGGTTGGTCGAGCCCAGAAATGCCAAATTGGAGATCGGACTGCTTACAGTCATCTTCAATGCTGCGGCGGTTCAACAGCATTCTCCGTAGCGCATCGTGTCCGTGGCATGGGCCGCCGGCCGAGTTCCTGGGGCGGGGCGCGCGCCCCTTCAAATTCAGCAATCTCGTTGTGGCGACATTCCTACACGATGTACAGGAGTACCGCCGTTTCTCTGGTTGCCATGCGCTTTCCACGATGGCGTCGTCGTGCGAGCTAATCACCGCGGACAAATTGAGCGAGTTGCTGTTGCATCGCATCACGAGCACAGTTGAGCACAATCGGCTAGCATTGCAAGTTTTTGATGATGCCGTTCTAGCTGCCGGTGACGATGAAGACGCGCTGTCACACATACCGCTGCCTAGGCGTCGTGCGACGTTGGTTTTTTCTGACGTCGATGGTACATTGAAGGTTTCACACGGAACGAACGCGCAGAGCCTAGTGTGCTTCGATGTACGGCGCGCCATCATGTCGATAAATGGCGTGGACAACAGCATTTTCTTCGTGCCTGCGACGGGACGCGACATCGAACTGGTCGACTCGGTTTTTCCGGGCCTGCGATTACCGACCATTGCAGACGATGGTGGTTACATCCGATATCCGTCCGGGCATTCGGTTTCATATCCACTGCCACCGATTGAAGAATTCCGTCGGTTGGGCTCGGGCATAGTCAATCGTGGTCAAGCCACCGAAATAAAGCTGGGCAATGCGTACGGCCTGAGTTACTCAGAGATGAGCACTTATTTCGCGGCCGACGCAGAATCGTTCCGCGCGTTAGCTCTCGAGCGCGACGACATCACGGTGTACACGCACAAGTACCCCGGGTCACAAGAAATCATCGTGCAGGACGGCAGGCACACGAAGGGAACCGCCGTTCGCGAGGTCGTGCGCGAATTCAAGAACAACGGCTTCGATGAGGTGGATGTGATCAGCGCGGGCGATTCCAGTAATGACGAGTCGCATTTTCGTGCGATTAACGAACTTGGTGGCGTCTCCGTGCGTATCAAGTATAAACAAGACACAGCCGCCAAGTATTACGTGCCATCGCTAGAAGTGTGGCAGAATGCAATCATCGCAACCAGCCGCGAACTCGTTCGTCTGGGCATCGCTGCAGATGATGTTTTTGAAGATATCGCAGACGTCGAGCCTGACGAAGAAACAAGCACTGACGAACAAGCATCTAACTCCCTCAACAGTGTCGGCGTTCCTGAGGACAATTCAGATGATGATGCCTCCCCTCGTGCCCGGCATTAGCACTGTCGCACTCTCGGGCTAAGCATCTCGTCCTGAACAACCCGCTCTGAACTACGTCTAGTTGTAGTTTATCTTGAATTTATCTTTCAACTGACTCTAGTAAATGGGATTGATATCTCTACTGTCTCATTTAACTCAATAGACGAGTGCATCACTTCTTCTTAATTCTTTTGACAGGGAATGAAAACTCCACTCAACAATTGTTAATCAGGGCAGGAATTCGACTTGTTCGACACATCTAAGATTCCCTAAACGAGATAAAAGAATAGATGAGGATTCCATTTGCAGTTTATCCATTTTTAAATAAGAGTTGCGCGAGTACTGTACGGGTAAGGAAAGACCAGTGAGATTAAGCAGTGATAAACAGACTTAGGAGGCAAAAGTTAGCCAGTCATGTCGAGTTAATTAACACTCTTCCGAAGATTGAAAGGCGCGGGAATATGCAAATGTGTACCAGGCCCTTATTGCGGATGATTGAGAAATTTTCATTCGGCGTGTCAATCCTTCAACAATATGTTTCAGTCAATGTTACTGCGCATAGCCTTCAGATGTCGGCGCGCACCATTTGCTAGTCTTCTCATTTCGCTACTATCCGGTGTACGGCCGAGGATTCCAAGGGAACTCGAACTTGCTGGACCAGAGCCAAAGGTACGGTGCGATCTATTGCGGACGGCAGGTTTCGTAAACAAGATAGCCAGTGCTGCAGCAACACCAAACACAGCGAGCACAACCGATGCAACAATGACCACGACTCGCTTCCCATTGCTGCCGTGCAATTCTCCATCGCTGCCGTCGGTAACGCGCCCAGTCGTGTTCAGCAACGTTTCGTTGTGTGACGGTAGTTCTTCTGGTTCCGCGCGCGATTCACACCAAGCCGTCCAGTCGCGCGCGCTGTCCAGAAATGTGCTGGACCACGAACACCGACGTGCACAATCACCCCACGCCTGACGGCTCTGAAGCGCACGCAGACTGTTCATACAAACCCGGGTACATGCGCCGCTTTCGTGGATTCTCCAACACTCCGACCCCGACACCAGTGTCGAAAAATGTTGTCGCATAGCCTCGCATTCGCCACCCTTCACGCATGATGCATCCACCCAGGTGTCATCGCTCCGAACTGTGGTGAGAAGGTGAACAAGAAAAAGAATCGGAAGTAGACAACGTATCATTGTTGGTTTGGATGTTGTATTCAAACCTGTGGGTGCGACGCGGTATAGGTAGGGTTGCACAGTGATTCAGTCGAAATGATTCATACAAGCTATCTAATTTTGATCAATCCCTGACTTCGAAATAGGAAATGTTGCTTTCAGTACTAATGTATTTCCAAGACGAAAATAAATAATTCATTTAATTGAAAACTCTAAATCTATTATGCAATATTAATCTATGTTTTTTTTCAAATGGTGCAGCAAACAAGAAAATGCGAAATTGTAAATTAAATATTTAACATTCGTCTCAAGGCCACAACAAAGCAAAGACATAATGAAATTTGATGGATGCACTCGAATTATCTTCTAAACTAGTTTCTTTCGATATTACACCTTAGCAAACTTTGAAAATGTGCGTTTAGTTTTGTATCAGCGAATTTCAACGTTGACTGCTTCATTTCACATCGAATAAACAGAAAATTAGATACGAAGTGATTGAAGGAAGTAAAAAATAAGATTTAAAGAATGAACTGATTTATTTCATCGAGGTGCGACTGCAGCGAGCGATCTTCAACTCGTGCGGGTTTTTTTTATAAGTTTAACCGTCCTACCACTTGCACTCAATACACTGGGTGTGCCAAATTCTTCACTGCTGAATTTTTACTAGCGAGCTGCCTCATTATGATCGAATACTCTCTCATTTAGTATATGATAAGCAAACCATCCATAGCTCACCAAAATACTAC
>JAAUYH010181411.1_pt1 | contig 15223 bp, 12 predicted proteins | sample 7278061 | NCBI WGS metagenome assembly JAAUYH01 (sample SAMN14350203, study PRJNA611818) | marine sediment metagenome | isolation source: surface marine sediment (0.6m) | place: French Polynesia: Moorea | collected 2018-08
CGCTCAACTCGTACCCATCTGCACTGCGTTGAGGTTCTTTTAATAATGGTAAATATACTGCTGCGTTACACACTAAAGCATCGAGAGCTTTGTTAGTCGCTCTAAAATCATTGACAAATTTATGAACGCTATCTAAAGAGGCTAAATCGAGATGAATGATTGTATAGTTTTCTGGATCGATTCCGACATCTCGAGCGGCTTTTTGGGTTTTTTCTAAATTGCGACAAGCCATGATGACGTGCCATCCCATATTAGTTAGGGCTTTGGCTGCTTGTAAACCTACTCCCGATGAAGCTCCAGTAACGATTACGGTTGATTTGCTATCTCGTTCCATTGTTAAATTGAAGTGATTAAAGTCCTATTTCGATCTTTATTTTTATAGTTTTTAGATCTAGCGATCGAACTTTTTAAAAAACCTTAATTTAAGTTTATTTAATAATTATTATTAATTGCTTGTCAAACAACCTACTTTGCGATCGATTCATTCGTTCTACCAACCAATAAACCTGCTTGGTTTGCAACACAGCAATATAATTTTAGAGATTTTTTAAAATATTAAAACAAAACTTCAATATTGTAGTGCCTAAAACTCTGCAATATTGGCCTGTCAAGAGATTCAGATAATTGCAATTATTTCTTAACTAGGGTTAAAATATTTTTTAGTGTTCTCCTCTCAAGGATCGGCAGGTCGGAGCGATCGTATTTTTAGTTAGTGCGGCTCCCCTGTTTTTTTTTGGCTAAACTAGAGAATTAGAAAATTTTTTTGTTTTAACATTTTTATGACTGTTCGGTCAATATATTCTCAGCCTGAAGAGCGTTTTCATAAATCAGAATATGATGTCATCGTAATCGGTTCTGGCATCGGTGGTTTGGTAACTGCTACTCAGCTAGCAGCCAAAGGAGCTGAGGTATTAGTTCTAGAAAGCTACAACATTCCTGGTGGAAGTGCCGGATATTTTGAAAGAGAAGGGTATCGTTTTGATGTTGGTGCTTCGATGATCTTTGGGTTTGGGACTCAAGGCACTACCAATCTTCTGACTCGTGCTTTGGATGCGGTAAATATGAGCATTGAGACCATTCCCGATCCCGTACAAATACATTATCATCTCCCCGATCGCCTCGAGTTAAAAGTTTACAAAGATTACGAAAAATTCCTAGCCGAGTTAACAGCTATTTTTCCCCACGAAAAAGAAGGTATTCGTCGCTTCTACGACGAGTGTTGGCAAATATTTAACTGTCTCAACACGATGGAATTACTTTCTTTAGAAGAGCCTGGCTACTTGATGCGGGTCTTTTTTCAGCATCCTTTAGCTTGTTTGGGACTAGCTAAATATTTACCACAAAATGCCGGAGATATTGCTCGTCGCTACATTAGTGATGAGAAACTTTTGCAATTTATCGATATGGAATGTTATTGCTGGAGTGTCGTACCAGCTGAAAAAACTCCAGCGATTAATGCGGGAATGGTATTTAGCGATCGCCATTACGGAGGTATTAATTATCCTAAAGGTGGAGTGGGGCAGATCGCGCAAAAATTAGTAGACGGACTCGAAAAAGCGGGGGGAGAAATACAATATCGAGCTAGAGTAAATCAGATAATTATTGAAAATGGCAAAGCTGTCGGCGTAAAATTGATAAACGGCAAACAATATCGCGCGAAAAGAATTGTTTCTAATGCAACCCGTTGGGATACTTTTGAAAAATTATTACCTCAAGAAAATATTCCAACAAAAGAGAAAAAATGGCGCGATCGCTATCAAAAATCTCCCAGTTTCTTAAGCTTACATTTGGGAGTAGAAGCAAAAGTATTGCCACCTGGTACGGAATGCCATCATATCTTATTAGAAGATTGGCAAAACATGGAAGCAGAACAAGGAACGATTTTTGTCTCAATTCCTACTTTATTAGATCCAGATTTAGCACCCGAAGGATATCATATCGTTCATACTTTTACTCCTAGTTGGATCGAAAATTGGCAAGGACTTTCACCGCAAGAATATGAAGAGAAAAAAGAAGCAGCAGCCGGAAAATTAATCGATCGCCTCGAAAAGATTTTTCCGGGTTTAGATGCTGGTTTAGACTATATGGAAATAGGAACTCCTAAAACCCATCGACGCTATTTAAACAGACAAGATGGCACTTACGGCCCTATTCCCAGTCGCAAATTAGCAGGATTATTAGGAATGCCTTTTAATCGTACTTCTATCTCTGGATTATACTGCGTTGGCGATAGCACTTTCCCAGGTCAAGGTTTGAATGCTGTTGCTTTTTCTGGTTTTAGTTGCGGTCACAGAATAGCTGTCGATTTGGGTTTGTAATAAAAGGCAGCAGGATATAGCTTAGTATTAGAAAACTTTGCCTATATTCTCTGTCTTAATCGTTAGCTCGAAAATTCAATTTAAACATTCTCGTCGATAATTTCAGCTCAAGAGTAACAAGTTTTTTCTGGAAAGCGATCGCTCAATTCAGTTTTTAATTCCGCTCCTTTTTTAGCTTTTAAAAAGATTTTTTCCAAGCGATCGCTCGAATGATTTTTTAAATTCGTTGTCAATTTATTATTAAGTTGAAATTGAAAGTTATTAATTTGCGATCGCCAATGATTTCTATTTCGTTCCGATTCTTAGTACCAGTATTGAATTAATAATTTATGTAGAATAATTTGATAGGCTAGACTTTCTACTGCTGCTTTTTCCCCTCTAACCAATGCTTCTAATTCCTCAATTAAATTTTCCATATCTAACTCTTCAAAATGTCGGTTACGCAAAAGATTTGCTTATTGTGAAAGCCAGAGATCGTAATCTTTATCAATATCCTACATCGCAACTATTTCGAGCGTATTTCTGAGTTTTTTTAGAATAACAAAATTAGTCTATAGTTAGTTGCGATCGCGCTAAAAAGTTAAACCCGCTCTATCTCAACTAAGACAGTCTCATTTTAAAATACTTGTTACTTGCTAATCAATATCCCGCAGTGCAATATAATTTCTCTTTTCATCCCTATAAACGTCGCTTTTGTCAACCTCTTAAAACTAATCACGGTGTTTGGAAAATACGCGAAGGTATTATTATTCGTTTGAGGGACAATTTTGGTAATCTTCGTTTTGGCGAAATTGCTCCTTTACCTTGGTTCGGTTCTGAATCGCCAACACAAGCATTAGCTTTTTGTCAAGGTTTGGGCGGAAAATTTTCCGAAGTTGAAGCTATTCCTCCAGAATTACCTTGTTGTCAATTTGCTTTTGAATCGGCACTAAAAAACTGCTTCCACTCTCCTACTCTCCCACTCTCCCACTCTCCCACTCTCTACAGCTATTTATTGCCTGCTGGAGAGGATGCTTTAGTTTAATGGCTCGATATTTGGAAGGCTGGAGGAAATACTTTTAAATGGAAAATTTCGGTTAATGAGACAAATCAAGAGATTAAAATATTTGAACGACTCATAAATGAGTTACCAGAAGGTGTAAAGTTAAGGTTAGATGCTAATGGTGGACTTACTGTTAATAATGCGATCGACTGGTTGAAAGTCTGCGATCGCTATCCCAATAAAATCGAGTTTATCGAACAACCTCTATCAGTAGAACATTTCGATCTCATGTTGGATCTCAGTAAAAATTTTGCTACCGCGATCGCTTTAGACGAGTCTGTTAGTAATTTAAGCCAGTTAGAAAATTGTTATCAAAAAGGTTGGCGATCGGTTTTTGTAGTAAAAGCTGCGATCGCAGGATCTCCTTCTCGTCTGTCTCAGTTTATCGAAGAAAATAACATTGATGTTGTCTTTTCTTCTGTTTTTGAAACTAGTATCGGTAGAAATGCAGTTTTAAATTTAGCAGCTCAATTCAATAATCCAAATCGTGCCCTTGGTTTTGGTGTTAACCACTGGTTTAATGAAGATGAGTCAGATTGGTTAAATTGTTTGTGGAACGACCTTTAGAATACTTAAAACAGAGAAGAGATCGAACTTTTTTACTCGGTTGCGACAACAATAACGCGATCGATCGCATCGAAAAATTATTGGCGCAGTTAACCCGCAATCCTACACCACAAAAAATTATAATCGCAGAAAGCGATCCTTGTAAATTCTTTATTTATTTTATTGCTGGTGTAAGTGCTAATTGTTCGCTATTTCTGTGCAATCCTGATTGGGGACAACTCGAATGGCAGCAGGTATTTAATCTAGTTAAACCGGATCTTATTTTAGGTAATTTAGAAGCATCTTTAACTAAAAATTACCCCAGTATTCCCTCACAAACATTTTATGAAACTGCCTTACCCTTTTCACCAATCTTAATTCCTACTGTAGGATCGTCGGGGAAAATTCGTTTTACAATCCATACTTGGGAAACTTTAACAGCATCTGTAGCAGGATTTTATCAATATTTTGATCGCAAAGTAATCAATTCTTTTTGTATTTTGCCTTTGTATCACGTTAGCGGTTTAATGCAGTTGATGAGATCGCTTATTACGGGCGGAAAAATAGCTATTTACTCTTATAAAAATTTAAAAAATGGCACAATACCCCCAATAGCAGCAGAAGATTTTTTTATTTCTATAGTCCCTACCCAGCTACAATTTTTATTAGAATCAAATCCAACTTGGTTATCAAGATTTCGGACTGTTTTGTTAGGAGGTGCAGCAACAGCGCGATCGCTTTTAGATAATGCGAGAAAACATAACATAAATTTAGCTCCAACTTACGGCATGACCGAAACGGCTTCTGGTGTTGTTATTCTCAAACCAAAAGATTTTCTCGAAGAAAATAATAGTAGCGGGCAAGTTTTACCTCACGCAGAAGTAACTATCGATGGCGACAAAATTATTACTATTAAAAGCAAATCGATGTGTTTGGGTTACTATCCTAACTTATGTTTAAATAGGGAACATTTTTTAACTGACGATCTCGGTTATTTCGATCGCGATGGTTATTTATATATTATTGGCAGAAACTCCCAAAAAATCATTACCGGTGGTGAGAATGTTTTTCCTTCAGAAGTAGAACCAGCAATTCTCGCTACTGGTTTGGTAAAAGATATTTGTGTCTTTGGTTTACCAGATAATAAATGGGGTGAAGTAGTAACTGCTTTATATGTAGCTAAAGAGAATCATATTCCTGCTGAAGAGATTAAAATAGCTTTGAAAATTAGCAAATATAAAATCCCCAAATATTGGCTCGAAGTCGAAACAATACCCAGGTGCGATCGCGGCAAAATAAACTATCAACAAATAAAAGAAATTGCGAGCGAACAAAAGCGATCGCTACCATCAAAAAATGGAAATGATTTAAATTGACTAGGGAGATTACATCGGCAAAAAGATACTAACTAAAACAAGTTGTTACTCCTCTTAGTAAAAATGTTCTCAATAAAGGCGATCCATTTTAAGATTTTTTAAGCTACCTTAGATCTTGATACTCGGGCAAAAAACATGACTACAGAAAGCAAATTACAAAAACCAGATAATAACAGCGATCGCCAACCAGAAAAAGAACAATTTCAATGGACGAAACAATGGTACCCTGTAGCAGCAATTGAATTTCTCGATCCGACTCGTCCCCATGCAATGCAATTATTGGGAAAAGATATTGTTTTGTGGCGAGATAATACCGGAAAATGGAATTGTTTTGCTGATGTTTGCCCTCACAGACTCGTTCCCCTCTCCGAAGGTAGAATAGAATCCGATGGGACTTTATTATGTGCTTATCACGCTTGGCGATTTAATTCTCAAGGTAAATGCGTCAGTATTCCCCAGTCTAAAGATAAAGAAATTGAAGCCAAAAATTTTGCCAATCCCAGATCTTGCGCTGTAGTTTATCCTAGTCAAGAACGACAAGGATTATTATGGGTGTGGGGAGAACCTGGAGAAAAAGCACAAGTTGAGAGTAAATTAAAAAAACCGAGAATTATTCCCGAATTAGAAGAAAAATCCGATCGCGTCGTCAAAACAACTTGGAGTCATCGGGATCTTCCCTATGGATGGGAATTATTTATGGAAAATGTTTGCGATCCAGCTCACGTTTCAGTATCCCATCACGGCATCATGGGTAGCAGATACGGAGACGACAAATATTATGATATGCTTCCCCTGCGGGAAATGTCTACAGAAGATGGTTTTGCTTACGAAATAACTCCCCTTCCAGGTAATGTTAAACAAGCAGTCCACGACTTTCAACCACCTTGTCATATGAGAATATACTCAGAGCCGCAAGATGGTGGTAAATTTATCTTAGCCTTATATGCTACTCCGACTCGTCCGGGTTGGTGTCGTACCGTCGGATGTCAAGTATTTGTTAAAAATGATGCTGGAAAAATCCCTAAAGGATTGGCATTTTTTGCTTTACCGATGCCTGTTTGGTTAAGTCATGTTTTAGGATCTCTATTCGTACATCAAGATCTAGTTTTCCTCCACTATCAAGAAAGAATTCTCAAAAAACAAAAAAATCGCTGGTTAGAAGCAGTATATACCCCCAACCCTCAAGATAAAATGACGATCGCTTTGCGACAGTGGCTTGCAAAAAGAGCCGGAGGAGAAGTACCCTGGTCTGAAGACTGCGATTCTAATTTACCACCCGCAGAATTAGATAAGCGCAAACTCTTCGATACTTGGACGATGCACACTAAAGACTGCACCACTTGTCAAGATGCACTAAAAAATATTAATCGTTTGACTAGATTGAGTTTTGCCGGTGCTATTCTAGCTTTGTTTATGGCAATATTTTTAGATTCGAGAAGTATTGCAATCGCAGTTGCTAGCAAACAAATAGATCTGACATCATCTATATTTTCAGTTAATCCCGGGATTGGTTTTTGGCTCTCACTTCTAGGAGCAATTTTACTAACTGCGATCGGATTGTCACTCGGCAAGTTAAGCAAATTATTCTACATTTACGAATTCAGTCATTCAGATAACGATTAAGCTAAGCTATAGCAGCGATCGCTTCTCTAAAATCTTAAACATGGCATCTTCAAGAATAAAAACACTAGTATCTTATCTGCGACCTTATTGGCAAAGAGTTCTATTCGGCACGATCGCTTTACTAATAGTAAACCTTCTGGCCGTTTATCTGCCTCGATTAGTTCGCAATAATGTCGATCGACTTCAAGGTAATTTTACTTTTGAGGAAATCTATCCCAATATCTTATTACTGGCCGTCCTTGCTTCTTTAATGTGGCTGATTAGAGTAATCTCTCGAGTCTTACTCTTCGGTATCGGCCGGCAAGTAGAATTCGATCTCAAACAAAAGATCTTCGAGCACCTACTTCGTTTAGAACCATCATACTTTGCCACCAATACTTCGGGAGATTTAATCAATCGAGCGACTAGCGATGTCGATAATATTCGCCGTTTGTTGGGTTTTGCACTCTTGAGTATTATCAACACAACTTTTGCTTACTCCCTAACTCTTCCAGCAATGTTATCGATCGATGTCACCTTAAGTTTGGCGGCGATCGCTGTATATCCGATGATGTTAATTATTGTTGGATTATTTAGCAGTAAATTACAAACTCAGCAGCGCGAAGTACAAGAAAACCTCTCCGATCTCAGTGAATTAGTTCAAGAAGATGTCAGTGGGATGGCTTTAATTAAAATATACGCTCAAGAAGAAAACGAGCATCGCGCTTTTGCCGAAAAAAATCAAAAATTACTAGCAGCAAACATCCAACTAGCTAAAACTCGCAACCAACTTTTTCCGATCATTCAAGCCGTATCTTCGGTTAGTTTATTAATTTTACTCGCCTTGGGTGCTGGAGCGTTAGAAAGCGGTCAAATTACGATCGGCGATTTTATTAGTTTAATTATCTATGTAGAATTATTAGTATTTCCTACTGCTTTATTAGGTTTTACGATTACAACTTATCAAAGGGGAGAAGTTAGCATCGATCGCATTGAAGCTATTTTAAGCGTCAAACCGAAGATCGAAAATCCTCCCGATGCGATCGTTCTACAACAAGAAGAAATAACTGGAAAAATAACAGCTAAAAATTTAACTTACACTTATCCAGGATCGAATACTCCGGCTCTAAAAAATCTCAATTTCACCATCCAACCCAAAGAAGTAATTGCCATTGTCGGGTCGATCGGTGCCGGGAAAACAACTTTTGCTAATGCACTTCCTCGTTTATTGGATATTTCTGCAGGTCAATTGTTTTTGGACGGTTACGATATTACGAAAATCAAATTAGAAAACTTAAGAAAAGCGATCGCCTACGTTCCTCAAGATAGTTTTCTTTTCAGTACCACGATTAGAAATAATATTCGTTACGGCGATCCTCTCGAACGACAACCTCTGGTTGAAAAAGCGGCAAAAATATCGCAAATTCATCCCGAAATCATTAATTTCCCCATGCAATACGATACCATTGTTGGTGAAAGAGGGATAACCCTTTCTGGAGGACAAAGACAGCGAACTTCTCTAGCTAGAGCATTATTAGTTGATGCTTCGGTTTTAATTTTAGATGATGCTCTTTCTAGCGTTGACAATCAAACTGCGAAAAACATTTTAAATAGCCTATCTTCTCAAAAAGGAAAAACAGTAATCTTCATTTCTCACCAGCTTTCTGCTGCTGCTAGTGCCGATCGCATTTTTGTTATGGATGAGGGCAAAATAGTTCAAATTGGATCTCACGAAGAATTAGTAGTAGAAAAAGGATTGTATCAATCCCTTTGGAATCAGCATCAATTAGAAGAAATTTTAGGTTAATTCCCTTCTTGCCATTGCAGTTTTATTGCTTTAGTTTCAGGAGCGATCGTATATATTTTCAATTTGTTGTCAGTTTTTGTGGCGTTCTTGGAAAATACTTTTTCTTGCCCGGAAACTAAAATAAGATCTTTTCGAGAAGCTATTAACTGGGGTTTTAAATAACTTTGATGAAATTGAGGCAACTCGGCTAAAATCGAGTCCGATAATCTGATAGTTTCGAGAATTGCTCCCTTTAAACTTAGTCGATAGAGAGTTAAATTCTTAGTTCGTCCGTAGTTAACTCCTAAAGCATATAACTGCTTTGCTTCAGGATGATAAACGATCGAGGTTAAATCGACATTATTTAAACTAAAAGCTTGCCAATTTTCAGTATCTAAAGAATAAGAATATAAGTAACCTTCACCTCCAAGGGAAGAAACTAATAAACGATTGTTATCTGGATCGAAAGTAATCCCAGTCGGCCAGCTTAATTGGGGTAGTTCAGGTGGGATTTGAATTGCAGTAGTTTCCCAGTTCGATTGCGGATCTAATTTAACTAACTGATGACCGATAATACCGTAACAACTATTATCTAAAGACGAACAAGCAATTTGATTGACATTTACAGGAACTGAACTTTTCAGTTTTGGCCCTTTATTTAAAGAGATATCTCCATAGGCAATTAAATTCTCAACCGAATGCAAGCCTTTAAAAGAGATCTCGTTTGAATTTCTTGTTTTTGCTTGCCAACAAACAGGAAAATTAACTCGCTCGATCGCATTATTTTCTACTATTTTATGTACCCCCAAACTAGCTAACAAACCTCCTGATAAAGCCAGGGCTAGTAACTTTAATTTAGGTTGGAAAATAAACATTTTCTTGTCTTCCTCGTCGCAGTTATGCCAAGTAATCGAAACTGAAGTATTCTGAACCGCACCCAAGGCGATTGCAATTCTTTTACTTGAATATATCCATCAATTTAATTATAAATTTCGACCGAGTGACAGTGAATTTTATTTTTTTCTTTCCCAACTCACATTTTATAGACTTTGTCAAATTTTTTTTTTTCTGCTTAACTTAACTTTGCAAAAAAAGTTTTTTTTAGCCGTTTTCGGTCTGTTGCCAGCTACAGTTAAGACCGCTTTTTTTGTGCTTTACTAACGAGAAATCTTATATTTCAGGGATCGCTTTGGCGAATTTGAAGAGTTTTGAGAAAAAATAGACAGACGACCCCCTTGTTCTGCTGTTAAAAATATAGCACTGTAACCCTAGTAAATAGGTTAGGCTGCAAATTTCCGTTAGAAAATGTAATATAAGTAATTTTGAATCTTGGAAAGACAATTGATTGCAATCTGATATGTTTAGAAACTAGTTTGGGTCTTCACTGTAAAAATTAGGCAGCTTGAGGTTCTAATAATTCCCCTAACTTTTCAATCCCTTTTTGTAAATGTCTGGTGACTGTCATCGGACTAATACCGATCCGTTTAGCCGCTTCTTTACGAGGCAGATCGCGTAAAAAGACAAATTCGATCGCGGTTTTAGTCTTATATTCCAATTGATTCATTGCCCCTTGCAATTGTAAGCGATCTTCTTGTAATTTTTGTTGGGCGAAAGAAGTCGGATCTGCGAGAGTATCGCCTACAGTGATCGAACAATCGATCGCCTGGTTTACCATTGCATCCAAACTCAATAACATGCGATTTTGCACTGCTAACTGACACTCGTTCCAATCTTTAATTGAGACACCTAATTTAGCAGCAATTTCAATATCTTTAGGCATTCTACCCAAATCAGCAATCAATTCTTTGCGGAATTTTTTACCCTTGGTGTACATTTCCTGCAAGCGACGGGGAATTTTCATCGTACTGCCTTTATCCCTTAAATAATGGAGCATTTCTCCTCTAATGTATGGAATAGCAAAAGAACTAAATGCTCGACCTTGAGAAGGCTGAAAACGTTCGATCGCCCTAATTAAACCGATATAACCTAACTGTTCTAAATCTTCGTACGGCTCGGCGCATTGTTTGCTGATTCTATGAGCTACTTGACGAACCAATCCGGTATTTAATTTAACAAGTTTATTTCTGATTGCAATATCTCGATTGCGAGAGTAAAGCATCAAAAGTTCCATAGAACGATAGCCGTAACTTGTATTAGTCATAAAAAATACTTACCCTGACGCGAAAATATTTAGTTAATCTAAAAATTATTCTCTGTCGCATAAAACTACTATACAATCGTTGATTTACTGATATATTTGAATGGTACTTTTTCGTCCTACGTATAAACAAGGAAAAAATGCGATCGCCAAACTAGAGCGATCGTCCTCAAACAATCTTTTAAAATCAAAGCAATTGAATACGGGCAAAGAGTTACAAAGGCTTGGGGGTAAGAAATACGCTGTAGTATTTAATTGGGTGAAATCTAAGGGTTGACGAACTTTTTGATACTTAAATTATGTTTATCTCTACTCTTGACAATTTCTATTTATTCTGGGTCAAGATAGCAAGCAATTATTTTTGTTTTCGGTAAAAATATAAATAATAGCTATTGTGTTTTAAATTATTTCTCGACTAAGATAATCATTTCATGAGTAACACCAGTAACTTTCGTCAAGCAATTAAAGAAGCAAAAGGACAAGCATTATTAGGGCCGAACGTAATTCCTAATGCACTACCTTATCTCGGTGGTGGACTAGTTTTAACCGCAGTAGGAACTTATGGCGGCTTGGGTGTAATTCAAAATAGCCCTCAACTATTCATGCCTACTTTAATCGTGGCAGGAATCGCCGAGTTGGTATTATTTTTTATTGCTAGCAGTATCGCCCAGCAAGGAAATAACTCCACAGCTTTACCTTTATTGGCTGTTTATAGCCTGCTTACCGGCTATACCCTCAGCGGTTTGATTTTCGTCGCTTTAGGAACTCCTGGAGTTGGTTTCGGAGGCATCGGTATTGCCGCTTTAGGTTGCGGGATAGCTTTTATTGTCGGCCGCAATATCGGCTCTAATCTTTCCGATAAAGATGGTTTAGCACTGACTTCGACTATTGGTTTAGGAGTAATCGCTTTAGTAGTTGTAATGGTGCTACAGCTAATTTTCTCCTTGTTTGGCGTTTATACTCCCACCTGGTTAGAAATTGGCATTTCTGGTTTTGGAGTATTTATCTTTGCTGGTGCTGCGGTGGTAGATTTTTATATCTTACCCCGCACTTATAATGACGAGCAGTATTTATCTGCGGCTTTATCGATGTATTTAACTTACATCAACTTATTCGTGTTTATTTTGAGACTGTTAATTGCTCTTAATAGTAACGACGAATAAACTCTTTTTTTTCTGAGATTACAGGATCGATCGAGAGGTGGTTTTAATTACCTCTGCGATCGAATTTTTTTTAGGCTGAGAACCTTTAAAATAAAAATTAACAACATATTAAGCAAATTAATTAAGACAAATATATCCATGAGCGAACCTCAACCAACAGAAGTACCCAAAATAGAAGAACCCAAATTCGGTTTTAACGACTACGCAGAAAGACTCAACGGTAGAGCAGCAATGATCGGCTTTATTTTAACCTTAGCGATCGAATTCTTCACCGGACAAGGTTTGTTATCTTGGCTGGGTTTGCAATAGAGCAAATCAATTCCTTGAAATTTAATATTGAGGGTTCCAGCCTCCGTTTCAAAACGGAGGTTTGCTATGTTTATTAACCTTCCCAGTCAGCCCAGTCTTGGGGTTTGAGGAATCTCTCGTATAATTCAGCTTCTGGGGTGTTGGGTTCGGGTTGATAACCGTATTCCCACCTGACTAAAGGGGGTAAAGACATTAAAATCGATTCGGTACGTCCGTTAGTTTGCAGGCCGAAAATAGTTCCGCGATCGTAAACTAAATTAAATTCTACATAACGTCCGCGTCGATATAATTGAAAATTGCGTTCGCGATCGCCGTATTTAATATCTCTTCTTCTTTCTACTATCGGAGCATAAGCAGGCAAGAAAGAACCGCCGCAATCGCTGATAAAATTAAACAAACTATCCCAACTGCGAGCTTCTATTTCCCCAACTTCTTGACTGTAACTAGCTGCTTTTCCTGCTGGATTAAAACCTCGATATAACTGGTTAGTAGTGCCATCTTGATAGTCAAAAAATAACCCCCCCACACCTCGAGTTTCTTGACGGTGTTTGAGGTAAAAATATTCGTCGCACCAACGTTTAAACACTGGATAGTATTGGGGATTGTGGCGATCGCAAGTTTGTTTTAAAGTTTTATGAAAATGACTTGCATCTTCAGCAAAAGGATAGTAAGGAGTCAGATCGGCCCCGCCACCAAACCACCAAACCGGCCCCGCTTCAAAATAGCGATAATTGAGGTGTACGGTAGGAACGTAGGGGCTTCTTGGATGCAATACCATCGAAGTTCCAGTGGCGTAAAATCTATGTCCTGCTGCTTCCGGGCGTTGTTTGAGAATTGAAGGGGGTAATTTATCGCCCCAAACTTCAGAAAAGTTAACTCCGCCCTGCTCTAATAAATTGCCCTCGGAGATGACCCGCGATCGCCCTCCACCACCTTCAGGGCGTTCCCAACTATCCTCTTTAAATTTTCCTTCGCCATCTAGTGCTTCTAAACCGCTACAGATTTCATCTTGTAGTTGTTTCATAAACTGACTTACTCTTGCTTTCGAGTCAGTTGGTGGATTTACTAGCGTTGATGTTATTTTTAGATCTGTTTTTAAATTGCTCATCTTTTTTATTTACCCCGATTTTGCATTAAAAACACTACAATATTTAGTTAATTTACCTCTATATTCAAACTATCTTTGATTAAGTTTTTTAAACTTAATTTTTTTCAAAGATTATTTTAATTGCGATCGAATAGTAGTTTATTTTTAAGTTTAAAGAGCGATCGCGATTAGAGAAAAAAATCCCTCAAACTCAACAGAATATAGGATTCAGTTTAATTGATGCTAATTGCAGAATTCTTTTTGTTAAAAAAATCCTTTCAAAAATATTAAAAAAAATAAATAGCGATCGTTACACCCCTGCCGTTAAGATTTATTAAAGATGAAGATCGTTTAACGTTACAACTCGCGTGACAACGAGCAACCGAAGGTAAAGAAATAATGCTCGATACTAAATCAGTTTTAGAAGCTCTGCGACCGGTACAAGATCCAGAACTGCAAAAAAGTTTAGTGGACTTGAACATGATTCGCAACGTGGTAATCGATAACACCAAGGTAAGCTTTACTTTAGTGTTAACCACTCCTGCTTGTCCGTTAAAAGAATTGATAGTAGAAGACTGTCAAAAAGCCGTCAAACAGCTTCCTGGAGTAGAAGAGGTCGAAGTTAACCTCGATGCAGAAATACCCCAGCAAAAATCAATCCTACCAGATCGCCGGGGCATAGATGGAGTTAAAAATATTGTTGCTGTTTCTAGCGGTAAAGGTGGAGTCGGTAAAAGCACCGTCGCAGTTAACGTAGCTGTAGCATTAGCCTTAGCAGGATCGAAAGTTGGTTTGTTAGATGCAGATATTTACGGCCCCAACATTCCCACCATGCTAGGCTTAGCAAATGCCGAAGTAAAAGTGCAGCAGAATACTGGCAATCAAATCCTCGAGCCTGCCTTTAATTATGGGGTAAAAATGGTATCGATGGGCTTTCTGATCGATCCGGATCAACCGGTAGTTTGGCGCGGCCCGATGCTCAATGGCATCATCCGTCAATTCCTCTATCAAGTAAACTGGGGCGAATTAGATTATTTAATCGTAGATATGCCTCCAGGCACTGGAGACGCTCAATTAACTATGGCGCAAGCCGTACCTATGGCTGGTGCAGTGATAGTAACTACCCCACAAACAGTATCTTTAATCGATGCTCGTCGCGGTTTAAAAATGTTCGAGCAACTGCGGGTTAATGTTTTGGGAATAGTAGAAAATATGAGCTATTTTATCCCTCCAGATTTACCCGATCGCACTTACGATTTATTTGGTTCTGGTGGTGGTGAAAAAACTTCTTCGGAATTAAACGTGCCTCTAATCGGTTGCGTACCTCTCGAAATTCCAGTCAGAGAAGGGGGAGATTCGGGCATACCTATTGTTGTTTCTCAACCAGAGTCGGCTTCGGCTAAAGCACTGACCGCAATTGCCAGTCAAATTGCTGCTAAAGTTTCTGTTGCTGCTCTAGCCTAACATAATTAACTTTTTTGCTCCCCCGCTGGCAAGTTTTGTCGTAGGGGATTATTTTTTTGAGTTTTATTTGAAAGTTTTGTCTTCTTAATTGTCAATTGTGCTGTGGGTTGGCGATGTTTTACTTTTAATCTGCGATTGACAATGCAAAAAATAGCAGCAATTAAAATTAAGAATATTCCCACCATTAATAAGTGAATCGAACTAGTAAAAAAGCTTTTTGCAACACAAACGCTTAAAATTGAAATGGTGGAAAAAGGCAAAGAAAGTGCTAATAAAGTTAGAGCTAAATCTAAATCGAATACTGGGAATTGTCGGATCGCATTAGAAGGACTATCTTTTAACATATTCACGGCATACATATTAGCATAGGAG
>JAAUYH010010049.1_pt1 | contig 15222 bp, 10 predicted proteins | sample 7278061 | NCBI WGS metagenome assembly JAAUYH01 (sample SAMN14350203, study PRJNA611818) | marine sediment metagenome | isolation source: surface marine sediment (0.6m) | place: French Polynesia: Moorea | collected 2018-08
AAATTTTCAAATTAAATCTCATAAACCAAGCAAGGCAAGCTATTTAGGGTTTTCTTTTAATATATAATAGAATTCTCAACTATTTAGGAATATTTGAGAATTGGTATAATTATCTATTGAGTAAGTTCGATATTAAGTAGATTTTAAAGCATAAAAATGGCACGTAAATTACTGAAAAGATTTTTAGATACTGAAGACGGTCAAATATTCTATCAAATTGGTGGAGAAGGAAACCCTTTAATCTTATTACACAGATATCCTCTCAGTAGTGTCGAGTATCGCAAAATAATCCCGTTTTTAATTCAAAATAAGACAATCGTCGCTATAGACTTGTTAGGAAGCGGCAATTCTGACAAACCTCCCAGAGAATATACGATCGCAGACTATGCTCAAAATATTATTACTTTAATCGATTCTCTATCAATTTCCAAGGCTTCGATTATGGGAAATCATTTGGGATCTTTTATTGCTGGAGAAATAGCCGCAAATTACCGCGCTCGCGTTGAAAAAATAATCTTGTGCAATATCGATCTTTATAATCAAGATAAATTAAATGAATTTAGCGATCGCTTTGCTGAAGCATTTAAAATTCAAGCAGACGGATCTAACTTGATGTCGAGATGGTATTTTCATCAGAGTTATGCAAACGATCCAGAATTAACTCACCTTTATTTTCTCGAAGAATTAAAATGTCACGGATATCCTCCTTATGGAGTTATAGCGGTGCAAAAATACCTTGATTCAATTCCTGAAAAATATAAAAAGATCCAAGCAACAACTTTAATATTATCGGCTACTGAAGACTTAAAAATGATGTCTAAATATGGCTTATCTGGAGTTGAAAATCGAGAGGATTTCTTAAAAATAATTCCTCATTCGACAATGCTTAATATCGAAGGAGGAACAATCGGGTTAATCAACCAAATGCCTGAAAAAATTGCCAAAATAGTGTTAGATTTTCTCGAAAATTAAAGTCAATAGGGAAAGGGCAACAGGCAATAGTGAAAGATCGATCTAAGATTTTCAATCCATTAGTTGCGATTTACTTTTTTATTAACACCTAATTTTGTCTGTTGGCTCTTTTGAAGGGAGATAGAGACTAAGATTTTAGTCGTTCTGAAAAACTTGTCACTTCTCACTCTACTGAATATTTTCTGCTTGACCCAAAGGAGAAAAACGAATTTCAATACGCCTTCTTTCCGGGCTTGCTTGTTGAGAATTAGGAGCAAATTTTCCTGAAGGTAAATATAATTGTGCCCCAGAATAAGCGCGGAATTGAATATCTTTCAATCGACCTTTTTCTTGAACTTTTTGCAGTTCTTTAACAACTGCTAAAGCCCGCATTAAGCCCAAATCAGCATTAGAACCTGGTTTTAAATTATCAATAGGTACAGTACCTCGAGCAACGCTTATTAATTGTTGGTCTAGATTAGAAGTTCCGCGAGTAATTTGACCGTCAGTATTACCGATTACTTCTACTACGTAAACGCCTCTTTCTTGGGTAACTTCTTCAATTCTATCGACTAGATCGTTAGCAATATATCTAGCTAATTTCGGCGGTAAAGTCGCGCTACCAGATTGAAATTGGAATTCTCCCGATCCTTGAATTACGACTACTGGAGGGGCTGATTTAAGGCGTTTGACTTCAGTTTTTAGATCGGATACTTGTAAATTACTTTTTTGTAATTTATCTTCTAGACTATCAAATTGACTTTTGTTTTGAGCTAAGCGATCTTCTAAACTATTTACTTCTCCTTTACTTTTAGTTAATTCACTTTCTGTAGTTTCCAATTCATTTTGGATGTTAGCAAATTTAGTTTCTAAAGAATCGTATTCGCTTTTTAACTCTTTTACTTGACTTGTTTTATCTCCGACTTGCTGTTCTAGAGAGGATATTCTCAATCTTAATTGTCTGACTAAAGCTTGACTTTGACTTAAGTCTAATTCAGTTTCATCTGCAGTCAGTTTGAGAAATAATGATTTGAATAAAGCCAAAAACAAGAACAGAGTGATAATCATAAAAGCATTAGACATCAAATCTGTAAAAGACGGCCAAATATTGTATTCTTCTTCTGCTTGATTGCTCAAACGCGATCGCTTACCCATAATTATCGTTCGCTTAATTTATCTAATAAACTTGCTAATTCTGATTTGATTTCTTTTAAACCAGCTTTTTCCATTTCATCGCGATTGTGAGTTAAAGTTACTAAATCTGCATATTTTTGATTTAGATCGCTTAAATGGTCGCTAACTCTGAGGATATTACTGACAGATTTTTGTAAATCTTCTAAAGTTTGTTCGATCGATTGAGTCGATTTTTTCAGGACTAAAGATGATTGAGAAAATTGATTTTGTGCGATCGACAAATCGTTAGTTGCTGAGGTTAATTTTTCTGGGAATCTACTTTCTTCGATGATATGAGCGGCTTGCTCGAAACTCCGAGAACTATTTTCAATCGAAGTAGAAGAATCCATAATGCCAGTATATGCTTGTTTGGCTAATTCAGTTATAGTTCCTGTTTCTGCGACTAAATTTTGTACTGGTTCGGCGATCGATTTAGCGATATATTCTTCAAAAGTATGGCCGAATCTATCTAGAAAACTACCAAATTCACTAATCAGGCGATCGACGGCTTTTTCAGTAGGATTTTCTGCTGGTAATTGAGGTAAATAAATATTATCAACATAATCTTCTAAAGCATTAAGCACTTCTGATTTAACGATGTTAGTATTCCAACTCAGATTAACTACTGTTAGAAAAGCACTGCAAAAAACAGCAATCAAACTAGTAATAAAAGCAATACCCATGCCTTGCAATGGTGTTTCTAACGCGCCGACTAAACTGCCCACATCGGTAACGTCTGCTTGTCCGATCGTTTGACTGATATTGCTTAAATTAATCGTAATTCCTAAAAAAGTTCCCAGCAATCCAAAAGAAAGTAATAAATTAGGTAAAACTTTCGTAATATAATCTATTTGTTCGCAGCGAAAGGGAATGCCAATAATTCTAAAATATTCCCGATTATAAAGACCTTCAACTACTGCTATAGTATTTGCTTGTTGGATGTTGTCGTAAGTAATTCCTTGAAATCTTTGTTCTAAATGTTCGATAATTCTTGGTTGTTTGTTTTGTGCCGATCCGCCGATCGCCCTTCTCAATCTACTTTTTAAAATTTGTAAATGCCTGTAAAGAAAAAATCGCATGAAAATAGCGATTATTGTCGGTAAAAAGACAAAAAATATAGCAATACCAATTAATATTGGTGGCAAAAGCGCGAACGAATTTGCTATTTGTTGTAATTCAGACATGATAATGAGGCTTGAGATTGATGATAGCAAAGAGCGGTTAGTTTCGCTCCTTGCTTCCTACTTTATCAATTAGGTGCTAAAAGTTGCGCTTTTAACTTAAAGAATTATTCGATTATTACAAAGATTTTAGCTTTCAAACTGTTCGTAAGCAGCAACAATCCTTTGGACTAAGGGATGGCGAACTACATCGGCTTGAGATAACTGACAAAAAGCGATCCCTTCGACGGATTTTAAAATTTTCATTCCTGCTTCTAAACCCGATCGCGAGTTTAAAGGCAAGTCTGTTTGAGTAATGTCCCCAGTTACGACCATTTTAGAACCGAAACCCAAACGAGTTAAAACCATTTTTAGTTGTGCTGGGGTAGTATTTTGGGCTTCATCGACGATCGCAAAGGCGTTGCTGAGGGTTCTACCGCGCATATAAGCTAAAGGGGCGACTTCGATTTTACCCCGCTCCATCAACTCGGGAATTTTTTCTGGATCGATAAATTCATATAAAGCATCGTAGAGAGGACGCAAAAAAGGATTTACTTTTTGTTGCAAATCTCCTGGTAAAAAACCCAGTTTTTCCCCTGCTTCAACTGCCGGACGAGTTAAAATCAGGCGATCGTATTCGTCGTTGAGTAGGGCTTTTACTGCCAAAACTGCCGCTAAAAAGGTTTTTCCCGTTCCGGCCGGCCCGACACAAAAAGTAATATCGTGGGTCTGAATTGCTTTGATATACTTACGCTGACGAAATGTTTTCGCTCTGATTAATTCCCCCCTGCGAGTGCGAGCGAGAACGTTTTTTTGCAAGTCTTGTAATTCGTCTACTCGTCCGGTATCGATCGCTTGAAAGGCTGTCAAAATATCGGGTTGAGAAATTGTTTTCGCTTCGCTCCAAATATTTTTTAAAGAGTCTACTACTTTAGCGCAGCGTTGTACTGGTTTTTCTTGCCCGGAAATTAGCAAATCTTGTCCTCTGAGAACTAATTTTACTCCTGTATGGCGAGACAGTAATTTTAAATTGGCTTCTCCTATTCCAGCTAGGGCGATCGCGCTTGCTTGATTTGGCAGTTGAATTGTTTGGGATATTTCTGTCATCTACATTTTTATTTTGAGATAGTTTGTTTTCTGACATTGTGACAAAAACGGGTAACGAGTAGTAGTAAGTCGTTAGTCGGGTTTTAAATTTGAATTTGGTTGATTAATTTCAACTTTCTAGAACAAGTTGTATATTGATTCTCCCCGTCTCCTCTTGCTCCCTCTGCTCCCTCTGCTCCCCTATCTAAGATTGACTATTTTCTCGGGATTTTGTTCTTTTCTTCGCTCTTGTAGGGCTTTATCGATCAATTTACCGACTACCCAAGAAACCGATCGCTCGTCTTCTTTGGCCCACTGTTCTAGTTCTTTTTTCCACTCCGCAGGAATGTAAGCTACAACTCTGTCGAGATCGGTTTTTCCACCCATTTTAAACCTCCATTTTTTTGCTTATACCAATTCCCTAAAATAACACTACAACAGACTAACTCTTTCTTGCCTCTTGCCTCTAGTCACCGAAGTGTAGCAACTCTAAACAGAATTAGTATTACATTCAGGATACAAATAATCAGTCGATTTCCGTCATGCTGACCTTTGCTGTGCTAGCATGCTATAGCAGCAAAAATACAGAAAAAAATGAGCGGGCGCAACTTCTTAGAAACTTTTTCACAACCGCAAAAAAATCTGGGAATAACCTTACTTTCCCAAAGAGAATTGGACAAAATGCGACGTGTTGGCAAATTAGCGGCTAATCTACTCGATTATCTCGAATCGATGGTCAAACCGGGTATTAGCACCCAAGAATTAAACGATCGCGCCGCTCGCTGGATGAGGGATCGAGGGGCGATCGCTGCAACACTCGGTTATGCTCCTCCGGGCCACCCTCCTTTTACTGGTTCGATCTGCACCAGCATTAACGAAGTAGTCTGTCACGGTATCCCGAGCCGCAATAAAATTCTTCAAGACGGCGATATTATTAACATTGATGTTACGCCTATTTTAGACGGTTATCACGGCGATACTTCGAGAACTTTTCTAGTCGGAAACGTGTCGCAACAGGCCCGAAAACTGGTGCAAGTAACCGAAGAGTCTATGCTGCGGGGAATTGCGGAAATCAAGCCAGGGGCAAGAGTTGGGGATATTGGCGCAGCGATCCAAAAATATGCCGAAGCTAATGGTTTTTCAGTGGTGCGAGAATTAACGGGCCATGGAGTTGGCAGAAAATTCCATACTAAGCCAGAAATTCCCCATTTTGGCAGGCCAGGAAAAGGTTTAAAATTAAGAACTGGGATGGTTTTTACCGTCGAACCGATGATAAATCAAGGAACTCGTCATCTCAAGTTTTTAAAAGATGGTTGGACTGTAATTACTCGCGATCGCCAACTTTCGGCTCAATTCGAGCATACTGTAGCCGTAACCGAAACAGGATTTGAAATTCTCACTGTTTCCTAATTGTTGGAATTGCATCGAGATATTTTCTCAAAGGTCTCATTCAGAAAAAATGTTAAATTTATTTAATAACTATTGACAGAAACTGCTGTTATCAATATTTTTTAGATTTTAATATGAAATACGTTGCTCTTTTACTGTTATTTAATTTATATTTTGGTGGTTTTTTCTTTGCCGATAAACCTACTTTATGCCGTCAATACAACGATCGAGAAGTTTGTATTTTTAATCTCAAACGCAGTGCTAAACATTTTTGGGAATATCGTGCGGTAGTTAGCGTCGATGGCAATAAGAGACCTTTAGAAATCTATAATTGTCGGGATAAAATTCGTCTTGAAAAAGATGGGACTGTTTTATCTTTTATCAAAAATGACCCCGGTAATGTTATTTGCAGTTATTTTCAAAGGTAATTTTGATTTGCAAAAAATACAAGTAGAACAATATTGAGAATTGACCTCAAATTAATATCTTTGAGCCAGTTGAAATATATTTCTTGAGAGAGTGGACATAGATAGATGAAAATGCTAGACGAATGAACTAGGATTAAACCGCTTTTAAATAGTCGTTTACTTTTCTCTTTACATTAGTTAAAATGACAATTAGTTACCAACGATACATATAGAGTCGATTCTATACAAATATTTCAAATAACTAAATATTTATTCACTCAAGAAAAATATAAATGAGAAGTAAAGCAAGAGATAAATGAGAAATTAGAAGTGAATATAAAGCTTTCATAAGATTTGCAATGATTCTCTGCAAAAAACTTCTTTAATGGATTATATTACTTTAAGATTATTTATAGATTAATGAGTTGATACTTCATTGGTTAAAGCTCAAATCTAAGCGATAGCAATTTTATTTAAAACTTCATTTTTTAGAGGAGCGAAAAAATTATGTCAAGTTGGCCCTTGTCTTTGACTGTACTGTTAATTGCAGTAAACCAAGTTGGGGTAGTCTTGCTAGTGTGGTACTTTTTGGTTTTCAAACACTTCCAATAAGCGAAAATTGATTTGAATTTATCGACAAAAAAATAAATAGTTTCAACACATAAAGTAAAACCGAGTTTTTCGTTAACAAACTCGGTTTCTTGCTCAATATTTAGAGTCTTTTTTAGACAGCAGCTAGCAGACCACTATGTCTTAATAAAGGTTCAGTTTGAGGATCTCTACCTCGGAAAGTTTTAAATACTTCTGACGGATGCAAGCTACCACCGAGACCTAAAACAGTATCGCGGAAATGTTTACCAACAGAAGCGATCGCCTCTTGGTCGTCCAAACCTGCTTCTTCAAAAGCAGCAAAAGCATCGGCACTTAAAACTTCAGCCCACTTATAGCTGTAATATCCAGCAGCATAACCTCCAGCAAAAATATGGCCGAAACTGCACAAGAAAGCATCTTCAGCTAAAGGAGGAATGACAGTTGTAGTTTGAGCAATGCGATCGCGCACTTGTTGGGGAGTTTCCTCACTGTCGGGTTGATAGCGGTGATGTAGTTCGAGATCCAAAAGGCTAAAATGCAACTGACGCAACATAGCCGAGCCGCTCATGTAATTGCGGGCATCAAGTAACTTTTGATAGTAATGTTCTGGTAAAGGTTCGCCTGTTTCGTAATGTTTAGCCATACCGAATAAAGTCGGACGATCGTAGCACCAATTTTCCATAAACTGACTGGGCAATTCTACTGCATCCCATTCGACATTATTGATTCCTGCCGCACCGGAATAGTCTACAGTAGTTAGCATATGCTGCAAACCGTGACCGAATTCGTGGAAAAGAGTGGTAACCTCCATAAAGGTCATTAAACTTGGCTGATTATCTACTGGGGGGGTTTGATTGCAAACTAAATAAGCCACTGGCAAACGGGTAGCGAGTTTACCATCTTCTAAAATTTTACCGCGATTGATACAGTCGTTCATCCAAGCACCGCCGCGTTTTTCGGCCGGACGACTGTAAGGATCGAGATAAAAATGGGCAATAACTTGGTTATTTTCATCGGCAATTTGAAAATAGCGCACGTCTTCGTGCCAGATCGGAGCTTGACCGTCAGCAGCAGTAATTGTTACGCCAAAGATCCGTTTAGCCAGATCGAATAAACCAGCTAAAACTTGCGGTAGGGGAAAGTAAGGTCTTAATTCTTCGGCATTGAAAGCAAATTTAGCTTCTTTTTGTTTTTCCGACCAAAAAGCCGTATCCCAATGTTTGAGATCGTCAGTTTTAGCAAAAGCTTTTAACTCTTCTAATTCTTTTTTGGCAGCAGTATAACTTACTTCGCGCAATTCTTCGAGCAGTTTTTCCACTGCGGCCACATCGGGGGCCATTTTTTTAGCTAAACTGACTTCGGCAAAAGTAGGATAGCCCAAAAGCAGAGCTTTTTCTTGCCGTAATTTTAGAATGCGATCGATCTGAGGATTGTTATCTAGTTCTCCAGAAGAGGCTCGAGAAATAAATGCTTTATAGAGTTTTTCTCTTAATTCCCTGTTAGTAGCGTATTTCATAAAGGGAATGTAACTGGGATAATCTAACGTAATTACCCAAGGGCCGTTTTCTGGAGTGGCATTTTCTTCCCCCTGCGATCGCGCTGTTTGAGCGGCTAAACTCAGCGCAGAAGGGGGCAAACCATCGATTTCTTCGGGTTGGGTTAATTTGAGTTGAAATGCTTTAGTCCCATCGAGAACGTTATTAGAAAATTTAGTGCCGAGTTCGGCTAATTCTAATTGAATTTGATTGAAACGCTCTTTTTTTTCTCCTGCCAATCCTACCCCAGATAATTCTGCATCGCGAATTGCTGACTCGACAATTCTTTGTTGTGCTGGTTCGAGATTTTGCCACTCATCGCCCCCTTGAAGTGCTTTATAAGCTTCATAAATTGGTTGGCTTTGATTGATTCGATTGACAAATTGGACTAGTTGAGGCTGTACCGTTTCGTAAGCTTGGCGCAACTCGGGACTGTTTTGCACCGACATTAAATGACCGATGATGCCCCAACTCCAGGATAAACGCTCCTCGATCGCCCTTAAAGGTTCGACCAAACCATCCCAACTCGGCGTTACTTCGGCTTCTAAGTTGCTAAATTGGGTTTCTAAATCTGCCAGCAGCGCGGTAATTCCAGGAACGACTTGCTCGGCTTTAATTTTATCGAAAGGTGGCAACCCTTTGCCAATTAGTAAAGGGTTAATAGTGGTGGATGTCATACAAAAATTCGCTCGCAATTAAAGAGAACTTAACTTAATCTCTCTTTACCCTAACGCGCCCGAGATCCTATGATAATATGAGGTCAAAAACCGGCCATCTCAAAGTAAAGAAACAACCATCATGGCTAAACTGTGGAAAAATATATGGGATATTCCTAACATCGATATTCGGATTCCTTGGAATGCTGTAGAGGATGGTCAGAAATCAGGAAAAGCGGCGATCGAACTGCTCGAAGCACTCAAGCAGAAAAAATCAGATGCCGAATTAGGGCCGATTATCGGCAATATCACTTCATTAATAGACGTTCTCAACTTATCTTTACTCGAGATAGCCGCGATTTCAGAACCTTTCGTCTCTTTGGCAACTGGGATACTAAACAAAATTTTTGCTAAGACCAATCAAGCTCCTAATTTGGAAACCTGTTTGGCTTTAAGCACTCAAGCCGCTTATTTAGAGAGTTTGCGACAGTTTCTTAAAGAGCGTCCAGAAATAGAACGGAAATTAAATCACGTTCGCGCTTCAACGGTAGTATCGGAAAATATTAAAAGTATCGGCCGGAAACTCCAAGTTAACGATCGAGAAATTCAATTAAATGTTAGAGAAGCAGAACAAACTTTTGTCTGTTTCCACAATTCAAATTTAGCTCGCGCTTTCAACCCAATTTTAATGGCCCGCTGGCAAGAGTCTGGACTGACTTACGAAGAGTCGCGGATCGCCACAGAAAGAGTCGCTCGCATCGCTCATCGCTACATGGAGCGAATTCTCGTTGAAGTAAAAGATATAATTCCCCTGCTCAGACCAATTTACGGCGCAAGATGGCATCGGGATCTCGAAACTTTTATCAGTATCGATACTTATTTAGAAAATGTGGTTGCCAATAAACCCAGGGAGCATTTTCTCGATCGCCATATCAGCTTTAGTCAGACATACGTACCTTTAGAAATACAACCCCTCAAAGCTAACGGTGAAATTAACGATCGCGTTAAACCCCAAAATATCGAGACTTGGGTGCAAAAAAAATTAATTGACGAGCAGAGGATCGATCGCGTTTTATACATTCAAGCAGAAAGCGGACGGGGTAAAACCACTTTTTGTCGCATGTTTGCCGATTGGGTACGCAAAGAATTACATCCCCTTTGGACTCCGATCGTCATTCCCCTCCGCAATATTAAAACTTTAGGAACTGATTTTGAAGCCACGATTAGAAATATCTTAGGCTGGAATTTCATTCAAAATAATCCAGGTTGGCTGACAAATCCTAATACTCGCTTTTTGTTTCTTTTAGACGGTCTAGATGAGTTACCTCTAAATCAAAAATCAACTAATTTACAGTATTTTTTAGGACAAATCGATACTTTTCAAAAAGCCTGTCAGCAAAACGAAAATATGGGCCATCGCATTGCGATCGTCAGCAGACCCTTAAAACTTTATCCGACCGAAGAATTAATTCCCAGTAAATGGCATTGGGTAGCAATTAATCCGATGCGGCAAGAAATACAAGAAAAATGGCTCAAAAAATGGGAAAAAACTCTGCAAACTCTGCCGGGAAGGTTTGCCAGTCAAAATAACAGTTTTAAAGCTTTTATCGCCTCCGATCGCTGTCCGAAACAGGTTAAAGCCTTAATTCAAGAACCAATATTAATCTATTTGTTGGCATTAATTCATAGCGATCGCCCTTTAAATTATTCGATGTTTGAAGGTTTGACTAATAACGGAGCAAAAATATTAGTTTATCAAAAAGCGATCGAATGGTCTTTAAATAAACAGATTGCTGAAGCGAATCCTCAACTTAATTTTAAGCTCAGCGATGTTGAAGACTTAACTGCAATTCTTTTAGAAGCAGGAATATCTTTAGTTCAGTTAAGACAAGAATACGTGCCAATTTGGGCAATTGAAAAACGTTTGGATAAAAAAGGTAATGCGATCGCCAAGCAATTAATTAATAAATTGCAGCAGCAATCTCAACAGGATGTACTCAAAGTTTTCTTAGCTACTTTTCATTCAAATTCGATTATTGCCAGCAATTCAGTTGAATTTTGTCATAAAAGTTTCGCTGAATTTTTCTGTGCCAAATATATGGCGAGTACCGTAGAAAAATGGACGGTCAAGTTAGAAAACGAGGCGAATATATCCGGCTCTGGTAAGGGAAATTATGCGATCGATAACGATACTTTGGCTCGAGATATTTACGATCTGCTCGGTTACGGTAATTTGACTCCCGAAACCGTTGCCCTTTTATTAGGAATTTTAGAGAAAAATCGAGTCGATTTAATCGCCTTATTTGAAAGACTAAATCAGTTTTATTTACGCTGGAGTAATGGGGAATTTATCGAAGCAATTCAAGATAGTTTACCTCAACAAAAAGCTCTCGAAATGAACGAGCAAAGCTTAAAATTGGGACAGCGCGAAGTAGATATTTATGTTGGCATGAATGTCTTAGTTATCTTGCTTGAATTGCATCGCTACGCACAAAGTCACAGCGATCTCAAAGATAGAATTGCTTTTTATATCTGCGGTCAACCCAAATCAGAATCTTTCGATCGATATCGGTTGTTGCGTATTATTGGCTACTGTCAATGTTTAGAAGCTTTTGCTTTCAATCATCGAGTCGGGATCTTTTTAAAAGGTTCGGATTTAACTGGTGTCGTGTTTAGAGGTGTCGATCTCAAAGGGATCGATTTTTCTAACGCCATACTTAAAGGAGCAGATCTCAGCGTTACAGACCTCAAAAATGCTAATCTTACCGATGCGGATCTCAGGGAAGCAATTATGACTAATGCAGTCCTCAGAAATGCCAATCTTAACGGTACGGATCTTACTGATGCTAATCTGAGTCGGGCCGACCTTTCTGGATCTAATTTAGGCAGCACTTTATTGGTTAGAGTTAATCTGTCCGATGCAGACCTTTCTGGTGCAGATTTAACTAGTTCGTTAATTAGCGATACAGATCTTTCCGGTGCAGATTTGAGCGGTTCTGATTTTCGCGAGGCGATCGTTCAAGATATTGAATGGGATAGCGAAACTAAATGGATCAATACCATCGGTCTCAAAACGAAATTTGCCAAGTAATTTTATTATTATTGCGCGATCGGGTTCGATTTTCTATTGAACCTCCTACCCATAACTTTATTGTTAAAATAACAGTCTTTTTTCTAAAAAGCATGCTGATTAGAAGCGTCGAAATGAGTAATTTTTAGCTTTAGAAAAAGAATCTATATCGAGATACAAATCGCTAAAGAATACCGATTTTAAACTTAAATTGCCATCTCAAAATTGTTAAAGTTTTTTCAAAGTTATATCAATTCCCTAAAATAATGCTACAGATCGATTTTCCGAATCTATTGCCTTCTTGCTCCGTCGCTATGCCGGAGGAAGCCTCCGACGCGGGGTCTCACCGCTATTCCCTATTCGCTATTTTCGCCGAAGTGTAGCAACTTTAAACAGAATTGATATTACTTTGTAATTGTCGTCAGGGCGATCGAAGGAATTTAACTAATTTATTTAAAAATATTTTGATTGCTGACCCCCGATCGCCGACCTAGACCGACTAACCCCGAGAGAGAAGAAAAAAAGCGCACCAAGAAAGAGGTCTTAATTTAAATTTACTAATTCTGCTTAACCAACACTAGTTATCGTTGCACCTCTTGATTTTTCCATTCATTGTAACCCTGAACTTTCTACCTAGATTAAGTCTTTTGTTACTTTTGAAAAATGGTATAAATTATTAATAAGTTTTAATTGATGCATTATTTTTATAGAATAAAAAATCTTTTATTGATTTTTTGTGATAGTGAGATACTTAGTTAAAAGTAGAAACTTTATTTATAAATATATGAATAAAATAATTAAACGACAATCTGTTTCAATTCCGAAACTTGTCAGTTCCCACTTTGTTTTAGTGATTACCATAGCAGTTATATTAAGTTTATTTTTAGTAGGTTCTGTGGGAGTCAACGGGTGGAAAATGTACGATGATTTTAAACAAGTAATAACTACTGAATTTGAACTACAAAAACTATCTGGTCAAATAGTTTACTTAGATGAAGCATTAACCATGTCGGCAAGAATGGCCGCAGCTACTGGAAATTTGGACTGGGAAGACCGCTATCAACAATTTCAACCAGAGTTAGATCGAGCTATCAAGCAAGCTATTAAGATTGCACCAGAAAGTTATCAAGAACATGCTAGCGAAACAGATCGAGCTAATGAGAAATTAATAGAGATAGAAAATGAAGCTTTTAGTTTAGTTCGTGAAGGTAAGTCTCAAACTGCTTTAGAACTCTTATTAAGTCAAAAATATCAGTTTGATAAACAAATTTATGCTAAAGGAATCAATCAAACTATTTCAGCTCTCGAGACTAGAATCAAATATAAAATCAAATCTTACCAAGAAAATTTATTACAATCTAGTTTATTTAGTTTGCTAAATTTTCCGATTTTATTATTTACTTGGATAGCAGTTTTATTATTAATGAATTGGTATATTTTGCAAAGAGATCGAGCTGAAAAATTATTGCATAATGCCAAATTAGAATTGGAAAAAGTCAATATCAATTTAGAAAATAAAGTAAAAAAAAGAACTGCTGAATTAGAAAAAGCTAAAGAAAAAGCTGAAACGGCTAATCTGGCTAAAGATAGATTTTTAGCTAATATTTCTCACGAACTTCGTACGCCTCTTAATAGTATCATTGGTTATACACGAGCGATCGATCGCAGTAGCGATAATTTAACTATAAAACAAACTAAAAATTTAAATATAATTCAAAATAGCAGCCAATATTTATTGAGCTTGATAAATGATATTTTAGATTATTCTCAAATTCAATTTGCTGCGATTAAACTTAATCCCGTCCCTCTAAATTTATTTAATTTTTTACAAGAAATAATCGAGCTGATTGAGAATATTGCGATCGAAAAAAAATTAACACTTAATTATCAGGCTAATTTTGATTCTAATCTTACTATTGAGGCAGATTCAATTAGATTAAGACAAGTTTTAATTAATGTAATCGGCAATGCCATTAAATTTACTAACCAAGGTCAAGTCACTTTAAAAGTAACAGAACAGCAAGTAATTAACTCTTCTTATCAAAGATTGCGTTTTGAAATTATTGATACTGGAATTGGAATAGAAAAAGCAAATATTGAGAAAGTTTTTATCCCTTTTGAACAATTAACTGATTTTACAAATAAGAGTGAAGGAGTTGGATTGGGCTTAGCTATTACTCAGAAATTATTGAGATTAATGAATTCCAAACTTCGAGTTACAAGTGAATTAGGTAAAGGTTCTAATTTTTGGTTCGATCTTAACTGCAAATTAGTTAATAATTCAAATCTTTTATCAGTCGATCGCTCGAATAATAGACAAAAAATCATTGGTTATAAAGGTAGAAAACGTCAGATTTTAGTTGTCGATGATAAATTGGAAAACCGTTCTTTATTAGTATATTTACTAGAACCAATTGGATTTAAAATAATTTTGGCTGAAAATGGACAACAGATGTTAAATCTTATCCCAAATTCAACACCAGATCTGATTTTGATTGATTTATTTATGCCAGTTAAAACAGGTTTTACCGCGATTAAAGATCTTCGGGAAAATCCTCGATTTAAGAATATTCCCGTGTTTATAGTTTCAGCAACTATTTTATCAGAATCGATCGATAAATATCTCGAGTTTGATGCTTATTTGAATAAACCGATCGATGAAGAAGAGTTATTTTCCTTGTTACAACAATATTTAAACTTAGAATGGATTTATTAACCATAATAATTTAAACATATCAATATAAATATAAATCATTAGTTTTACTTAATTGAATGTTGAAAACTCGAGACAATTCATGCAATAATTCTTGATGTAATTTTATATACTCTTACGGTTTTTAATTAGAAAACGCTTAAATCCTTTTTTAAATTACTCTTGTTCCTTTTTTCATCGAACTTAATTGGATTTAATAACAGCAAATAATTTGAGTATATTAGTAAAATCACTTAATTTCTATCGAATTGAATATCTATTACTATTCATTGTATTAAGTATTTATAAGGTTTATTTTTTTAAAACTTCATATTATATTGATAATTAATCGGAAAACATACGACTTTACTTAAAAGCAAATAATACAAAAAATTATTTCGTTTAAAGCATGCGATCGCTCGGACATAAATAAATCGTTATCGAGAAATGTAAAAAAGAAGCCAATTATATTTTTAGATAAAATTTCAAGAATTCGATCGCTCTCTATACAG
>JAAUYH010131447.1_pt1 | contig 15221 bp, 16 predicted proteins | sample 7278061 | NCBI WGS metagenome assembly JAAUYH01 (sample SAMN14350203, study PRJNA611818) | marine sediment metagenome | isolation source: surface marine sediment (0.6m) | place: French Polynesia: Moorea | collected 2018-08
AAAAACTACTCAAAGTTGAGACTGGTATATTGAAATTTTTAGAAATAACCTCCCAACTTTCATTATTTAATTTAGCCAAAACAATAGCCTTGAAATTAGCATCTGGTCTATTTCTAATGTGGGTAGACTGAAAAAGTTTTTGTGGATCTCGATCGATATATTGACCAAGTAAATCCGATAATCTCACCTCTTGAACTGGTTGAGCGATCTGTTCTAATTCTTGCAGTGAAGGTAGATTATATTTTTGAAATTTGATGTAATTTTCGTAACATTTCAGTATAAACTTGTCTAGGTTAAAATTGACCCAGTTCATAAACTTTTTATTTTTTCTATCTGGATCGTAAGAATCAATATTGAGACAAATGTAGGTAAAAGTTTCTGTCAAAGCTTCTTCATATAATACTTGGTAAAAATCGTAAGAAAATTTATGAGTATGAGGACGACATAATCTGCCTGATAATTTAATTGCTTTTACTAGTTCTGTTAAGGCATAACTACGTAACTCGCTGTTAGGAAGATATCTTTGAGCAGCCAAAGCTAATTTTTTAAGTTGAGTATCGTCAAGTATCTGTTTAAAAGCTTGATTTTGCATTTTATACAGATAATCGCTGGTTAGTTTATTAAGACTGGATAAATTACTATTTACCGATTCCAGACTTTTATTTTGAGTTAATTCTCCATCGATTATAGACATAAGTTGATGCTTGGCTAAGTCATAAATTTCCCGATAAACCCCAGTCAGAGGTGTACCATTAAATTGACGACAAAGTGGACGCGATCGCATGACTATGGATACAATTTTGGCAACAAGAGATTTTTGTTGTTTCTCATTATTTGATTTCTGAGCTTGGTCTAAAAGCTGTTGTAGCAGCTCATCGCGATCGCCCCCGAAATTCTCACTCTTTCCCATTTCAAACAGCTTGTTGCGACTCTTAGAATCAAGAGTCTCTCCTACAGATAACTTGGGAGTTAGACCATAAACCTACGTTTTTTTTAATAAAAGTTAATATTTAAAAAAGTTTTAGGCAATGAATCAACAACTACCTCAAATCCGCGATCGCTCCTTATTCACCCTCGCTTTAACTCATCGCTCATATCTCAACGAACATCCCGAAGCAGAAGGAAATAACGAACGATTAGAATTTTTGGGGGATGCTGTGTTGGGTTTTTTAATTGGCGAAATGCTGTATAAACTCTATCCCAACATGAATGAGGCACAAATGACCCACTTGCGATCGCGCTTGGTAGATGAAAAACAATTAAGTCAACTGGGTGCCCAATTAGGTTTAGGGGAATTAATTCTTCTGGGAAAAGGCGCAGAAAAAGACGGAGGAAGAACTAACCCATCCCTACTTAACGATGCCTTTGAAGCGACGATCGGTGCGTATTTTTTAGATGCAGGAATTGAACCCGTGCGGGATTATCTTCTGCCGCTTTTCATGCCCTTGCTGGAAAAACTGATCGATGACTCTACAACTTCCGAGGAGCGAAACAGCGATCGCCTCGATCGACCTTCAGAAACTTTTATCGACAGCAAAAACCGCTTTCAACAATGGACATTATCCCATTATGGCGAACATCCTACATATCAAATTATTGTCGAATCTGGTCCTGACCACGCCAAAGAATTTACTGCTCAAGTATCTATCCAGGGAACAGTTTATGGTATCGGAAAAGGTCGCCGCAAACAGGAAGCCGAAAAACGAGCAGCAGAAGCAGCTATTTCAGCGATAAATAGTAATAATAATCTGAATTCGGGATAAGCTCACAAGCTTAAAAGCAAATTACCAAATCCAAGGTAGCAAACGACTACTGTTTTGCTGATAAGCGGCAAATTCAGGATATTTAGCTGCCATAGCCTGTTCTTTTTGGCTTATCGCTCATATGGCGATCTTTAGCTCAATTTAACCGCAGTTCCTGTAGCCGTAATTAATAGTAAGACTCCTTTATCATCAACATTAATCGTACCAGTATCGATCTCAATACCGACTACTGCATCAGCATCTAATCGCTGGGCGCGTTTTTTTAATTCTTCGATCGCTTTTAGCTGTCCTTTTTCAAATACTTTTTCATAGCTGCCAGTACGCCCTCCAATAGCGTCTCTAATTCCAGCAAAAAAATCTCTTAAAACATTAGTACCGTAAACAACTTCGGCGGTAACTACTCCTAAATAATCGGAGATCGCTTGATTTTGAATTGTATCGGTTGTGGTAACTATCATTGGTTTTTAGTTTTTAGTTTGAGAAAACTGAAATAGCAGCCTGTATATCTAATTAAACTGGTTTGATAGCAATCAAAGTTCGATGTCTAGGATCGCTAGCTACCGTAGTCTTGTAGTCAAAACCAACTTGTTTTATTGCTGATTCTACATCAAAAGTATAATAATCATCGCTCCAAGGTTCGGTACTCTTCATCAGCGTAAATAGTACGGGGGGAAGATTTTGAATGACGGGAGAAGCGGGATTATTATTATCAACAATTCCCATAATCCCCCCTGGTTTAAGAATTCTTAATATTTCTTGGAAAATTGCCGTGGTTGCTTGCCTTGGTAATTCGTGGATGACAAATTGTAATGTTACTAGATCGAAGGAATTATCTGGTAAACCTGTAGACTCTCCTAGGCAATAATGTTTATTTTAAAAGGATTGATGTATATTATCGAAAAATTAGGCACAAAAAAACAGAGGGAGGATATATATACTGTCTTTCCCTCTGTTGTCTATCTTGTAATAACAGGATGAAGTTAGGTTTTATTGAACTACAATCTTACCCATCATTCCTGCACCGCGATGAGGTTCGCAATAGTAAGCATATTCACCAGCTTCTTTGAAAGTAGTTTCGTAAGATTCACCAGGAGAAAATACTAGCTGTTTGTGAGATTTGAGGCTGCTGTCATCAAAGACTACGTTGTGAGGAGACATTTTATTGTTAACCCACTTTACTGTATCCCCTTTTTTAATGGTTAAAGTGCTGGGAACAAACTGCAACATACCGTTATCACTACCCATTTTTACTTCATAGGTTTCTGCTGCTGCGGGATTAACGTTAAAGAAGAAGCTAGTAACGACTAGCAACAATGCGGACAACAATAAAGTTAGCTTCTTGGTCATTTTGGTTTGACTCTCTATATTTAATATCAATTTTTTTTACTTGAGGTAGTAACCAGCAGAGAACTAAACTTAGTTTTCTTGCTCTTGGCAATTTGTTACCGTTGTTACTCCCATCAATAATGGTACTACAGAACTTTGACCGCTTGTCAAAGTTAGTTAAATTATCTGTGGATGTTTTTAATTTATGTAATTATGACTAAAGTTGTAATTGTGGGAGCAGGTCCAACAGGTGCTACATTAGCTCTATTGTTGGTAAAACAAGGTATTTCAGTCAAACTGATTGAAGCTTCTGCCAATTTTCGGCGACAATTTCGCGGTGAGGCATTAATGCCCAGTGGTTTGGATGCGCTACAGCAAATGGCTCTAGTGGATTTACTGGCAGATATTCCCCACAAGACTTTAGATGGTTGGGACTTTTTATTAAACGGGCGATCGCTATTCAGAGTTAATGAACCCATAGAAGCAGGGGGAAAACCTTGTACTTTAGTTTCTCAGCCACATTTATTAGCAAAATTAATTCAAGTAGCTAGCACCTATCCAGAATTTGAATTTATTTCAGGCGAACCAGTTCGAGAGCTTATTTTCGATCGAGATCGACGAGTTTCAGGAGTTAAGCTGAGTGGAGGGCAAGAAATAAACGCCAAGATAACAATTGCTGCGGATGGTCGTAATTCTATAATCAGACAAAGGGCAGGTTTAAACTTAAAGCAACAGTCTAATAGTATTGATATTCTTTGGTTCAAACTCGAAGCGGGTTCGTTATTAGAGTCAGAAAATATTTTTTACTCCATTTTACAAGACCGCTATGGTTTTGGTTTATTTAGAGGCTCAGAAGAACAATTACAAATAGGCTGGGGATTACATCAAGACGATCGCTTTAATTGGAAAGAAATTGATTGGATAGAGATGTTAAGCGTAACTTCCCCGCCCTGGTTAGCAAAACATCTCAAAACTTACGGTCATACCCTCAGCAAACCGATGTTATTATCCGTTGTAGTTGGTCGTTGCGATCGCTGGTCAAAACCTGGACTCTTATTATTAGGGGATGCCGTTCACCCCATGTCACCAATTCGCGCCCAAGGTATTAATATGGCATTACGAGATGTTATTGTAGCTGCCAATCATTTAGTACCTTTGTTAAAAGATGAGACTGACTGTAAGGCGATCGATACTGTATTGCCTCTAATTCAACAAGAAAGAGAGCCAGAAATCATCCGCATTCAACAACTACAAAACGAAGAAATTGCCCAAGCCCAAAAGCTGCGTAACAGTAGCTTTATTAGATGGGGAGCAAGGGCATTTACCCCCATAATTCGCCCCTTTATTCGTGCTTCTTGGTTGAAGCGTCAACAGCAATTACGCCAGGGTGTTACTAAGGTTAACTTAGCTATTTAAGTAGGTAGGCGTAATTAATTTGAACATGAGGGGAAGCAGGGAAGCAGAGGGAGAAGAGGGAGAAAATGAGAAATAAAACGTTTCTATTTTATATTTAATTTCACCCAGCTACTTAGAACTCAAAACTCAGAACTCAAAACTGACAATCCATACTTAACGCGGGCGCGAATTGCCATCTCGCCATCCCTTTTCATAATTTCTTGAAACCTATCGGTAATTTGAGGAACTAATTCTGCTTGAGTTACTGCTAAAGTTTTAGCTAAAGTTTGTAAACCCACCACCGCAGCATAGCGCACTACCCATTCTCCATCCTCACAAGCTAGTAATAAAGTTTGTAATACTTTTTGTTGTGCAGATAAAACTTCTGCTGGTGGTAATTTGGACCAGATAATTGTTCCTAATCCCTTGGCAGCAGCACGACGCACACTTTGGGAAAAGTCTGAAATCGCCGCATCTAATAATAAGTCTAGGGCAAGAGGATCGCCAATACCTGCAAAAACTCTAGTAGCCCAAGCTCTTGCACCATAATTATAATCATCTAGATTATCCATGAGGTAAGGTACGACTGGTTCGCCGATTTCGATTAAACCTTCTACAGCGGCGACGGCTGCACCAGGGTTGTTGTAACCCAAAACTTCTATCAGAGTGGGTATAGCGGCTTCAGAACGAACTTCTGCTAGATTTTCTACTGCTTCTAATAAGGCATCCGCAGAATCGGCTTGATTTACAGCTTCAATAAGTTTGTCAGTATCGAACATTTATTATCTTGATAGAAAGTACGGCAGTCCGCAAACCCATCGCCTTTAGGCATGGGTTAGGACGACACGGCATATTTATGTGCCGTGATCAAGTATGATATAGCAAGTCCCTATAGATTAGGACAGTCTATTTACCGTAAAGGCGTTTCGCGCTTCCCCAAGGGTACGAAATAACGCCCTGACAGAGTTTATGTATCTTCACCTTTGCTTCCACTACATAATTAACCCATCACAGGTAACACCATTACCAAGACAATAAAAGTAATTATCCCTAAAACTAGATTGCGGTAAATACGTTTATTTGGTTTGCATTTGGTGTATTTCATAATCTGTATTTGAATTAGTCCCTTCAGGCAGCCGTTCTTGGGAACAAAACTAACTTTTTTAGTTATAACCTCAAAACTTATTTTTTCCTTGAGTTTTCAATCAATAGATCGTCTGTAAAAAATAGGAAACAATGATACTAATAAAATAACAAAAATTTTAGAGATATTTACAAAAGTTGAAAATCAATAAATAAATAAGTTAATCAATTGAACATAAAAGATATTGAGACTACATAAAGTTAAAATTAAATATGTAACTTAGTCATTACTTTTTTGTTTATAGCGGTTAAAAAAAAATTGGGTTATTATATTCGAGTCAAAATTAATACAAATAAAAATAAAGTAAATACAAGCAAGATGCTAAGGTTTATTTTGATTATTTATAGATTTCGTATTACTGGAAAAATGATGCTAGTTAAATTATGTTGAATAATATTTAATTAGCATTCAATAATTGATAATTAACGACAACTGAAGATTTCTGCATAACAATAGCCCAGAGTTACTTTTTTCTTACAAGTAACTAGCATTGATACAAAGGAAGATTTTATAGCGTAGTACATATTTTTTTGACTACGTTTTATCAGTCGTTCTTGATTTTCTTTCTCTATAAATGAAGAGGCTTTAAGTCTTGAATTAATACATTATCAATTGTCAAGTATCCATTGCTGAAAATATCAAGATCAGTCCGTTTAATACAATATATTTTATTGGAAAATATTTTTTACCTCTTGCACTTATTTCTCTTATTAACCATTTGTCAAAAAAAATCATCTTGTTAACCGAAAAGAGAGGTGAAGATCAATGAGACCTTATTCTTTAGATTTACGCAAGCAAATTGTTAGTGCTTACAAAAATAAAGAAGGATCGATGCTCAAAATTGCCTGTAAGTTTCATGTATCTCGTAGCTTTGTACAAAAATTAATTAAACAGGAAAGAGAAACAGGTAGTATAGCTCCTTTAATTCCCATTTCGGGATATGAATCTAAAATATTGCCTCATATAAATATTATTAAACAACTGCTTAACGAAAACCCAAACATCACCTTAAAACAACTATGTAATGCAATAGAACAGAAAACTGGCACATCAATTAGTCAAAGTACTATGTGTCGATTTTTGCACCAACATGAATTGAGTAAATAGCTAATTGTAACATACAGAGACATGATTTTTCTAACCAAGAAAATTCATTTTTTTTTCGATCTAAGAAAGTATTAATAAAGGGCAGAAAATTGCCCTTACAATATTAATCATAGAGAGATTTAACCTGCGCTTAGTTATTAGATGTCGATTATTAGCTATTAGTTTCTTAATTTTAAGTCTACTAATTAATTGAACTAAAAACTAAAGACTAGTTTAATAATCAGCACAAAACTCTTGTACGCTTTTTTCCGTTTTTAACTGAGATTGAATTTGCACTGCTTCGGTATATGCAGATTGTCTTTGTTCCTCAGATAAGTCTGAATTAGAAACGGCTAAAATTTCCGGTACTGATGAATCTATCTCTGCTAATGGAGTTTGTAACTGTGGAAATCCGCTATTTTCCTCGCAAGCTAGTTGTCTGAGTAATACTAAATCTTTTGGAGTGAAACTAACCGTTTCTTGGGCATGGGTGGCGATCGCTATAGCTAGAGCGATCGCCGTAGCCAAAATTTTAATTAGTTGTTTCATAACTGAATCAAAAGCTCAACAACTATAATCTGTCATCCTCACCATACCCTAGCTGCGATCTCGATCTACGTTGAGAATTGATTTAACTCTTTTAGCTGTAGCTATAAAAGACTATTCAAAATATACATTCAAACATCATGACTACAGATCTTCTTTTGTAATAGTGATAGCTTTTTACATGAACAATCAGCAGAACTACAGCAGTTCAAACTCATTTTGTTGTAATTTATTAAAAGGAGCGATAAGTCGATCGACAACATTACGCTGACCAACAATCACTTCAGCGGTTACTGTCTCTCCAGGGTTCAAAGGAATACATTCACTTTGGTTGGGAATACAGTCTCGATCTAATTCAATTTCCAAATCATAAGTAGCCATGCTACCTTGCTCGTTTTCCGTTACCTTGGAAGTAGGAGCAATATCAACCAATTTTCCTTCTAATACCCCATAATCTTGCAAAGTATCACCATCAAACTTGATTGGTACTTTTTTTCCTTTTTCTAGAGAACCACTCTCACTAGTTGCTATTTGGGCTCGAATTACTAACGGAGAACCCTTGGGAGCAATTTCGGCGATCACTTCTCCTGGTTGTACCACTATCCCTTCATTTTTCACGGGCAACTCGTATACAATTCCATCTATAGGTGCTTTGATCTTCCGTTGCTTTAACTGCAATTGTAAAGATTCAATTTTGCTGTTAGTTTGAGCAATTTTTGTTTTAATACTAGCAATTTGCCGCGACCAATTATTCAGTTGTTCCTGACTTTTTAAGATAGCCGATTCCCCAGAATCAACCAAAGTCTTATAGCTGCGTTCTTGCTCTTGATAACGGAGATCAGCTTGCTTAATTTCCGAGTCTGATTGTTGAAGAATCTTTTTATAATCGTCTTGGGCTTCTTTTAATTTAGAGTGGGCATTATCGATATCTAATAAAGCTTGGTTTAGGTTTTCTTGGTTTTCTTTAACAATTTTTTCTGCTTCTAAATAACCTTCTTTAGCAATAGGATCTTTTTGATCGCTCTTTTGATAACGCAGTAGTTTTTCTTGGGAAGTGATTAAATTCATCTTGGCTATTTTATGGGCAAGATTGCTAGATTTAATCTCTTGACGTGCCTGCTCTACTTTCGCCTCCTTCTCCTGTTTGTGTAGCTCAGAGACTGTAATGAGATATTTGAGATTTTGTTTGGCTTGCTCTATTTGGGCTTGTCTTGCTAACTTTTGAGTTTGATTTTGTTGTTGTTGGGTATTTAGTGAAATTGTCAATTGATTGTAGAGCAATTCTAATTGGCTGAGGCGATTTTGTTGCCCTTCTAAAAGAATCTGCTGTTGTTGAAGTTCGCTAGTAACTACATCTGATTTTAGTTCTACTAGAGTCTGTCCAGCTTTAACTCGATCTCCCTCTTTGACATTAATTGCCGCTACTTCTTCTTCCACTGGTGCATCCAGCCCAATCGTTTCGTCTTTAGGCTCTAGTCTTCCTTTGGCAGTAGCAGTTGCATCTATTTTAGATAGCATCGCGAAGGGTAGACTAATGCCGAGAGACATCATCAGAAAATAAAGAAAACCCCGCGTCCAAACCTGTGGCACAGCATCGAGTAATTCTTGTTTAGCTTCAGACCAATCATCTTGAGGATTAGGGACATGTAGATCGATGAGTGTATCTTCGTCACCATTATCTGGGAGGGTAGATTTAGGAATCAGTCCATGCTGGGCAAAAAATGAGGTAACAGATGGCTTATGTGACGGCAAAAGCAGGGAATTGAGTACCTGTGCCTTATTATAAAGCTGTTCTAGGATTTCTGGGTATCGATCTATCAGTGGCGACAACAACCCAGAGGGCAGATAAGCAAGTTTGACATTCTTGCAAACCTCAACTGAGTAGGGAATCAAATTAGCTTGTGGAAACAAGGTACATTCCCCAAATGAAGTAAGAGCTTTCTCAGTGGCGAGCAATTTATCCTGGCTATCGATCAGTTTTACTTTGCCTGCCAAAACAATATAGATACCTGATGAAGCCTTAGCTGATTGCCATAATCCACCCAACTTGGGGGAGAGAATTTTTATCTGCGATCGCCAGCTCAAAAATTCCTGTTCTGAAACAGGATATCCTAGGGTATCCCTAAGTTGTTGGAGGGATACATTGAGAGTAGATTCATTTTCATTTTTAATCTTAATCATTCTGGATAATTTTTTTAATCTAATTCCCTAATTTTTTTAAGGGGTCTATGGGCGATCGAGTAATCGCAGATTATACTTCTGAGATTACTTCTAAGTTCAATTTGATATTATTCATTTATTTTTGTCTATGATACATTTTTTAATTATTTAATTTAATCAATAGCACGAATAAAGTGACAAACTCGGTACAAAAAGTAGTTATAAATGTTTTAATTCAATCTTTGCTATTTTTTTCTATCACTAGTACATAAAAACTGAATAAATAAGAAGGTTTCATTAAGGGCTAAAATGCTTTGACCTATTGTTAGCAGATACTAATTGATTTAACGATCTCAGCTGTAGCGGGGGCTAGTAAGACACCGTTACGATAGTGAGCAGTAGCCAATAAAACATTATTGTATTGGGGTAAATGACCGATAATAGGTGCGGGGATTCCTTCGGGGCGAGGACGTTTACCAGACCAAGTTTCTAAGATAGTAGCATTAGTTAAAGCAGGGCAGAAAGCGATCGCCTTATTTTTAATCGTTTCCAGTAACTGAGGATCGGCGATCGCATCTCCTGTATCTGAAGGAAATTCTACTGTTGCACCAAGCCAATATTCCCCATCTCCCAAGGGGATAATATGTATATCGTCTCCTGTAATAACGGGTTGAAACTCTTCTTGTCCCAAACAATTATCTAATCTAAATTTTAATGCCTGTCCGAGTACGGGTCGAATTTCAATTTTTTGCTGTAGAGAAGCTGTTAAGGGAGTCGATCCTAAACCAGCAGAGATAATTAAGCGATCTACCCGTATATCCCCTGCGCTGGTTTCTATGCGATCGCAATGATGTAAATTATCGCCAGTGGATTTAGTAACAAAATTATGACATTTAACTCCAAAACGAAACCGAACACCGTTTTGAGTTGCCGCCGCCACTAAAGCTTCAGTAAGTTTAGTCGGGTGGATTTGTCTATCTTGAGGAGAATAAACAGCACCAATAATTCTGTCATTATCGAGGTTAATTTGGGGACATTGGCGGCGGAGACGGTCTAAATTCCAAATTTTCAATTCCCAATTCTGAGAAGCGCGAAATTCCTGTAATTTATGCCATTTTTCTACGTTTTCACCTTCAAACAAAATTTTGACAATTCCTTGGTTGTTAACGGGAATTTCCATACCAGTTTTGGCTTCTAATTCTGGTATCAAAGTTGCATAACGTTGAATGCTGGTTTCTCTGAGTCGCCATCCCCGCCCCTTTTTTTTGTGGCTAATAATGCCCATTAAAACTCCCAAAGCCGCCCCAGTCGAACCAGATGCGAGCTGGTTTTGTTCAATAACAGTAATTTCTAGTCCTTCAATTAAGCTTAATTCATAAGCGATCGCTGCCCCCACTATTCCACAGCCAATAATGGCAATTTTCTGATTCATGATTGATTTAGGTAGCTAGTTAAGAAATAGGGAATAGGAAATAGGGAATAGTATTAACATTTAATTTACTTCCTCATCTTCCCCATCTTCCCGTGCTTCCCTATCCTCCCCATCTACCTCAACAAGTAAATTAAATACCTGATAGCTTATGCCGCTCCTTCAGTATCGGGAATCAATTGTAGATAAACATCAAAATCAGAAACTGCTTCTTTGTATTCGCTGATGGCAGTCTGATAGTCTTTGTCTTTAGCAGCTGCATCGATGTCTTCAAAATGTTTAAAGATATCTTTAGCCAATTCTGTTGCTTGTTCTTTATCTTTTGGTAAAAGGGCATTAGAGAGATAAGTCATATCTCGTCTGATTAAACCCAAAGGACCATGAATAAAGCTGTCAGTGTTGACCCAATCTTCTTCGCTAATAAACTCGCCTAATTCAGATAATCTGTTTTGGGCAATGTCTACGGGAATGCGATAAGTTTTGATTTGTTGTAATTTTTCGGGAGTATAAGTCGGTGGTGCAGAAGCATTAGGACCTCCACAACTAACCAACAAAGTTGTGACCAAAACTAATATTAAAGGCAGAATAGACCGAAAGATTTTCATATTTTCCAAAAATAAACTCTGTTACCTATTTTTGATTTTCTCAATAAATCAGCATCTTTACAAAACCTGACGGCGAAAAAATTGCCTAATTTCTTCTGCGATTTCTTTTGACCAATGTTCTTGGGGATAATGTTTAGCTTCTGGTAGTTCGCTAATTTCTACGTTAGATCGAGAAGCAGCCAGCTTTTTAGCCCCTGCTGTGTCTAGCCAAGGATCGGCTGCACCCCAAAGAATCAGAGTTGGTTTTTCCCACTTGGTAAAACCCGTTTCAATCTGAGTCATAGTTTTATCTAGTTGTAATTGCTTGAGAGTCATCATTAAGGCTCTTCCAACAGCCGAACTTTGTAAAAATGGTTTGCGAAGTACGTCTAAATCTCGGTCGGCAATTACAAAGCCACTACCTTTTTCTAAGGTGCGATCGACTAATAAGGGGTCTTGAGTCATCATGTCTCCTACAAAGGGAAGGCTTAACTGTTTCATCACCCACGGTAGTTTGGCATCGTTAGATATAGGTGTATTGAGGATTACTAAACGCTGGATTTGTTCGGGATTTTCTAAGGCGTAATGTACCCCAACCGAACCTAAAAATCCCTGGACGACTAAATAAAATTTCTCTAGTTCAAGAGCGGTAATCAAGTCACCAAGGGCGGTTAAAAAGGCTTCTGGACTGTAGGCAAAATTCCTGCGGTCTGGTTTTTCGGAAAAGCCACAACCAATCCAGTCAGGAGCGATCGCCGAATAACCAGCATCACTTAAACAATTCATGACTCCTCGCCAGGTATAACTATGGGCGGGTAAACCATGTAGCAAAACTACGGGAGGTTTATCGCTTTCGACTTCTGTAGAACGATAAAACCATTCCAATTTACCGACTTGTATTTTATTTTCTTTTATTGACACTTAATTATTTTCCCGATGATTAACTATTGAAGGCAGCATATCTTAAAACGCGATCGATAGTTAATGTTCAATGGTCAATCAACTTCTTTGAGTAACCAAAATCCCGTATATGTCATGCCAGAATTATCGGGTTGGATTAACAAAAAATGTAAGCCTTGGCTTTGTTGTTTTTTCTGTTCGTAGTCTTCAGCAATTTTGGCGGCATTATTTCCTTCAAAAGTATTGAAAATCCAGCGATCTATTAATCCTGTCTCTAAAATTAATCCTCCAGACTGTCCAACTTCAGTGGGAATATATTTTAAAAATACGGGTTTTTGTTGTTCTAACCAACGGGCTAAAACCAGGGATTTTCTACCACCATAAACTACTATTCCTGGGATGGGAACATTAGACGCAATTCCCAGATTAAGGGGATAAAATGCTTCGGGTAAGTCTTTAACTGGTAACGGGCGATCGCTAAATAGATCGACTATTTCTCCCGCCGCAATATTAGCAATTTGCCATTCTTCTCCCCACAGGTTTTCGGGTAAAGGTTGTGGTGGAGGGCGATCTATAGCCAAAGGATTATAGTTAGGAATATTGTTATTTGAGGCATTTTCTAACGCCCGTTGATCTACAATATTTTTTAAATCTGGGGTATGTCTAGTAGCTTCTATAGATATGCCTAATTTTTCGGCAGCTACGGTTAATAAACCTAATGCTTGGGGACGAAATACTTGAATCAGATCGGGGAGTTTTCCCTTGGCTGCTGCAATCAATTGTTGTTCTAACCATTCGCTATTAGCTTGGGAACTAACGCAGTTGGCAATATATACAAGTTTGGCATCGCGATTGCAAATTACTAATTCCCATTGTCTAGGTGACGAAGGAAAATGATTAAAATCTACTTGCCATTTCTTCATAAAGATATGATAAAGCTTGGTATTTATTTGGTTAAAAAACTATTAGCTTTAACTTAATTTTATAGAATACCATGATATTTGCAAAGCTTTCATGAATACATCGTAAGGTATAGATATTACCTCTTGAATAACCAGTATAATCACAATCGTATATAACAATTTAATACATGTTTGATAATAGCTAGGTATTTACCATGATCTTGCATAAAATCCTCTTCTCTTTACCATTAGGAATAATAGCAATATGTTTAATAGCTAATAATGCTAATGCTGCCTATTTTTCCTCTTTGACTGGTTATAGTAAAAACGCTCTAGAACAAGACATTAAAAACGGTGGTTTTGTTGAAGAATTCTCCGCTTCCAGCTTTATTGGCGATGATGGAATGGCAGCTTATGAGTTAGAACTAAAAGATATAATTCCTCCCAGCACTGTAAAGTCATCTCACACAGAACAATTTCTTTGGGAAAACAATCAAGAAGTTAATTTCGAGTTATATTTTGATGGCACAAATTTAGTTTATAAAGTAGATGACACAACCGTACAATCTACTAATGTAGTTGATAGTGATTATGATATTAATGGGATGCTCTTAAGTGCCACTTCTACTAAGAATAGTAGTGTAACCATCAGTAATTTGATGTTTGAGGATGGTTCAATGAGTATGGAAAACTTGTTAGCAAAAAAAGGAGAACATATCGATTTCCTCAAAATTACTGGTCTCGATCATAATTTTAAGCTCACAGGGACACAAACTTTTGCTTGGCGCGGACAAAGACCGAGTAACTTTGAATTAGCTTATCAAATAAGAGTTGGTTCTTTTAACGATCCTGTAGTTGCCTCTAACCGTTATCAAGTCGAAGTTCCCGAACCTCAAACTGTTTCTTTATTATCCATCGGCGCGATCGCGTTTCTAATGAAGAATCGTCGTAAAAAAGCTATTTAAAACATCAATATCCTAATTTTAATCGCTCGCTAGACATCTTGGCTCGATTGTTTTTCTAGCCAACCTTGAGCTATCGACTTGACTTGTTGATAATCTATTTTACCGCGATCGCTATGAGGTATGCGCTCGACTTCAATCCAATATTTAGGATGTTTATATTTGCTAATTTTTGCTTTTAGTTGCTGTTTAATTAAGTCACAATCGTAACCGAGTTGCAGCGGAACATATAAAGCCGTAACTATTTGTCCCCACTTGCGATCGGCGATTCCAATTACACAGACTTCTGTAACTAATTTAGTTGCTAAAATTGCTGATTCAACTTCACTGGGAAATACTTTTTCTCCCCCAGTAATAATTGTGTGACTATTTCTACCAACAATGTGTAAAAAACCTTGAGAGTCAAACCAACCGATGTCGTCGGTTATTAAAGTTTTAGATTGAGTAAACAATTTGGGATAATAACCCAGACATAAAGAATCAGTTTGGATTTTAATTATGCCGATTTTTCTATTATTAATTGTATTTTGGCAATCGTCAAAAATTATTATCCGTGCATGAGGTAAAATTTTACCGCTGCTATTATTACCTTTGAGAAAATCATTGGGCTTAAGTGTAACAATTTGAGATGCAGTTTCGGTCATTCCATAAGTAGGTGCAACGGGGATATTATATTCTCTGGCTTTATTTAAAAGCGATCGCCTTGCTGGCGCACCTCCTAATAATACTGTCTGGAATTTAGCCAACCACAAAGGGTTGGATTCAATTAAAAATTCTAGTTGGGTGGGGACTAAAGAAATAAAAAAATCCTGGGTAATAATATCAATTTTTCTATCTTGCTTTAAAACTTTATAGGGCATAATATATAGTTTGCCTTGAGTTAAAAAAGAGCGAAAAAACTGCATTAAGCCGCTCACATGATATAAAGGCAAAATACAAAAAGAATTTACAGTTAAGGTTTGAAAATAATCACAAAACCCAGTTACCGATGCTATTCATAGTTTGTCAACTTTAACAGCATCGG
>JAAUYH010099998.1_pt1 | contig 15216 bp, 13 predicted proteins | sample 7278061 | NCBI WGS metagenome assembly JAAUYH01 (sample SAMN14350203, study PRJNA611818) | marine sediment metagenome | isolation source: surface marine sediment (0.6m) | place: French Polynesia: Moorea | collected 2018-08
ACCGTCCGGAAAATCTCCTTCGGCGAAGGCGTTGAGCGTGTTTTCCCGCTCTACTCGCCGAATATCGAGAGCATTACCGTTGTCCGCCGCGGTGTTGTCCGCCGGGCCAAGCTCTATTATCTGCGCGGCCGCACCGGCAAGAAAGCCCGCATTGCGGAACGTCGCGACAACCGGCCGGCGAAAGAGGCTTGATAGCTTAGATCAACTCTTAGAAATCCAGGACAGCCGGTTCTCCCAAAAGGAAAACCGGCTGTTTTCATATTAGCACGGGAAAAGTTTCATGGGTTACAAAGTCGCCGTTGTCGGAGCCACGGGAAATGTCGGGCGCGAGATGCTGAACATCCTCGCCGAGCGTGAATTCCCGGCCGACGAGATCGCCGCTGTCGCGTCCTCGCGCTCGCAGGGCATGGAAGTCGAGATTGGCGATACGGGCAAGATGCTCAAGGTGAAGAATATCGAGCATTTCGACTTTTCCGGTTGGGACATGGCGCTGTTCGCCGCCGGTTCCGCCGCGACCAAGATCTATGCGCCAAAGGCTGCTGAAGCTGGCTGTACCGTGATCGACAACAGCTCGCTCTACCGGATGGAGCCGGACGTGCCGCTGATCGTGCCGGAAGTGAATCCCGAGGCGATTGACGGCTACAAGGCGCGCAATATCATCGCCAATCCCAATTGCTCGACCGCGCAGATGGTGGTGGCGCTGAAACCGCTGCACGACGCGGCGACGATCAAGCGCGTGGTGGTCTCGACCTACCAGTCAGTTTCAGGCGCCGGCAAGGGCGGCATGGACGAGCTTTTCGAACAGTCCCGCGCCATTTTCGTTGGCGACGAGAAGGAAAACCACGTCTTCACCAAGCAGATCGCCTTCAACGTCATCCCGCACATCGACGTGTTCCTTGACGATGGATCGACCAAGGAAGAGTGGAAAATGGTGGTCGAGACCAAGAAGATCCTCGATCCCAAGATCAAGGTCACCGCAACCTGCGTCCGTGTGCCGGTTTTTGTCGGCCATAGCGAGGCGATCAATATCGAGTTCGAGAAGGAAATCTCGGCCAAGGAAGCCCAGGCGATCCTGCGCGACGCGCCGGGCATCATGCTCGTCGACAAGCGCGAGGACGAGGGTTACGTCACCCCGGTCGAATGCGTCGGCGACGGCGCCACCTATATCAGCCGCGTGCGCGAGGATCCGACGGCCGACAACGCGCTCAACATCTGGTGCGTCAGCGACAATTTGCGCAAGGGCGCCGCGCTGAACGCGGTGCAGATTGCCGAACTACTTGGACGCAAGCACTTGCAGAAGGGGTGATTTCGGGTGATGTAGCGATCTGACTGACATGCAGACCTACGATCCCCTTAACGTCCTGAAACCGATAGATGACAATATCTGGATGGTCGACGGACCGATTATCGAGATGGACTTCCCGCTTGGCGCCAAGGTCCGGTTCCCGACGCGGATGGTGATAGTCCGCCTTGCCAGTGGCGATCTTTGGCTGCATTCTCCGATCGAAGCCGATCCTGCGCTGCTTGATGCGGTCCGCGAACTCGGGCCGGTCCGGCACATATTGGCGTCCAACAGCATCCATTACTGGTATGTCCCGGACTGGGCGGAACAATTCCCTGATGCCGTGACCTATGGCCCTGCCGGACTGGCAGAGACGGCGAAACGCGAGATCAGGCTCGATCACAGTTTCTCAGCCAACGCCAAGCCGGAATGGAATGGCGAGATCCAGCAGCTGCTGTTCGAGGGCAGTGTCGTAACCGAAGCCGTTTTCTTCCATGTCGCCAGCAAGACGCTGGTTCTCAGCGACCTGATCGAGAATTTTGAACCAGCCAAGGTGGAAAAGCGCTGGCTGCGGTGGATCATGGGCCTGGTCGGCATCCTCGACCCGGACGGCAAGATGCCGTTCGATCTTCGCATGACCTTCCGGAAGAACCGCCGTGAATTTGCAGCCAATGTCGAACGCATGCTGGCGTGGGAACCGGAGAAGGTCATCATGGCGCATGGCCGTCCCTATCTCGAAAATGGCAGCGCAGAGTTGCAGCGCGCCTTTCGTTGGGTCAAAAGGACCAAATGAACCAATCCGCCGACCGCTCCGGTCGTCCTGCATTTTCCATCAGTTTGAAGGACAGTTAGAGTTTTGAGCAGCTGGAATTTCCCGTCATTCGATGGCGTCAATCTGAAGATCCACGAAGAGGGCGAGGGCAGGCCGGTGATCCTGATCCATGGACTGTTCTCCAATGCCCAGACCAACTGGATCAAGTTCGGGCACAGCGAGGCACTTGCGGCGGCAGGGTTTCGCGTGATGATGCCTGACCTGCGCGCCCATGGGGAGAGCGATGCGCCGCACGATCCGGCCGCCTATCCCGACGACGTGCTCGTGAGCGACATGGAAGCGCTGGTCGCGCATCTGGAGCTGGAAGATTTCGATCTTGGCGGGTTTTCACTGGGCGCGCGGACCACGGCGAAGCTGCTGGTAAAGGGCATGAGGCCGCGCAAGGCGATCCTCGCCGGCATGGGGCTGGAAGGCCTTGCTGGCTGGGAACGTCGCCAGGATTTCTTCCTCAAGGCGATCGAAATGAAAGATACGGCCAAGCGCGGTGATCCGCACTGGCTGGCGATTCAGTTCATGAAGAGCCAGAAGATCGACCCAATTGCCGCTGCGCACCTGCTGCGCACTTTTTCCGATGTCGAACAAGGCGACATCGTCAGCATTGACACGCCGACGCTCGTGCTGTGCGGGACAGAGGATCGGGACAACGGCGATCCCCGCAAACTGGCCGATATCTTGCCGGACTCGGCATTGGCGGAGATTCCGGGTACACATATGAGCAGCGTGACAAGGCCGGAGCTGGGGAGGGCGATGGTCGATTTTCTCGCCGATTAGGAGGATGTCGTGTCGGGATTGATGAAGTGGAAGTATTTCTGGCTGTTCTGGGGCGGCGGCATGGCGCTGTTCCTCGTGCTTATCTCTTCGGGAGGCGTGCTACAGACCGAAGTCGCGCCGGGCGGCATATTGGACCACCAGAGCGCGGGCACTGCCGAGCGGGTAAACGCAATCCAGGCCAGCTGGGCCGAGGCGGGTGTGACCGGCCTGGCGCGATGGGGCATGATCGGGGACCTTGTATTCATCGGACTTTACATGTCGGGCGGAATCATCGGCGGACGCATATTGTGGCAGGAGGCCCGGTCACCATCGCTCAAGAAGCTGGGGCTGTTCTGCGTCCTTGTCTATTTCCTGTTCGGGGTGACTGATTACATCGAGACGATTTTGCAGCTGGTCCAGCTGCTGCAAGATGCCGGTAGCGACATCATGGCCGGCATTGCCGCAACAGTACGCCCGATCAAGATCCTGAGCTGGATCGCCGGTACCATCGGCATATTGATTGCACTGGCCTGGCGGTGGCGCGAAACCCGCGCTTGACCGCTTGCGGCGAAAGTTCCAATCAAAGCCAAGATCACAAAATCGAGGATGCCCGCATGAAAAACGTAGTTTCGCTTCTTGCCATTGCCGCGGTGGCCGTCGCCGCGCCGGTCCACGCCAAGCATCACGAAAAGGACGGCATGGCGACTGACGCTCCAACCGCAGAGGATGCCCGGAAATTCGTCGAAATGACCGAAAAGAAATTGTTCGATACCTCGGTCCACGCGGGACAGACTTACTGGATCAACTCGACATATATCACCGAGGATACCGATGCGCTGGCGGCCAAGGTTGGTGCAGACTGGACTGCCATGTCGGTGCAGGCTGCGATCGATGCTGCGAAATATCAGGATGTCGCGGGGCTCGATGACACGACGAGACGCAAGCTGGACAAGCTGCGCGGCGGGATCGTCCTGCCTGCACCGACGACCGAAGGCGCGGCCGCCGAGCTCAGCCAGATCGCGACCAAGCTGCAATCATCCTATGGTAAGGGCAAGGGAACGCTAAAGGGTGAGGAGATCAACGGCTCGGACATCGAGGCGGCGATGGGCACCAACCGCAACCCGGACGAGCTCGCCGAAATGTGGGAGAGCTGGCACAGCAATGTCGGCGCGCCGATGAAGGACGATTATGCGCGTATGGTCGAGATAGCCAATGAAGGCGCGCGCGAACTGGGCTTTGCCGATGTCGGCGCGATGTGGCGTTCAGGATATGACATGCCGGCGGACGAGTTTGCCGAGTTGATGGACAAGCTTTGGCTGCAGGTGAAACCGCTCTACGACGAGCTCCATTGCTATACCCGGGCCAAGCTGAATGAATATCATGGCGACGAGGTTCAACCGGCGACCGGGCCCATCCGTGCCGACCTGCTGGGTAACATGTGGGCACAGGAATGGGGCAACATCTATGAAATCGTCGCGCCAGAAGGCGTCGGGGATATCGGCTATGACACGACCGAGCTGCTGAAAGCCAAGGATTATGATGCGATGAAGATGGTCAAGGCGGGCGAGAATTTCTTCTCCTCGCTTGGCTTTGATCCGCTTCCCGAAACCTTCTACCAGCGTTCGCAATTCACCAAGCCGGCCGACCGCGAAGTCGTGTGCCATGCCAGCGCCTGGAACATCACCAATATCGACGACATCCGGATCAAGATGTGCATCAAGGTCAATGGCGACGATTTCGTCACAATCCACCACGAATTGGGCCATAATTACTACCAGCGCGCCTATAACCAGCAGAGCTACCTGCATCTCGACGGAGCGAATGACGGTTTCCACGAAGCGATTGGCGACATGATCGCTCTCTCGATCACGCCGGAATATCTGGTACAGGTCGGATTACTCGAAGAAGACAAGATGCCGGGCGCCGACAAGGACCTCGGCCTGCTGCTTCGGCAGGCGATGGACAAGGTTGCGTTCCTGCCGTTCGGCTTGCTGGTCGACAAATGGCGGTGGAACGTTTTTGCCGGCAACGTCCAGCCTGACGAATATACCAAGGCATGGCATGACCTGAAATTACAGTATCAGGGCATAACGCCGCCGGTTGAACGGACGCCGGAGCAGTTCGACGCCGGTGCGAAATACCATATCCCTGGCAACACGCCTTATTCGCGCTATTTCCTCGCGCGTATCCTGCAGTTCCAGTTCTACAAGGCCGCCTGCGATGCTGCCGGATGGGAAGGCCCGCTGCACCGCTGTTCCTTCTACGGCAACGAGGAGGTCGGCGCGAAATTGAACGCCATGCTCGAACTCGGCGCGTCCAAACCGTGGCCCGACGCGCTGGAGGCTTTCACCGGCACCCGTGAAATGGATGGATCGGCAATGATCAGCTATTTCGCGCCACTGATGGATTGGCTGAAGGAAGAGAATAAGGGCAAGTCGTGCGGTTGGTGACCCTCGCTTGAGGAAATTCTCATCCAAAAGCCCTGGATTTCCGTAGTCTTGTTGATCCAATTGAAAATGAGCGGACAACAGATATGCGCGTGGTGATGACAGGAGCGACTTCCGGATTTGGGCTCGAGGCGGCCAGGTTGCTCCTCGACCAAGGCGGTATTGATCTGGAAGTTGGCGCGCGTAACCCGGCCCAATTACCCGGTGAGCTGGAGGGCAGGGACAATGCCCATGCCCTCGACCTGGCTTCGCTGGAGAGCGTGCGGCATTTTGCGGATTCCATCGGCGATCAGCCGATCGATACCTTGGTCCTCAATGCCGGGCTGCAGCTGGCAAAGGAAAGGACGGCAGACAACGGCATGGAATTGACCTTCATGGTCAACCAGCTGTCACACTTTCTCCTGCTCTTGCTCGTTAAGGATAGGCTCAAGGAAAACGCCAGGGTGATCTTTACAGGCAGCGGCACGCACGACCCCGAAGAAGGCACGCCCGTGACGCCGCCCGATCACGCCGATGCCGATTTACTGGCTTACCCGGAAAAGGATCCGACGCTTCCAAAGGGAGCGCGGCCCCGAAACATGCGGGCCTATTCGTCATCCAAATTGTGCAACATCATGACCGCGCTGGAACTGGCGCGCAGGGAACCCGGACTGACGGTGATGAGTTTTGATCCCGGCTATGTCCCCGGAACCGGGTTGTCCCGCGAATATCCGAAAATACTGCAGAAGATCGTCGGTTTCGTTATCCCGCTGATGATGAAGAATGACCGCAGTAGCACGATAGAGAATTCGGGAAGGCTTTTTGCCGATGTGATTGCTTCGCCTGACTATGACGGTGCGCGCGGTGATTACTGGTCGGTGCGGGGAGGCAAGCTGGCGCTCATCCCGCCATCCGAATTGGCACGCGACGAACCGGCGGCGGCAAAGCTATGGTCGGATTGTGAAAAATTGGCCGGAATCGCCTGACCCCGGCCAGATCACTTTGTCATTCTTAGAGCTGGTCGAGCATGTATTCCGCGGCGCTGACCTTGAAATCGCCCGGCGCTTCGACGTTCAGTTCCTCGACCACGCCATCATTCACGACCATCGAGAAACGCTGGCCGCGCGTGCCCATGCCGAAGCCTGAGCCGTCCATCGTCAGGCCCACCGCCTGCGCAAAATCGCCATTGCCATCGGCGAGCATGGTTATGTCTTCTGATCCGGCGGCGTTGTTCCAGGCGCCCATGACGAACGCATCGTTGACGGCGGTGCAGGCGATTTCGTCCACGCCCTTGGCCTTCAGCTCGGCAGCCTTTTCGACAAATCCGGGCAGGTGCTGCGCCGAACAGGTTGGCGTGAATGCGCCGGGCACCGAAAAAAGGGCTACCTTCTTGCCCGCGAAATATTCGCTCGAGGATACCTGCTGCGGGCCCTCTGCGGTTGCCTTGACCAGGTTCACCTCGGGAATCTTGTCACCTTTGTTGATCATGAAGAAGCTCCTTTATTGTGTAAGATGATCGCTCGGGAGATTGGTGCCCGGACAGGGAAATTACAAGCCGTTTGCTTCATTTTTCCGACAATCCGGACCGGCATGATGCCGTACTGCGTTTTGTCATGGGAAGTTCACCTGCATTCCACTATGACGGAGTCGTGAGCGCTCCGCCCTATTTTACCGGCCAGTTCCTGCTGGCGACGCCCGGAATGGCCGATGAGCGCTTTGCGCGGTCGATCGTCGCATTATGTGCGCATGACGACAATGGTGCACTGGGAATAAACCTCGGCGCGCGCCTCGAAGGGCTCGGTTTTCACGAGATACTGAAACAGTTCGATATCGATCCCGGAGACTCGCCGGACTGTGATGTATTCGCCGGCGGTCCCGTGGAACCGCATCGCGGTTTTATCCTCCACAGCCTTGACCTCAACATGTCGGACACGCTGCAGGTCAGCAATTTATGGGGGCTGAGCAGTTCGGTCGACATGCTGCGCGCCATCGCCAATGGCCGCGGCCCGGAAAAATGGATCATTGCGCTCGGCTATTCGGGCTGGGGCGCGGGCCAGCTCGAGGGCGAGCTTACCCAGAATGGCTGGTCGCTGGCAAAGGGATCGCCGCAATGGATTTTCGACAAGGAAGCCGACGACAAGTGGGCAATGGCCTGGCAAGCCCAGGGAATCGATCCCGGCAAACTGTCTTCGGGATTTGGCCAGGCCTGAACCGGAACCCGCCGGCGAATTTATTGCCAGCCTTTCCCGGGACTAATTTGGTGAATTCGGCTTAACCGGTGCCGTTAAAACATCGCTAATCGCACACGCAGAGTTTCATCGGCCTCATGTCGAAAGGGGAAGATTGATGAAACTGAAGAAACAATGGGTTGGTGCGATGGTCGTTGCTAGCGTCGCACTTTCCGGAACGGCACAGGCGGCCTGCTGGACGCCAGCGGAAGCCGATGCGGCGGCGGTCCGGGACCTGCAATCGCGGTTGATGGTGGCCGCCTTGCGATGCGCGCGATCGGAACATGACCTGCTGGCCGACTATAACCGTTTCGTTGGCTCCAAAAAACCGTTGCTGCAAATGGGAAACCGGGTGCTGAAAGCCCATTTCGCGAAGGGCAAGAACAAGCGGCAGGCGCAGAAGGCCTATGACCGCTACGCCGTATCGCTGGCCAATCGCTATGGCGCCGGATCCGGCGACCTGTCGGAATGCGCCGGAATGAAACGACTGGCAAAGCTGGCCGCAAATAGCAAAGCCAACCAGGCAAGCCTGGTTGAACTTGCCTCGATGCACCAGCTTGAACCGGTTCTGCCCAATGGGCGTTGCGGAATTGTTCTGGCGTCCGCGGACTGAGGAAACAAAATAACAAATATAAAGGAATCTTTATATTTGCTTCGATAGGCTGCAATAGCTATGGCTCCTTCGACGGGCCATGCCGGTGATATCGGCATGGCCGCCCTGATTTGAAGGAGATTTTCGTGGCGACTGTAGCTGAAGAAACCAAGCATGATTATGTGATCAAGGATATCTCGCTCGCCGACTTCGGTCGAAAGGAGATCGAGATTGCCGAAACCGAGATGCCGGGCCTGATGGCGCTGCGCGAGGAATATGGCGAAGAGCAGCCGCTGAAAGGCGCGCGGATTACCGGTTCGCTGCACATGACGATCCAGACTGCCGTGCTGATCGAGACGCTGATCGCATTGGGTGCAGACGTGCGTTGGGCGTCGTGCAATATCTATTCCACACAGGACCATGCTGCCGCTGCCATCGCCGCGGGCGGAACGCCAGTTTTCGCCATCAAGGGCGAAACGCTGGAAGAATATTGGGACTATGTTGACCGTATTTTCGACTGGGGTGCAGGCGACACCGGTTTTGACACCTGCAACCTGATCCTCGACGACGGCGGCGACGCGACGATGTATGCGCTATGGGGCGCTCGCGTCGAGGCCGGTGAAGAGCTTTTCACGCCGACCAACGAGGAAGAGGAAGTCTTCGTCAAGACGCTCAAGCGCCGGCTCGAGCAGTCACCTGGTTTCCTGACCAAGACCGTCGAAGCGATCAAGGGCGTTTCGGAAGAAACCACCACCGGCGTCCATCGCCTCTACGACCTGGCGAAGCAGGGCAAGCTGCCGTTCCCCGCAATCAACGTGAATGACAGCGTGACCAAGTCGAAATTCGACAATCTCTATGGATGCAAGGAATCGCTGGTTGACGCGGTGCGCCGGGCAACCGACGTGATGCTTGCGGGCAAGGTCGCATGTGTCGCCGGTTTCGGTGACGTGGGCAAGGGATCGGCAGATTCGCTGCGTAACGGCGGCGCGCGCGTGCTGGTCACCGAAATCGACCCGATTTGTGCACTGCAAGCCTCGATGGAAGGCTATGAAGTTGTGACGATGGAAGAAGCTGCCAAGCGAGCCGACATTTTCGTCACTGCGACCGGCAACAAGGACGTCATCACCGTTGACCACATGCGTGACATGAAGGACCGGGCGATTGTCTGCAACATCGGTCACTTCGACAGCGAGATCCAGATTGGCGGCCTGCAGAACATGAAGTGGACCGAGATCAAGCCGCAGGTCGATGAAGTCGAATTCCCCGATGGCAAGAAGCTGATTGTCCTAGCGCAGGGCCGCCTGGTCAACCTCGGTTGTGCCACTGGTCACCCGAGTTTCGTCATGTCATCAAGCTTCACCAACCAGGTGCTGGCCCAGATCGAACTGTGGCAGCGTCCGGAGCAATATGAGAATGACGTGTACGTGCTGCCGAAGCACCTCGACGAGAAGGTCGCCGAACTGCATCTCGCCAAGCTTGGCGTGAAGCTGACCAAATTGTCGCAGGAACAGGCCGACTATATCGGCGTCGAAAAGGAAGGCCCGTTCAAGCCCGATCATTATCGCTACTGATCGGGTGGGTCACCCGTATCCGGACTGGTCCTAGCGTTGGGCAAGCTTCAGCTTGTTGCGATTGGGCCTGTCCGGAAAACGGGGCCACTGGTTCTGGGCAAGTGAACCGGCACTGGTCGACGATATGCCGGCCAGTTTTTCGTACATCCAGTAATTGCGCATGATGATCGATACGTAGCCGCGCGTTTCGACATAGGGAATGCTTTCCATGAACAGCAGCGGATCGTCATTGTCGCGAACCTCGTTGTTCCAGCGCTGGACCGCACCGGGTCCGGCGTTATAGGCTGCGGCGATCTTTGGCAGCTTGCCGCCGGTGATCGGCGATCTGCCGAGATATTCCAGATAGGATTGACCATATTCGAGGTTGGTCGACGGCTCGAACAGCTGCGACTGTTCGAACCGCTTGCCATTGGCTTTCGCGATGTCGCTGGCGGTACCCGGACGGACCTGCATCAGGCCGATCGCATTGGCCGGGCTCACGGCCTTGCTCCGAAACGCCGATTCCTGCAGCGTGTGGGCATAGACGAGCGCCGGATCGACGCGCCAGCCACCATCGGGTTCCCATTTCGGTGCCGGGAACCGGGCCATGTTGTCCGGCTTGACGCCGCGCGGGGCATTATGGGCAAGCCACAATTGGGTACGCGGCAGGTTCAACTCGCGGGCCAGCTTGACCAGCGCCGGGTGATCGCCGGTCGCGCCAATCCTGGCCTGGTGGCGCAATACTTCGTCGGCCAGCGTGTCTTCCCCGATTTCAACCAAAGCAATTGCGGCACGGACGTTTTCATGGCGTTCCAGGGCGCGCCAGTCGGACTGGGCAAAGGCCTTTATGGTGTCCGAACCGGAAAGATCCATTCCCAGTGCATTGGCGGCCAGCAGGCCGTAGAAACTCTGGTCATATTGAGCGGCGCTTTTCAGCTTTGCCTGGACATTCTGGGGTTTTCCGCAGCGCAGGTCGGCGCGGGCGCTCCAATACAGGCCAGCTGTCTTCAGTTCGGTGCTGCTGGCTTTTTGGGCGACGCGTGAAAAGGAGTCACCGGCATTGCTGCAGTCATTCAACCGCCATGCCGACAGTCCCGCGACCCAGTCGGCATGGACGACCCAGGGACCCGAGCCGCGCTGGGCAAGGCGCGCCAGGCGATAGGCATCACGATCCTGGTTCTCGATATAGTAGGACCATGCAACACGCTGCTGCATCTCGGTCCGCGCGTCGGATGACATGTGATTGCTCGATTCGGTCAGCAATTGCTCGGCTGCGCCAGGATCATCATTCTTGATATAGTCGATGATCTGCCCGCGAATGCTGTTCGCAGTGCTGTCTGAATCAACCGCCTTCGGCTTGGAACGGGTTGGCAATCCAGGAACCCAGGAGAGTTTCCGGCGTTGCGGCAGGTCGGGCAAGAGTTGGGCGCCTCGCTTCTGTGCCAGCCGACCGAGCTGTGCTGCCTGGGGTATGTGCGGTGCATTGTTGACCAGGACCAGCAGTGGACCAAGTTCCGCCCGCGGGGAATTGGCGGCCAGGAAATATTCTGCCTGTGCAATCGGTTTGAGCGGACTGCTCGGTGCGGTCTTGATCAGCTGCTCGGCTCTTTCCCATTGATTGGAATGCATTGCCTGGAACAGCGATCTGTAATGCTCGGAATGCTGGCGTTTCAGTTGCGAGGGGATGTCCTTGGCAATGGTTGCGCTCTTGAAGAGTACGGCTCCGTCTTCTGCGATTGCCGGGGTGAGGGGAAGAGAGAGGAGGGCGGTGGCCAGCGCAATTTTCGATTTCACGACGCAACTATCCTTGTCAGCCTTTGCAGATCCTTCCACGCTTCGGCTTTCAATTCCGGCCGTTCGATCAGGATCCGCGGGTGAAACGTAACGATGACCTCCGTCTTGGATGAAACATGGTTAATATTCAGTTTCTTTTTGCGCGCTGACAGCAAATCCGATTCGAAGAGAATCCGTGATGCGAGATCACCGAAACAAATGATCCGTTCGGGCTGGACCAACTTGACATGGTGCTCGATCCGTTGGCGGAGCGGTTTCCAGAAACTCTGTTCCAGCTGTCCGTCGACGGGCCGCGCGAGCGCGATGGTCGCGAAACAGGCTTGTTGCGAATCACAACCGATCGCGGCCAGCATCCGCTCTGCAAGCGTCCGATTCTGCGTGCTGAAGACGGACAGTTGCCGTTGATCGTCCTTTTCCGGAATCGCCGAAATGGTCATTATCTTCGGGTTGGCGACACTTTCTATCCGGGCAAATTCCCTGGCCCATACTGACTCGACGAGGTTGCCGGGATTTGCAAGATATTGCCCAAACGCGGCCAGATCTTCCGGATAATCCGCGTCGATTTCCGGTAATGGAGATTTGTTCTGAACGGTTTCCGTAACGGAATCGATGACCTCGCGGGCATCGGGTGTGTCTGCGGGCGGCGCGAGCAACTGTCGGGGCTGCGCCTCATAGTGCACGTCAACGCCGGCCAATTCCCACCATTGTTGCAGGCTGTTTATCTCGTCTATCGATGGGGGCGTCGATGACGACGGCTCGGAAAAATTCATTGATCCATAGAGTCATGAGTTGACGAAATGGTCAATTGTCGGAAAAGCTTGTTTCTGTTCAGCGGAGTGCCGTTTGCGACGGGCCGATTTTCGGCCGAGAGACGAGAAAAGAAAATAGGAATGTGAGTATGAGCGAACGCGATTCAATGCCCTATGACGTAGTGATTGTCGGCGGCGGGCCAGCCGGGCTCAGCGCGGCGATACGCTTCAAGCAATTGGCTGACGAAGGGGGCAAGGACCTGTCGGTCTGTGTCCTCGAAAAAGGCTCCGAAATCGGTGCCCATATCCTTTCCGGTGCCGTGATTGATCCAAAGGCGCTGGATGAGCTGTTCCCGGAATGGCGCGAACAGGACTGCCCCCTTGCACAGACGCCGGTGACCGAAAATCATCACTGGGTGCTGACGAAGAAGCGCAAATTCTCCATTCCCCATCTCTTCACGCCGCCCTTCATGCACAACAAGGGTACTTATACCGGATCGCTTGGCAACCTGTGCCGCTGGCTTGGCGAACAGGCTGAAAATCTGGGCGTCGAGATATTCCCCGGATTTGCAGCAGCGGAAATCCTCTACAATGACGATGGTTCGGTCAAAGGCGTGGCAACCGGTGACATGGGTATCGCCCGCGATGGTAGCCAAAAGCCGGATTACCAGCCCGGTATAGAGCTCCACGCCAAATACACATTCTTCGCCGAAGGTGCGCGCGGCCACCTCACCAAGATACTCAAGAACAAGTTCGGTCTGGACTCGGAAAGCCAGCCGCAGATTTACGGTCTTGGCATCAAGGAATTGTGGGATATCGATCCCAAGAAGCACAAGCCGGGCCGGGTCATTCACTCGCAGGGCTGGCCATTGTCGGAAGGCGCCAATGGCGGCGGTTTCCTCTATCACCAGGCGGACAACCAGGTCGCACTGGGTTTCGTCACCTGGCTCAACTACGAAAATCCTTACCTGTCCCCATTTGAAGAGATGCAACGCTGGAAGCAGCATCCTGAAATCCGGAAGATTCTCGAGGGCGGGAAACGCGTTTCATATGGTGCCCGTGCGATCAACGACGGCGGCTACCAGGCGGTTCCCAAGCTGCAGTTCCCGGGCGGCGCCCTGATCGGTTGCTCTGCCGGTTTCGTCAACGTACCGCGGATCAAGGGGACGCATACCGCGATGAAATCGGGAATGATGGCGGCCGAGGCAGCCTATGAGGCAATCTCGGCTGATCGCGAAGCCGATGAGTTGGCGGCCTATGGCGAAGCCTATGAGAATAGCTGGGTTCGAGAAGAGCTGCGGGTCGTTCGAAACGTTCTGCCGGCGGTCGAGAAATATGGCGATTTCCTGGGGACGATCTTTGGCGGCTTCACCATGTGGGCGGAGCATCTGAAGATCAAGATGCCGTTCACGATGAAGCTGCACCCCGATTTCTCTCGCCTGAAAAGGGCGGAGCATTGCTATCCGATTGAGTATCCGAAACCCGACGGTGCAATCAGCTTTGACCGGCTGTCGTCCGTTTTCCTCTCGAACACCAACCACGAGGAGGACCAGCCGGTTCACCTGCAGCTGAAGGACGAGTCGATACCGGTAGACGTCAACCTGCCGACCTTTGCCGGGCCGTCGACGCGTTATTGTCCGGCGGGCGTCTATGAGTTCGTTGATGGCGATGACGGCAAGCCGAGGTTCCAGATCAACGCGCAAAATTGCGTGCACTGCAAGACTTGTGATATCAAGGATCCTTCGCAGAACATTAACTGGGTGGTGCCGGAAGGCGGTGGAGGTCCCAATTATCCGAACATGTAGTCGTCTCTTCCTGGGAATATTGGGGCTCGCGGTCGCGAGCGCCCCGGCTCATGCAAATCGGCAGGACAACCAGGCGGCACTGCAGAAATTCATCGAAGCGCGGCTCGCGGAATCGGCAAATCAGCCCAAGCTGGCTGCGGACATCTATGGGGACTCGCTGCTCAAGCAACCCGAGAACCAGGTCCTGGCCGAGAAAGCCTATGCGAAGGCGATCCGCATAGGCGATTTCGAACTGGCGCTGGTTGCGGCGGAAAAACTGGCCGCGCTTGACCTTGCGAAGCCCGAGATGGCGCTGCTGGCCATTGCGGATGCCTATGCCCGGGAGGATTGGCAGGCAGTTCAGTCCCAGATGGAAGCGCTGGAATTGGGCAAGAATTTCGCGTTCATGGTGCCACTATTGCAGACTTGGGATGCGCGGCGGGTGAACAGCAGCGTCAAACCCTATTTTGATGCGGCCAAGAAGGACCGGACGGCGGCTTATTATCACGACGAACAACTCGTGCTGATATTGCTGTCGCTCGGCGAAATCGAGCGGGCGCTGGAAGTGCTTGCGGAGTATGTCGCGGAAGATCCGGCCCGAAGCGCGCCGCTGCGTATCTTGTCGGCGCGGCATTTCCTTGCGCTGAAGGACCGCGACACCGCCAGGGTTCTTCTCCAGGAAGACGGCTCGGGTCCTGAACGGCTGTTGCTCCGCCAGATTGACAATAATCAGGACCGTACCTCTGCACAGAGAATCACTCCCGATATCGGCATTGCCTTTTTCTTCCATCGACTGGCCACCGACCTTTCAAACCAGAGCGCACAATTCCTGTCGCAGGTCATGGCGCAATCGGCCTTCCGCATCGCGCCCGATCACGATTATTCCAAGCTGCTTCTCGGCCGATCCTTTGCTGGTGCGGACGAGCATGGGCTCGCGTTCGCGGAATTGGCCAGGATCAGCCGCGAAAGTCCCTATTTCCTGGCGGCAACCAGTTCAGCGACGGCAAGCCTCGCTGCAGACGAACAATATGAGGCTGCCCTGGCTCATCTCGCCAAGGCCATAAAGTCCAATCCGGATTCTCCGGAGCTGCGGGTGCTGCAGGGCCAGACACTGCAGGCAAATGGTGACGAACAACAGGCGGCACAATCCTTTGAAAAGGCAATTGAGCTCGCCGAACGCGCCAACTTTCCTGACTTGCTGCTGGCCAATTACTGGCTGGCGCTCGGCG
>JAAUYH010086948.1_pt1 | contig 15215 bp, 17 predicted proteins | sample 7278061 | NCBI WGS metagenome assembly JAAUYH01 (sample SAMN14350203, study PRJNA611818) | marine sediment metagenome | isolation source: surface marine sediment (0.6m) | place: French Polynesia: Moorea | collected 2018-08
CTATCATTGGAGAGTAGATTCTCATCACGATACTGTACCCACTAAACCTACTTCTTCAATTTAGTCTGTCTTGCCCCCAGTTTTGCACTTTATTTAATCCTCATTCCTAAGGAAGTTGGAGAATTATTAAGTTTATTTGACCCCAATGCAATTGCTTGGGAATATGTAGATTCTGTGAGCGAGTCTTTGGGAGCATCTAGTTCTGGAATAAAAATAATTTCTTGGTTACAGAAATCTTTTTCCATCATTGGTTTAAGAAAATGGACATCCTATGAGTCATTAAAATTGAGAAAGGAAGATATTAAAAAAGCAAAAAATCAACTTTATAAACGCCATCTCATCGAATGGTTAGAAGAAGAAGCTAGCTACAAAATTCATCCTTTAATTCGAGAGTTTCTGCAAACCAAACTCAACGAGTCAGAACATCAAAGTGACTACATACAAAGTTTCTGCGAGAAGTTCATTGAAATTGGTGCATCAATTCCTCACGCAACAACCTCAGAAATTATCAATTCTGTCAAAAATGCCATACTCCATTTAACAGAAGTTGCAGAAAATCATCTAGATGCAGTTAGGAATGAAAACTTATGTTCTGTTTTTCTTGGTTTAGGGAGATTTTACCGAGGACAAGGTTTATATACCTTGGCACAACCTTGGTATGAGGAATGCGTATCAAGAGTAAAATCTCGTTTAGGAGAAAATCATCCCGACACTGCAACCAGTTTGAACAATTTAGCTATTCTCTACCAAAACCAAGGAAAGTACGAGGAAGCCGAACCCCTTTATCGACAAGCTTTGGACATCAGGAAACAGCAACTCGGAGTAAATCATCCCAGAACAGCATTAGGTTTGAACAATTTAGGTGAATTTTACACAGACCAAGGAAAGTACAATGAAGCAGAACTTCTTTTAACCCAAGCATTGAATATTAGAAAACAGCAACTGGGAGTAAATCATCCCGCCACCGCAACCAGTTTGAACGCTTTAGGTTTACTCTACGACCACCAAGGAAAGTACAAAGAAGCAGAATCCCTTTATCTCCAAGCATTGGAAATTTTAGAGCGGTTTTTTGGGTCAGATCATCCAGATACAGTGAAATATCGGAGAAATTTGGAAAATTTACGCGCACAGCAACAGCAAACCAGCGGAGATGATTGATGTTTTAACTGAAAATTTTATTCTTCTGAGGAAATCAAATAATTATTGATTTGGTTCACATACAGAGGATATTGTTGTAGCGCAAAAGAAATTGCTTTATATACTTGATTAGAATCTATATCATCGTATTCATGAACCAAACGATTTCTTAATCCTGCTGATGGTGCTAATTGTTTAGCTAAATCTTCAGTTAAGACACCATATTTAGCAAGTTCTATAAATGCTTCAAAATTACTTACCACATTACCTGGTTGCAGTCTAGATAAAATATGGTAATTGATATCTATTGCAGCTTGAATTATTAATTGCAATAGTCTTTCTACAATTAGTTGCTTATTATAATCAGCAAGATAATCATCAAGGCTAATATTAGAAAACTGTTCCAGAGTATTATAATACTTGGCAATTAAACTTAACCTAGCCAAAACAATCTCAGAGTCTATATTACTCATGTTGATTTTGACCAATTATTTAAATCGATCGCAATCAACTTATATTGTTCTTCACGGAATTTTTTTAGTTCCGATTCTGGTTTTAAGCATGTTAAGCGGAAATATTCAAAACCATAAGGGTCTTTTTCAAAAATCAAAATACCATCGCGAGCAACAAAATGAGAAATTAACCAAGAGCAATGATTTAGTTCGACTATATCGATTTTCTCAGGGTTAATACCTAATATTTCTCCCAGCAGCATTGGTAAATCAAATCTACCCCAAGCCTTTGTATCATTATTCTCTTGTTTGTTATCCCATAAAACTGCAAAATCCCAGTCGCTACGATTGTTAGCATTACCTTTTGCTCTTGAACCAAACAAAACTAGCATTTTCAAATAGGGAATTTTTTCTGGTAGTTGTCGAGCTAATTTTCTGATGTTTTCAAGATCGGGTGATGTTTCTAACATGGATACTTTCTGTTACTATTGATCGTATTTTAATTTCAAATATTTCGATTTTGCCATTTTTTTGGATCGCGTTTAACGTGAAAGCAAGCGATTATAGTAATTACATCTTCTTCCACAACATACATTACACTATAAGGAAAACGACGTATCAACGCTCTTCGCACTTGCTGATACACCTTACGGGGTAAGCTAAAGGGTTGCGTCCGATTAACGCAAAACAGCTATCAACAGCACGCACAAATTCAGAACCTAATCCAGAACTAGCTTGTTCGTACCACTCAAAAGCATCTTGGATATCAAGTTCTGCTTCTGGGCTAATAATTAACTGATAAATCATTGATCAAAACCCAGTTTTTGCTTAACCTCTTCCCAGGTTGAACCTTGACTAGGGTTTTGGTGATACATTTCTAAACGTCTATCTAATTCTTGTTTTTGACCTTCGCTCAAAGGAAATTCATCTGTATTACTTTCAGCAACAACACTATCCCATAGATCCTCAGCTAGTTGTATTCGCTCGGATACACTCAATTGTGCCATATCGACCTTTAGTAGGGGATGCATGTTTATTTACTGAAATTGACTATCATTCATAATTCTAAATCATTTTTTCGCTCACCCGTTACGAGTCTTCATTAAAAATAAAAAGCGCATCCAAATCTTGATAACCACTAACAACTCGTAATTTCTGCTCTAGTTGACGAAAAACTATCTCCCCATCAATAACTTCCCCACGTTCGGAAGCTTCAACCGCGATCGCAATTTCCCGCTTCAATTCCTCAAACCTACCTTGATAAATCTTTTCCCTTTCCTCCAGCAGTTTAATACCTGCAATAATCACTTCTAATGTCAGTAATCAAGTAAAACCCTAAATTATCGGGAGTATCTTCAGTGAGGAAAATCCCCTTAGCTTCTATGCCAGCACCAGAATAACTCCAGTTCAAAGTTAAGGCAAAAGCAGCATGAGAATTACCAAAGATCAGTGCAGATGTGGGGACAAGTTGGGGACAAACTAATCCAACCTACATTTCAAAAATGATTGTCCATTGTCCATTATTCATTGTCAATTGTTGAATTTCTCCCAACTAAAAAGTAAGTAGACATTTCCCCTCTTCCCTTTACTTCAATCGTTCCTCTTGGCTGGAAAGTATATTTATCTTTTAAAAGTTGATAAGTAGAGGCAGTAACTTGAATGCTATTGGGTACACCATGAGACTCCATCCGATAGGCTATATTAACTGCATCTCCCCAAAGATCGTAGGTGAATTTTTTGGTGCCGATTACTCCTGCTACTACTTCCCCTGTATTAATGCCGATACGAATACTTAAAGTTTTATCTGTTTCTAAGTTAAATTGGGCGATCGCTTGTTGCATATCTAGTGCCATTTCAGCGATCGCTTCAGCATGATCGTCTCTTGCTTCAGGTAATCCACCTACTATCATATAGGCATCACCAATAATTTTAATTTTTTCTAACCCATATTTAGTGCTTATGCGATCGAATTCTGAAAAAATCTCGTTGAGAATTTCGACAATTTCGATCGGCGGTAGTTGCGAAAATAAACTAGTAAAATCTACTAAATCGGCAAATAAAATCGTAACTGACTCAAAGTGATCGGCAATAGTTCTATTTTGGTTTTTTAATTGCTGAGCAATCATTTTGGGTAAAATATTTAGGAGGAGTTTCTCAGTTTCTTCTTGTTGATATCTTAATGCTGTTTCTGCTTGTTTTCGTTGGATGAACTGACCAAGCTGATTAGCGATCGTTAACATTAAATCAGCCAAATTTTTGTTTGGTTTTATGCTTGTTTTTACAAAGAAGTTTATTACAGCCAAAATGTTATTATCACCTGGCACTGTAAAACCGAATCCTCCCTTTAAACCTAATTCCCATGCTATATTTTGACGAGCAAAATTAAATTCTTTTGAGCAATTATTGTACCAGCAAAAAGAATTTTTCAACCAAATCTTACCAACAATATCTGCTTTTATTTCATAATCACTGGTTTGCGTAATTTGAATAAATTTATTAAATTGAGATGGATTTTTAGTCCAAATCGCTTCACATTTCAGTTTTTGTTTTGCTGTAATATCTTGTGCTATCCATATTTCTCCCACCATCAAGTTTAAATTCTCGCAAATTACTTGTAATATTTTGGGGGCAGCCTGAGTAAAGTCTTGAGAATTAGCTAGTATTTTACTCACAGAGGACTGAACAGTTTGACGTTGTTGATAGTGCTTAAGATTAGTTATATCTCGACCAATATAAATTAATTTAATATCATCATTGTCTATTGTTGTCTGAGAACAACTAAAGGATATTATTTTAGTGAGTCCTTGTTTAGTTTGACAAATAACCTCAATGTTTTTGAGTAATTCTCCCTGTGCCAAAAGATATTGCTGAATTTCCGATAATAAAAAGTTAGGGTCGGCAATAATTTTATTAATAGAGCGATCGACCAAATCTTCTTGACTATAACCAAGCAAATTAATTGTAGATTGATTGATTTGTTGAATAATACCAGTATTACTAGTAATAATTAAAGCTTCTGTTATAGAAGTAAAAATACGCTCATAAAAATAATTAGACTGGGCTAATTGCTTAGAAAGTACACTAACATCATGCAGTAAATTATATTCGTCAATTTTATGATTAAAAGATTGTATTAAATATTTTTGATTGGTAATTTCTTCTAAAAAAATAACTAGACAATTATTGTTGTCTACTTGATATGAGTTCAGATGAATAGTGAAATATAGTTCTGAACAAGAGGATGATTCTGAGTTGCTAAATTGCTTATCTTCAGAATTGAAATTTATTGTGGGCAGAGAAAAATATTTTTGTTCGCCTGCTAAAATTTGTTTGATTACTGGTTGATAGCTGCTTAATTCTGGTAATATCTCTCTAATATCTTGACCTGTACTGAAACTTTTATCTAGAGAGAAAAAACGAGATATATTGGCAGAATATTCAAGAATAGATAGATCTCGATCGACAATAAAATATTCTATATGTTGAGGGACAATAATTTTAGTTGAAACTAAGTTCATTGAGTCTATGCATTACACCATATTCCTAAAATTTTTAGACGCGATCGAACAACTATCGTTAACATCAAAGTAATTATTATTTAGCCAGATCGATCATCATTGAAATCTTAGAAAGATCTATAATTAATTATGCCCAGAACAACTAGTAAAAATACTAGAGATTTTTACTGAAATCACTTTTTTGACAAATAAACTATTACTGACGTTAGGGACTTTGTAAAGTGTCCATTGTCCATTGTCCATTGTCCATTGTCCATTATCAATTTTTATCAATTTCCCCAGAGAAATCTTGTAGCTTAGTAAAACGATAAGGACCCATCAAAGCACCCCAAATAGCCTGTCCTGTTTGGCGATCGATTCCTTTATCATAGGTTTGTAGCTCTTTTTCGGTTACTTTAAAGCCTAAAGAAACCTGATAGGTATTATTTTTATAAGTAAAAGTGCAAGGTCGATCGTGGATAGAAAAGGTTTCAAAACAAGAGCCAGTAGCAAGCTGTTCCACTCTAATATATAAACTACAATTGGGCAAAAATTCGATTTGTTCTGTAGTTATTTGTTGTAATAAATCAGGATTACGTCCACCACCTTTCACTGCAGAAATATCTTTGAACATATAGTAGTCAACTTGAAGTTGTTGAGAGTTTGTTTCATTTTGTCTCAGGCGAAATATGCGAGGACGATAGGGTTGATCTAAATTAATTACACTAGCTTGTTCGGCAAATAGAGTAATACTGTCTTCTGTAAATAAAGATACTGGTCTTTTCCACAGACGTAAATGAACATACCAAGCAGGTTCAGCTAATGCTTGTTGCTGATTATCAAATTCTCCTGCGAGATATGTTCCTAAAGCAATAAGTTGAGGAGATAAATTGTTACGCATTTAATTTGCTAGTTGAGATTAAGCAGTAGTTTTAAATTGTAGGTTGGGTTGAAGAATGAAACCCAACACAGGATAAGATTTTGTTGGGTTACGCTACAGCTAACTTGAGATGACAACCAACGCTTCATTAACATTATATACTTCTCAGACCTCCTCTTAACTAAAGTGGGTATTGTACAAGCTAGTTTACTTCATTCACAAAACTTTATTATTCTTTGTTAGTTTACCTGTCTGTATAGGGGAAAAAATAAAAATATAGATATATGAATTGGACAAGAATATTATGAGTTTAATTGAAGATGATTTTCTATTATTTAGTAAAAAGATGAAAGATTTTATGGGATTAACAGAGGAAAAATTAAGTAATCCATCGCAGAAAAATAATTTTTCTCTTCCTCTTACAAAAATGGGAATCAAAGCCTTTGAAGGCTTATGTGCTGTAGAGGGAAAATCTGTGAAAGAAAAAGTAGCAGAATTAATAAAAAACTACATAGAAGAGAAGAGAAAGCTGATGGAAGAATAGATTTATTAACTAGAATTTAGAGCAATTACTTCTTCAACTTGTTTTTAATTTGATAATTAAAAACAAGTTGAAGATAAAGTCATGCTACTTATTCAGATTTTAATCACTCCTTAAGAATTACTTTGCACATCAGCCCTCAATCAACAATTATCCTATCTTACTCTTTACCTTTATTTTAAAAGAAGCAGGAGGAGCAATAGTTAAGCCTCGACGTACTGGCAACATTGGACGTTTGCTAACCAATTCTAACTGAAAACGGGATAAAACTGTAGCTATGACCAATTTCATTTCTAGTAATGCCAAAGCCGACCCTAAACAACGACGATTCCCTCCACCAAAAGGAATATATTCGTAAGGAGAATAGGTTTTTTGTAAAAATCTTTCTGGTTTGAATTGTTTTGAATTTGGGTACAAATCTTCCCTATGGTGAAGAGAATAAATAGAAATAAAAAAGTCAATCTTAGGTTCAAAATTATATCCCATGATTGACATGGGTTTGATAATCCTACGACCAAAAGCACCAGATACAATCGGATAAATTCTCAGAGTTTCTGAAATTACCGCATCTAAATAAGCTAAATTATTTATTTCTTTGTAATCTGGATTTTCCCCAAGAGAATCTAATTCAAAGCGTAATTTATCTTCGACTTCTGGAAGATAATGAATCCAATAAAAAAGCCAAGCTAAAGCTGAAGCAGTAGTTTCGTGTCCAGCAAATAATAAAGTTAATAATTCATCGTGCAATTCTTCATCAGTCATTCCCTCGCCATTTTCGTCTTTGGTTAATAATAATAAACTGAAAATATCTCGATGTTCTGATGTTCCTGAAGCTAGGAAACTGCGTCTTTCTTCGATCTCTTCATAAATCAACTGTCTAATTTCTTCTTTTAACAGAAGAAAACGACCCCAAGGACTAAATTTACCCCAATCTTTTTGCAGCACAGGAAAAAAGATTAAACTAGAACTTAAAGGAGAATTAAATGTTTCTAAAAGTTTAGTTAGTAATTCTCTTAACCTTTCATATTTTGCCCCTGAATCTATCCCAAATACGACGTTTAAAATTACTCGCAAAGTAATTTCTTGCATATAGGGACGAACTTTAAAAGGTTTATTTATCTGCCAGCGATCGCATACTTTTTTTGTTATAGTAACTATCTTATGGCTACATTCTTGCAATGATTCTCCATGAAAAGAAGGCATTAGTAAGCGTCGGCGATTTTTATGGGCTTTCCCATCTAATAAAAGTAAAGAATTATCTCCAACTAAGAAACTTAAACCTTTATTTCCTCTACCTACTTCAACTTTATCTGGTGATGCAGTAAAAATATCTTCGATCGCTTGAGGATTACTAACCATAATAGTTGAGGGAGAATTTTTGAAGGTAATCTGATAAAAATCTCCATATTTTCTTTTGCGTTCTTCCATAAAATTTATAGGACGCAAAATAGCATTTAGCCGACGGATAAATAGGAGTAAACCAGAAGTACTTTTAACTGTTGGTATTTGTCGCATTACACGGAATGTTAACCAGTTTGACTAGATTTATTTTAACGATCTTGTCTCTGAATCAGCTAAACTCCAGTTTTGGGAACTGCTATTGGAATTATTGATTTAGTCCAATACGAATTTTTTGTTTAATGATGAGCTAATCACTACAGAGGATAGCAACGATCGATCTTCTATAATTATGGTGAATAATCCAAAATAGTCATTCGCAAGTGCCTGAAGTTAATTTGGTGCAACACTGGAAAACACCTTCTAGTAAGCCGTATCTAACATCTGACAAAGTGCATATCTGGTATGCCAATTTAGACTTATCTGTACAAGAAACTGAAGAATTAAATAGAATTCTCTCTCAAGATGAAAAAGAAAAAGCAAATAGATTTCGTTTTGAAGAACACAGAAGGCGTTTTATAGTAGCTAGAGGAAGTTTAAGACAACTTTTAGCTAATTATCTCAATATTTCACCAGAAAACATTCAATTTGAGTATAGCGATCGCGGTAAACCTAGTTTGTCCAATCATTACAACCCAGACAATTTAAACTTTAATGTATCCCATTCCCACAATCTGGCTTTATATGCTTTTACTCATCAAAATAGAGTTGGTATCGATTTAGAATATCTTCTTCGTCGTTCTAATGATACTGTTCAAATTGCTCGTCGTTTTTTTGCCCCACCAGAATATGAGTTCATCTCTAGCTTAGAAGAAAATAGACAACAAGAGTTGTTTCTGCATATTTGGACAATCAAAGAAGCCTATCTTAAAGCTACAGGAGAAGGTTTATCTGGTTCTCTTGATGGGACACAAGTTTTTTTTGCAGATGATAAGCCGATAGGGTTAGCTGCTGTTGCTGGTAACTCTCAACAAGCTGCTGACTGGTTAGTTCACAGTTTTAATCCTGCTCCTAATTTTATCGCCACTGTAGCTGTAGAAAATAAGTACAATTCGATTCAGCAGGAAAACATAAGATTTTGGACTATTAAATAAACTTAAGTTATAAGTTAATATGGCATTTTCCCCTTAAGATTTTGACAACTTAAATTAGGATTACTGTTGTGTCTCAAGAAATCAAAAAAATTACAATTTATACCGATGGTGCTTGTACTGGTAATCCTGGTGCAGGGGGTTATGGTGCAGTTATTATCGATGGTAAAGAGAGAAAACAAATCTCTGGGGGCTTTCGCCTTACTACTAATAATCGCATGGAAATGATGGCAGCGATCGCAGCTTTGCAAACCTTAGAAGCAAAATCTACTGTTACCCTCCACAGCGACTCCAAATATATTGTTGATGCAGTGACTAAAGGTTGGGCAAAACGTTGGCAAGCGAACAATTGGAAAAGAAACAGTAAAGAAAAAGCCAAAAACCCCGATCTTTGGCAAGAATTGCTCAATTTATGCCATAAACATCAAATCGATTTCGTTTGGGTTAAGGGTCATGCAGGAATACCAGACAATGAATTATGCGATCGATTAGCTGTTGCTGCTGCTCATCAATCGGGCTTACCAGAAGATACTGGATATATGCAAACAATATAACCTATTTTCACAATTAAATACTTTCCGCCTTACTCATAATTAATGAAATCAATAATTGGCAAGCTACTGCGACAAAGATATCATATAGTCCAAGAATTAGGGAGAAGCAGCTTTAGTACAACTTATTTAGCTGAAGATAAAGACTTACCCCCTACTACTTATTGTGTAGTCAAAATCATCCAATTTGAGCATAGCAATGCTAACTTAAACCCTCAATCTGAACAGTGGGAAAGTCTACAGAAGTATTTCGTTGCCGAAGCTGTCAAGCTAAAAAGATTGGGTAAACATCCCCAAATTCCCCAATTGCTAGACTATTTTGAGGAAAATTGGCAATTTTATTTGGTTCAAGAATTTATTGACGGAGAAAATATAGAACAGATAGTAGAAAAAGGTCTTTTGAGCGAAAATGAGACTATCCAGCTATTACAAGATGTACTAACAATTCTTGATTTTGTTCATCAACAGGGAGTAATCCATCAAGACATTCAGCCTTCTAATCTAATTCGTCGTCGCCAAGACAACAAAATGTGTCTAATTGATTTTAGTGGAGTAAAACAAATTTCTCTCCAAGTCAATGCTCAATCAGAAGATTCCACTACTCAAATTATTGGTAAACTTGGTTATGTGCCTCCAGAGCAACAAGGGGGCAAACCTAACTTTACCAGTGATATTTATGCTTTAGGGAAAACAGCTATTTATGCGCTTTCCTCTAAATCTCCCCATCGAGTAAATTTGCAAAAACTGGAATTAGATAATATTACTATCAATCTCCAAGAAGATGAAACCCAACACACTCTAACTAAAATTAGTCCCAGATTGACTAACATTCTGAATAAAATGGTCAAGCAAAACTATCTGGAACGTTATCAATCTGCTGTTGAGGTTTTGACAGAGTTAGAGAGAGAAGAAAATGTTGTCTATTTACCCCCTCCTTTTTTAGTTAGTCCTCCTCATGAAGATTTTGAATCAGTACCCCAAATCTCCAGGTCTAGGTTTAAAAAGCGCAAAATAATTCTGTGGATATTGTTAATCATACCTTTTATTGCTGCTTTAATTACCTTTATTCTGGGTATTTATAAAAATAGGTATCGCGGTTTTGCTGAATATACAAATACTAACTACCAAATTACTATTAAGTATCCTAAATCTTGGGCTATCAGACAATTAGAAGACCCTATTACGGGAGAAGTAGTTATGTTCTCTTCTCCTAAAGAAAATGAATCTGATATTTTTCAAGAAAGAATTTTTATTACAGTAGAAAATTTATTAGATGATATTGATAATCTTGATGAATATGCTGAAATATTAACTGATAGAATTAGTAGCAAATCAGGCTACGATATCAATGTTTTTCCTCAAGAAAGAATAAGATTATCTAATCAAATAGCCAAAGAAATAGTCTATTCTCGTAAAATAGATGGGATTGAAATTAGACAAGCAGAAATATTTACGATCGATAATGACCAGGCATATATAGTAACTTATATGGCTGAAAGGTCGAAGTACTATAAATTTCTGAAAACAGCTAGGAAAACAATTAGATCCTTGGAAATTAACTAAGAAGGTTTTTGTAACAATAAATAAATTAACTTAATTTTAGGCTAGACAAAATCTGCCTATAGTAGAAATAATAAAGACTTGTTCTCTAGTAGAGAAGATTTACGAACCATAATGACTAAGTTACCAAATTGGAGTGTACTAGCAGAAAATTCCTTAGCTGGGGAATTAATCGATCGCCCTTTAGCTCAAGCAGTCTTGAATGCGCCAGATGAAGTATTATTAGAACAACTGGCAGCAGCTTATCAAGTTCGCCGTTACTATTGGGGCAATCGAGTTAGACTGCACTTTCTACTCAATGCTCAAAGTGGTTTGTGTCCTGAAGACTGTCATTATTGTTCCCAGTCTAAAATCTCTACTGCGGAGATTGAAAAGTATCCTTTAATGGCAGAAGCCAAAATTTTACAAGCTGCTAATCGCGCTGCGGAGTTAAAAGCAGGTACTTTCTGTTTTGTTATTTCTGGACGTTCTCCTTCCGAGTCAGTTTTTAGCCGTGTGGTAGACGCAGTTAAACAGGTTAAAACTCAACACGATTTAAAAATTTGTGCTTGCTTGGGATTACTCAGTGAATCTCAAACCCATCGCCTAGCCGAAGCAGGAGTCGATCGAGTTAATCATAACCTCAACACCTCAGAAAATCATCATCCCCAAATTTGCACTACTCACACTTTTAGCGATCGAGTTAACACCATTAAGAATGTACAAGCAGCAGGGATTACAACTTGTTCTGGTGGTATTTTAGGTATGGGAGAATCCGACGATGATATTATCGATTTGGCTTACTCGTTAAGAGAATTAAAAGTAACTAGTGTCCCTCTTAATTTTCTCATTCCCATTGCCGGTACTCCCTTAGCAGAAGTGAATGAACTTAATCCCCGTCGCTGTTTGAGAATTCTCTGTTTATTCCGCTTAATTCTGCCTTCCCAAGAAATAAGAATTGCTGGAGGTAGAGAAGTCCATTTGCGATCGCTACAACCTTTAGGATTATACCCCGCTAACTCCATTTTTATTGGTGATTATTTAACCACGGCAGGACAAGCTGCTAGGGCAGATTTAGACATGATTCGCGATGCAGGATTTGTCCTAGAAAATCCTGATGGTTCAGCTTTAGAAGTTAACAGTATACCTGAATTCGTAACCAGTTAGGGTGGTGTACTGTATGTCAACAGCATGATCGGACATGGCGAAGAAAATTCGCTGTCCCTCACCCTCAATCGGTTTTTAATTTTTTATTCATTCTGAACTTCTCTAGTAGCAATAGCAACACCACTCAGCACGATCGATCCTCCTACTAAGACAAAAATAGAAGGCATCTCTGCAAATATAAAAAACCCTAATAAACTAGCAACAATAGGCTCGAAGAGAATACCAAGAGTAATAAAAGTTGGAGATATCCAACGTAATGACCAATTAAAACTAGTATGACCGATTAATTGCGGGAAAATAGCCATTAATAACACATAAACATATACTCGATCGGGATAACCAAGATAACCATCACCGAAAAAAATAGGTAAAGGCAACAGAGCTATTGCTGCTGTAGTGTAGACGATCGCGATATAATTGCTAATACTCAATCCTTGCTTTTGTGCCTGAGAACCCAAAAGAAGATAAAAACTAACCGTCCAAGAACCAATTAAAGCCAAACTATTGCCTAAAAGTGGATTATTGTAACTGCTTTCTGTATTGCCATCTCCTAAAGCAATCAAAATAGCTCCAACTAAAGCGATAAATATCCCGAGAATAGTTCTTCTACTGAGTCTTTCTCGAAAACAAAACCAAGAGAGTAAAGCAACCCAGATAGGATTAGTCGTTACTAAAGTAGTTGATGCTGCAATGGAAGTAAAAGCAAGAGAACTAATCCAAGTTGCAAAATGTACCGCCAAACATACCCCTGCTGCGATCGCATAATAATAGGCTTTACTATTAATATTAGTAGTTTTGATCTTTCTCCAAGTTGGCAGTAAAATCAACGCGGACATACCCAAACGAGATGCAGCTAAAAACAAGCTAAAATCTACACCTTGTTTCCCTGCTGTTTCCATGGCTAAACGAATAAAAATGGCGGAAGTAGAAACAGCTAACACACCAATAGTTAAGATTATTCCTACTTGCCAAGATTTTGGTTTCATTATCTTAGTTATAGTTAGTTAATATCGAATAATTACAAAAAGTGACCAAGAAATCAGCCCAATACTTACTTAAGTTATATATCTTGAAGACTGGCACAATGATAATGAACGTTTATCCGCTCGATATCGGCAAGCAATTCAAAATCCTAATATTAATATCCGAAAAGTATTAATAAAAAATCATGGAATTAAGACACCTGCGTTACTTTATGGCAGTAGCAGAAGAATTGCATTTCGGTAAGGCAGCAGCTAAGCTACATATTGCTCAACCACCACTAAGTCAACAAATTCAGAAACTCGAAACCGAGTTAGGTTTTCAACTTTTTGAGCGCACGAAAAGACAAGTAAACTTAACTGAAGCAGGAAAGGCTTTTCTGCTAGAAACTCAACAAATTTTTCAAAAATTAGAACAAGCAATATCTACTGGTCAAAAAATTAGTCGGGGAGAACAAGGAGAATTATCGATCGCCTTTGTTAGTTCTGCTGCTTATAATGTTATTCCGTCTATTCTCAGAAAGTTTCGCACTCTTGCACCAGGGGTAAAATTACAACTCAAAGAGTTAACAACAAAAGAGCAATTAAAATGGTTAAGAGAAGAAAGATTAGATATTGGTTTTGTTCGTCCCCCTGTAGATAAACCAGAATTTAATTCTCAAATTGTTTTATGGGAAACTTTAGTAGTTGCTCTACCAGCCAACCATTCTTTAGCCGATCGAGAAAATATTTCTTGTCAATCTTTAGCCGAAGAATCTTTTATTTTGTTTCCTCGTAACTTAGCACCAGAATTATTTGATCGCATTATTAGTTTATGTCAACAAGCTAATTTTTGCCCCCAAATTGTTCAAGAAGCGACGCAGATGCAAACTATTGTTAGTCTAGTTTCTGCAGAAATAGGTATTGCTATTGTCCCTGAATCAATTCAAAATCTGCAACGTACTGGAGTTGTTTACAAATCTTTAATTGAAGCAACTCCTCAACCCGCGATCGCCGTAGTATGGCGCAAAGAAGAGCGATCGACTACTGTCGCCAAATTTATTGATTTATCCCTCTTACATCACTCTCCGAGAATTTTAATATAGCGAAATAATAATTGATTTCAGCATAGACAAGATAAAAAAATCAAAATACAAACAGCAATTCGACATATTTGTATCAAGTAAATTTTATCTAAAAATTATTTAATTTACCCTAAAGTATTAAAGACTGAATTAGCAAGTTACCGAAGAATTATGAAGTAAAAGTCTCAGACAAAACAAAAGAATCAGGAATTTTTAGACAATGTTAGATCGATTATTGGGACAACGCTACCGAGTTGTACAAGCCTTGGGAGTAGGACAATTAGCTAAAACTTACATAGTGGAAGACTACCATCGACCAAATCGCCCCAAATGTGTGGTCAAAGTCCTCAAGCCTCAAAGTCACTATCCTGAATTCTTATCTACTGCTAAGCGTCTTTTTCACAAAGAAGCAGAAATACTGGAACAGTTAGGTCAGCATGACCAAATTCCTCGATCTTTAGCTTACTTTGAAGAAAATCAAGAATTCTACCTAGTACAAGAGTTGATTGAGGGTCATACCCTCAGCCTGGAACTACCACTGTTTCACTGCTGGTCTGAAAGCCAAGTCATCCAAATGCTAAAAGATGTCTTGCAGATTCTGGAATTTGTTCACAGTTATGGAGTTATTCACCGCGATATCAAACCGAGTAACTTGATGAGGCGAAAGAAAGATAATCGATTGATATTAATTGACTTCGGGGCAGTTAAGCAAATTTCTGTTCCACGGATAAAAACTAATGGTTTAATCACTTCACAGACGATCTCGATTGGTACTCAAGGATATATGCCAACAGAGCAGGTAAGAGGAAAACCAGGGCTATTTCATTCTCACCAGCCAGAGAATAAATTCTCTGTCTTATACCTTAAGTCCGTTTAAACGGACTTGATATTTTAGCCAAGAAATTAATTTCTTGGTGC
>JAAUYH010098905.1_pt1 | contig 15215 bp, 14 predicted proteins | sample 7278061 | NCBI WGS metagenome assembly JAAUYH01 (sample SAMN14350203, study PRJNA611818) | marine sediment metagenome | isolation source: surface marine sediment (0.6m) | place: French Polynesia: Moorea | collected 2018-08
CCGGCCGTGGCCCCGACCACCGGCTCGGCGAAGAAGGCGGCCACTTGATCGGGGCCGAGCCGCTGAATCTCCGCCTCCAGCTCGTCCGCGACCCTCAGGCCATAGGCCTCTTCGCTTTCCTCGACGCGCTTGTGACGATAGGCGTAACAGGGCGAGATGTGGCTGGTCTCCATCAGCAGCGGCAGGAAGGCCTCGCGGCGCTTCGGATTGCCGCCGACGGCGAGCGCGCCCAGGGTATTGCCGTGATAGCTCTGCCGGCGCGCGATGAAGCGCTGGCGCTGCGGCTGGCCGATCTCGACGAAGTACTGGCGCACCAGCTTGATGGCGGTCTCGTTCGCCTCCGAGCCGCCGGAGACGTAGTAGACCTTGGCCAGATCCCCGGGAGCTCGCTGGATCAGATGCTCCGCCAGACGTTCGGCGGGCTCGTTGGTGAAGAAACCGGTGTGGGCATAGGGGATCTTGTCGATCTGTTCCTTGATCGCCTGGATCACCGCCGGGTGGCTGTGGCCCAGACAGGAGACCGCGGCGCCGCCGGAGGCATCCAGATAGCGCTTGCCGTCGCTATCCACCAGATAGGCGCCGTCGCCGTAAGCGGCGCGGGGCAGCGTGGTGGAGATCTGTCGATGGAAGACGTAGGTCATTGCAACCAGCTTGGGAGGTCGAGATGAGCCGCCGCTCGGCTTCCGGCGGCGCGCAGTGGAAGCCGCTAGTTAAGCCGCCTTCGAGGCGCCTTAGCAAGCCTTCGCACCGCCGCCCAAATTGTGCCGGCAGGACAAGCCCTGTAGGATGTTGCGGTCGTTCCCGACAGAGGGGACGGCCGCGATCTGGGGGAAGCCTTGCCGTCATGAACCTTAAAGAACACATCGCCCAAGTCCCGGATTTCCCGAAGCCGGGGATCCTGTTCTATGACATCTCCACCTTGCTGGCCCATGCGGCCGCCTGGCAGGAGACCGTCGACCAGCTGGCCGAGGTGGTCTCGGAGCACCGACCGGATGTCCTGGCCGGCATCGAGTCGCGCGGCTTCCTGGTCGCCGCCCCCCTCGCCCTCAAGCTCGGGATCGGCTTCGTGATGGTGCGCAAACGGGGCAAGCTTCCCGGCGCCACGATCCCCTTCACCTACGACCTGGAATACGGTACCGACACCATCGAAATCCAAGAGAACGCCATCGAGCCGGGCCAGAGAATCGTCGTGCTCGACGATCTGCTGGCCACCGGCGGCACCATGAAGGCGGCCACCGATCTTCTGAGCCAAGTCGGCGGCGACGTCCGCGGCGCCGCTTGCATCATCGAGCTGAACTTTCTGCAGGGTCGGGCTCGACAGACGGTGCCGGTATCCACGTTGGTGAGCTACGACGAATAACCTAGTCATGGCCCACGGCGCCACGCGTTCCACTTTAAGTATATGAATTTAAATATTTTTTTCGGTTGGATCGTTAACCGTGGTTAACCGATCCTTAACTGTGGCGTGGAGATACTCGAACCTGGTGGATAGACTGCGGCGTTCTGCAGCCTTCGCTTGAATGCGACGAAACGGCGGACAACCGCGGCTATATTGAGGAATCTCGGCCTGAGCTGAGGGGGAGCGTCGATCTTGCCATCGCTGGAGCTATCGCCGTTGGCGGCCGCGTTGCTTGCCGCTTCGGTGGCCGGCATCCTGGCAGGCCTGGTGGTGCTGCTCGCCGCCCGACACGCGGAGGCCAGGTCGCCCTGGTCCTGGGCGGCCTCCGCAGGCCTGCTGGCGACCGGGGCGGCTCTCTGGGCGCTGGGTTGGCATGCCGGGATCGCCGCGGCGCTGTTCCTGACGTCGGCGGGCCTGCTGGGCGCGAGTTGCTGGCGCTTGGCCTTGCGCGGCGCGGCGCCAGACCAAGACGTGCGGCTGCGGCAGAGCGAACAGCGCTTCCAGGACGTGGCGGAGCTGGCCAGCGACTGGTTCTGGGAGATGGGGCCCGATCTGCGTTTCACCTATCTGTCGAGCCGGCTTTCCGAGGTCACCGGCCTGTCCGCCGATCAGTTCATCGGCAAGAGCCGCAGCGATGTCGCCAAGCAGCACCTGGACAAACCGGAGTGGCGCGCGCATCTGGCCGATCTCGAAGCGCAGCGGCCGTTCCGGGATTTCGAGTACGACTACCGGGCGCCCGACGGGGCCGAGTTCCGATTCCGGATCAGCGGCAAACCGATCTTCGACGAAGCGGGCAGGTTCGGCGGCTACCGCGGCACGGGCACCGACGTCACGCCGGTGACCCGCGCCAGGGAACAGGCCGAGCGCCTGGATCAAAGGCTCCGCGCGGCCATCGAGATCCTGCCCCAAGGCATCGCGCTGTTCGATGCGGACGATCGGCTGGCGCTGGTCAACAGCAGCTACTGGGGCACGACCATCCACACCCAGGATGTCATCCGGCTCGGGGACAGCTTCGAGTCGATCCTCCGCAACGTCACGAAGGGCGCAAAGGGCCCGCTGCCGTCGATCAACGGTGAGGGCGGCGAGGCCTTCGCCGAGCGCCGCCTCGAGCTGCATCGAAATCTGCCGAGCGAACACGAGCAGCAGATGGAGGACGGCCGCTGGGTCCTCGTCACCGAGCGGCGCACCGCGGACGGCGGCACGATCAGTCTGCGGACCGACATCACGGTGCTCAAGAGACGCCAGGAAGCGCTCTCGACCTTGGTCGGTAGCGGCGCGGAAGGCGGCTCTTTCCTATCGGCCGCGACCCAGGCCCTTGCGAAGGGCCTGGGATACCGCTGGGCTGCCATCGGCCAATTCATGGACGACGGCAGCGTCGTGATCCTCTCAGCCCATGGCGAGCCGCTGCAGACCGGCGGCCGCTACGAGCTGGCGGGCACGCCCTGCGCGGAAGTGCGGGAAGGCGCCGGCTACTGCCACTACCCGGACCGTGTCGCCGATCTCTTTCCCCGGGACGAGATCCTGAAGTCGATGGGCGCGGTCGCCTATCAGGCGCAGGTCTTCTGCGATCGCGAGGGCCGACCGCTCGGCCATGTCTTCGCCTTGAACGACAGACCCGACGACCCGGCGCAAGGCGACCCGAGTCTGCTGACGATGATCGCCAACTGGGTGTCGATGGAGCTGCAACGCCTTGAGGCGCAAAGCTCTCTGGCCGCGAGCGAAGCGCGGCTGCGCCAAATCATCGACAATATGTCGGAGGGCGTCAGCGTCGTCGACCGCGACCTCAATCTGGTGGGTTGGAACGAGCGCTTCCGCGAGCTTCTGGAGCTTCCGCCCGAGCTACTGGAGGGCTCGGTCGCGTTCGAGGACGTGATCCGCTACAACGCCGAGCGGGGCGAATACGGGCCCGGCGAGGTCGACGACTTGGTGCGCACCCGCATCGAGCTCGCCCGCCGATTCGAGCCGCATTGCGTAGAACGGTCGCGTCCTGACGGCACCGTTATCGAAATCCGCGGCAATCCCCTGCCGAGCGGCGGCTTCGTAACGACCTACGCCGACATCACGGAACGCAAGCGCGTGGAGAAGGCGCTGCAGCAGAGCGAGGAGCGCTATGCCCTCGCCATGGAGGGCTCGAACGAGGGCCTGTGGGATCGTGCCGAGGATTGCTCGACGGTCTACGTATCGGCCCGTCTCAAGGCGATCGCCGGGCTCGAAGTCGAGGGCTCCAGCCTTTCGCCGTCCGCTTGGTTCTCGCGCATTCACCCCGACGACCGGGCCTCGCAACGCGCCGCGATCAAGGCGCATCTCCGGGGTCAGACCGAGTTCTATGCCTGCGAGTACCGCCTGCGCGGCGACGACGACCGCTATCGCTGGATCCTCGACCGCGGCCTGGCGCTGCGCGACGAACGCGGCCGGATCTATCGCATGGCCGGGTCGGTTGGCGACATCACCCTGCGCAAGCAGGCCGAGCAGCAGCTTCTGGAGGCCAAGGAGGCGGCCGAGCTGGCGAACCGGACCAAGAGCGAGTTCCTCGCCACCATGAGTCACGAGCTGCGCACGCCGCTCAACGCGATCATCGGCTTCTCGGAAGTGATGAGTCAGGAGCTCTTCGGCCCGATCGGGCACGAGCAGTATCACGAGTACATCACGGACATACGCGAGAGCGGCGAGCACCTGCTCAGCATCATCAACGACATCCTCGACGTCTCACGCGCGGAAGCCGGTCTGATCGAGCTGTTCGAGGAAGAGGTCAGCCTGCCGCCTCTGGTCGAGTCCAGCACGCGGCTGATCCAACCGCGGGCCAAGCAGCAGAACGTCGAGGTCCGCGCCGAGATTCAGCCGAACCTGCCGCAAGTGCGGTTGGACGAGCGGCGGATCAAGCAGGTGCTGATCAACCTGCTCTCCAATGCGGTCAAGTTCACCGATCCCGGGGGGCGAATCACGGTCACGGCCCGCGCCGATGCCCGCGAGGGCGTGAGCTTGAGCGTGGCCGACACCGGCGTCGGCATTCCAGAGCGGGACATCGAGCGGGTCCTCGAGCCCTTCACCCAGGTCGACACCAGCTTCAGCCGCCGCCACGAAGGCACCGGACTGGGCCTCGCCCTCTCGCGCGCGCTGGTCGAGCATCACGGCGGAACTCTCTCGATCGACAGCGAGGTGGGCGTCGGCACGGTCGTCACCGTCCGGCTGCCCGGCGAGCGCGTGGTGGCGGACGCGGCCTGAGACGGCCACGGACTAGGGTTCCATCTGCCTGGTCAGAGCCTCCGCGAAGCGCAGCAGCGACAGGTCGGCGCCGAGCCAGCCGATCAAGGACAGACCCACCGGACAGCCCGTCACACTGGCCAATGGCATGGTGATCTGCGGCAGTCCGGCCAGGCCGGCGGGGCAGGTGAGGCTCAGCATGCGGCCGCGATGATCGCGGAGGGACTCGGCCGAGGCGCTCAGCAGCGGCGCGATCCCGGTCGCCGTCGGCAGGCAGACGACACTGCCCTCGGGAACGAGACCGCGCAGCCGTTCCGTGAATGCTTCGCGGCCCGCCTGCGCCGCCGCCACGGCTTCCGGCGTGACGGTCTCGACCCAGGCGAAACGCTCCGCGATCTCCGGGCCGAAGTGCGGCTTCACCTCGGCGATCCAGGCGCCGTGCACCGCCCTGATCTCATCGGCCTGGAGGTGACGGAAATGCCACATCCATTCGCCGAGCCCGCCGCCCGGCTCGCCCAGTACGACGGGTTCCGCGCGGCCGAGCCGCGCCTCCAGGCGCTCGACCAGGGGCCCCAGGGCCTCCCGCGTCGCCGGCTCCGCCAACGCGAAGGCGTCGTCCGCGATCAGCAGGCGCGACGGCGCCGCGTCGCGCGCCCCTTGCTCGGCGAACAGCACCTCGCCGGCCCGGCGCAAGAGCTCCGCGTCGCGCGCGAACCAGCCCACGGTGTCGAAGCTCGGCGCCAACGGCATGACGCCCTCGAGCGACAAGCGGCCGTGCGTGGGCCGCAACCCGAACAGGCCGCAATAGCTGGCCGGAACGCGCACCGAGCCGCCCGTGTCGCTGCCCAGGGCCAAGTCGACGGCGCCGCCGGCGACGGCCGAAGCCGAGCCGCAGGAGGAACCGCCCGGTATGCGCCCCGGCGCGTTGCTGTTGGCGGGGGTGCCGTAGTGGAAGTTCTGACCGTTGAGGCTGTAAGCCAGCTCGTCGGTCACGGTTTTGCCGACCAGGCGGGCGCCGGCGTCCAGCCAGACCTGCACCGCCGGCGCGGTCGCCGTTGCGGCGGGATGGGTGCGGGCCCAGTCCGGGTTGCCGCAGCCGGTGACGTGACCGGCGATATCGAAGATGTCCTTGGCCGCGAAGGTGAGGCCGCTCAGCGGACCCTCCGCCGCCCCGTCCAGACGGAGTTCGACACCGGGGACGAATGCTCCAAGGGGATCCTGCATGGCGCCTCTCTCTTTGGTTTCAGCCGGCTGCCTGTAGCGCGAAGCCGCCGACTCACGGGCCGGCCGGAGCCGCCGACCCATGTCGCCGCATAAGTTGAGGCAGATCAATGTTCTTGTGTGCCCCCGCCCCTAGCCTGCACCTGGCTCTTCGACAGACCCGGATAGCACTTGTCATGTCTCAGGTCATCGCCACCTTGCGCCGCGATCACGTCAATCTCTCGCGGCTCCTCAATGTCCTCGAGCATCAGCTCACCGCCTTCGACGAGGCGGGAGCGCCGGACTACGACGTTCTCGAAGGCTTGGTCGAGTACTTCTCGGACTATCCCGATCTGCACCATCATCCCCTGGAGAACGCGGTCTTTCGCAAGCTGCGCGAGCGCGACCCCGCCGCGGCGGAATCGGTCGGCGACCAGGAGGCCGAGCACCAGATCCTGAGGTCCCTGAGCGAGAAGTTCGGGGAAGCCGTGCGCAATGTGGTCATGGAGGCCGAGATCCCGCGCGAGAACTTCGACCACATCGCTCGCGAACTGCTCACCTTCTACCGCCATCACATCAAGCAGGAAGAGGTCGTCTTCTTCCCGGCGGCCGAGAACGCCCTCACGCCCCAGGATTGGATCGAGATCGAACAGGCCGCGCCCGGGCGCGAGGACCCGCTGTTCGGCGAGAAGACGGGCGATCACTTCGAGACGCTGCGGCGCCACCTCATGGCTTGGGATCGCGAAAACCAGCAGACTTGAGGCCGGCACCGAGCCGAAGGTTCAGGTATCGGTCGCGTCCACCTCCGGATCGCTCGGTTTCGCCTTCTCGGGCGCTCGCCGGCGTCGGATGATGATGTCGCCCTGTTCGTTGATCTCCGGCAGCTCGTACTGCGGGATCTTCTCGATCATGGCCTTGAGGGCCCGCATCAGCTTGTCGACGCCTTCGCGTGCAAGTTCGCCGGGCGCCTCCTGCGGCGTCCGCTCATCAGCTGCGACCGTGGCCGGTGCGGCGAGGCCCAAGGCGATCGCAAGCGCCAACAGCTTCAGGCCGCTGCGCATGTCTCTGGGCTCCTGTTCGAGTCGCTCGCATTTGTATGCGATCCAATTTTGTCGGGAATCGGGCGAGTTCGATCGGCGAAGCCCTGACAGCGTCTCGCCGCCTGCCACATTGACCGGCTCGGCGGCCCTGCGCTATCTCTGCCGCGCCCTGCCCCGACCAGCCAAAGGAGCATGACGTGATCGCTCGCACCCTGATCGCCTTGGCCCTCGTCTTGGCCGGCGCGGCCACCGCTCTCGCCGACCGGGAGAGCGCCCTGGCCGCCTTCGATCGCGGCGACTACACGGCGGCGCTGGCGGAGCTGCGGCCGCTGGCGGAGGCCGGCGACGCCGAGGCGCAGGCCCGTCTCGGCACGATGTACCGCGAATCTTTGGGCGTGCCGCGCGATTTCGAGCAATCCGCCCTCTGGTACATGCGCGCCGCGGAGCAGGGCAATCTCGAGGCGCAAAGCATGATCGGTATCTATTTCGCCGAGGGTTTCGGGGTCGAGCAGGACTACGAGGCGGCCGGCATCTGGCTCGGCAAGGCCGCCAAAGAGGGCGAAGCCAACGCGCAGAACAGCCTGGGCGCGCTCTACAAGCACGCGCTCGGGGTCGAGAAGGACGACGCCAAGGCGGTGGAGTGGTACCGGGCCGCCGCGCGGCAGGGCCATCCCTTCGGCCAGAAGAACCTGGCGATCATGTACGACCGCGGCCGCGGCGTGCCGCAGGACAAGAAAAAAGCCTATGTCTGGTTCCACCTCGCCGCATCCCAGGGTCTGCCGGAAGCCAAACGCGAGCTCGCGCGATTGCGCGGTGAGCTGGAGCCGCAGCAGGTCGCCGAAGCCGAGCGCCAGGCGCAACAGCCGCTGACCTCGCTCGAGTAGTCTCTCGAGCGCGGTCGCTTCAGGCGGTGGCGCTTTCGCGGGCGGCGATCACCGCCAGGGTGCGGTTGTTGACGTTGAGCGCCTTGAAGATGCTCGAGACGTGGATCTTCACGGTGCCGGCGGCGAGCCCGAGCTCCTTGGCGATCTCCTTGTTCGACTTGCCTTCGGCCATGAGGGCCAGGACCTCGCGCTGCCGCGGCGTCAAACGCGCCAGGGCGCCGCGCGCTGGGAAGGTCTTGACGCGGCCCATGACATGCCAGTCGGCATCGGGCGGCGCGGCCGAAAGCAAATTGGGCGGCAGATAGACGCCACCGGAGAACACCAGCTTCAAGGCGTTGATCAGCACCTCCGGACTCGACGACTTCGGGATGTAGCCCGTCGCGCCGGCGTCGATTGCCAGACGCACGTCGTCGGCGCCTTCCTTGACCGAGACGACCACGACCGGCGTGCCCGGCACCTGATCGCAGAGCTGGCGCAGGCTCTCGAAGCCGCTCATCCCCGGCATGATCAGATCGATCAGGACCAGGTCGAAGTCGTCGGAGGCGGCGAGATATTCGAAGGTTTGCTCGGCGGAACCGGTTTCCACGATCTCTACCCGGTCGGCGAGCCGGTCCAGAAGATGCTTGAGACCGGCGCGAAACAGGGGGTGATCGTCAGCCACGAGGAGCTTCAGATGAGAGCTTTCTACCCGTTCCATCTCCTCGCCCCGCCTCCGGGAAATTCCTGTCGATCGTCGCAACTCGACGAAGTCTTCTACAAGCGGCCGCCATCCTGTGCAAAGGATAAGCGTTCAGGCGGCAGACGGGTGACTAGTTCACTTGCAAGGGGTCGCTCTTACCATAGTCATAAGTCGCATGTGAAGAAGCCGCGCCGAACCGGACACCGTTTTCCGTCAAGCCGCAAGAGATCCTGTTCAGCTTGTCTAGCTGAAAATACATAATAATGCTAGGCCTGATCATATAAGCGTATCCAATTAATGACTTCTTAATAATACTTGTATGCAATGCGCGGCTGTCGCGGCGATTTCGGAACCAGTCGCTCTCGTCCATGGCCGGACCCCGAGACTTGGAGCGCCGAGGTGCCGAGACCTCTCCGGTCGCCGCGACCCTTCCCCTCCTCGTGCGCGCCACTTCGCAAGCCTCGCCGGCTGCAGCTCGGGCGCGTCGGCGGGCCGGGCCGGGCGGCGGTCTGCCTGCCGGCTTTACCGTGGGCCGCGCCCATGGCAAGAGACTTGCAAGGACATAAGCCCAGGCGAACGAAGCCGGGAACCAGCAGCGTGGGGAGAACCGAGCTTTGGCGGTCAAGACGGGCGCGGTAGCCTGCGGCCATCCGGCGACGGCCGAGGCCGCGCGGGAGATCCTGGAGGACGGCGGCAACGCCTTCGACGCCGTGATCGCCGCGACCTGCGCGGCCGCGGTGGCCGAGCCCGTGCTCTGTTCCCTCGCCGGCGGCGGCTTCCTCCTGGCCTATTCCTCCGGCCAGGAGCCGAGGCTCTACGACTTCTTCGTCGAGACGCCCCTGGCCCGGCCGAACGGTGAGCTCGACTTCTATCCGATCCACGCAGACTTCGGAACGGCCACGCAGGAGTTCCACATCGGCCTCGGCGCCGCGGCGACTCCCGGCGCGATCGCCGGCCTGTTCGCGGTCCACCGCGACCTGGCGCGGCTTCCGATGGAGCGCCTGGTCCAACCGGCCACGCGTTTCGCCCGCGAGGGCGTCAAGCTGCGCGACGTCGACGCCTATCTGTTCAGCGTGGTCGGGCCGGTGCTGACCGCGCGCAGCGATTCCCGCGGCGCCTTCACGCGCCCCGACGGCACGCTGCTTCAAGAGGGCGACAGCGTCGCGCTGACCGATTTGGCCGGCTCGCTCGAGGCCTTGGCCGCCGAGGGCGAAAAGCTGTTCTACAAGGGTGAGATGGGCGACCTCCTGGTCCGGGCCTGCCGCGAGAACGGGGGCTTGCTGACGGCCGAGGACCTGGCCGCCTATGCGGTGCGGCTGCGCGATCCCCTGGATCGCCGCTACCGCGGCGCGCGCATCCTGACCAACCCGCCGCCGTCGACCGGCGGCGTTCTGATCGCCTTCGCACTGGAGCTGCTCGCCGAGCACGGCATCGACCCGCAGGGCTTCGGCCAATTGGCGCATTTGGATCTGCTGGCCCGCGTCATGGACATGACCAATCGGGCGCGCATCGAAAGCGGCATGCACGAAGCGGTGGCCGAGGCCGAGGAAAAGGCCGCGGCGCGGCTGTTCGACCCCGCCCTGCTCGACCGCTACGCCCGGGAGGTGCGCGGCCGTCCGGCCAGCCTGCGCGGCACGACCCACATCAGCGTCATCGATGCCGAGGGCAACATCGCCTCCCTCACCCTGTCCAACGGCGAGGGCTGCGGCTACGTGCTGCCCGGGACCGGCATCATGATCAACAACATGCTGGGCGAGGAGGACCTCAATCCGACCGGGTTCCACCGCTGGCCGGCGGGCCAGCGGCTCGCGTCCATGATGTCGCCCAGCATTGCTCTGCTCGAGGACGGCTCCGTCGTGGCGCTCGGTTCGGGCGGCTCGAACCGGATCCGCACGGCGATCCTCCAGGTGCTGAGCAACCTGATCGACTTCCAAATGCCGGTCGATGCCGCGGTCTACGCGCCGCGCCTGCATTTCGAAGCAGGCGTGCTGAACATCGAGGCCGGCTTCGACGCGGCGGTCTACGAGGACTTGCCCGCCGGGCTCGGCGACATCGTCCGCGAGACGATCAACTGGCCGCGCCACAACCTCTTCTTCGGCGGCGTGCACGCGGTCTGCCGCCGCCACGGCGGCAGCTGGGAGACCACCGGCGACCCGCGCCGCGGCGGCGCGGCGCTGATCGCCTGAGAGCGCCTACGCCGCCCGGGTGTCGCCGCTGGTGCGCGAGATGTAGGCCTTGGCGCAGTGCTCCGGGCAGTAGGGCTTGCCGGGGATCGAGGGGCGCCCGCAGAAATGGAACTCCTTATCGCCCGGATCTCCGATCGGCCAGTTACACGACGGTCCGTTGGCCCGTTCCTGCGGCACCGGCGGCATCGGCATCGGTGCCGGCTCCGGCGTCGGCTCGGGCCGGGTCAGCGGTGTCGCCAGCGCCGGCGTCGGCAGCCGGCGCTTGATCGGCGACGGCCGCGGCTTCAATCCCAGCCGATGCGCCTTGCCGATCACGGCGTTCTTGGAGAGACCGATTTGCCGGCCGATCGCCGAAGCGCTGTAGCCGGTATCCCACAAACGGCGCAGCTCACTGACTTTCTCGTCAGTCCAGCTCATTGATGCACCCCCTCTTCATACCCCAATATCTAGTGAGCTTTTCCACATATCGTGCGCGCCTTGATGTCAGCCACGATATACGGTGGTCCACCGCTTGTCGAGTCGCCACAAGCGCCGAGGCCGAGTCGCCGGGGATGGCCGGCCGGTGCGTCGCGTAGAAGTCCTTGTAACGTCACACTTTCGACCCGGCGGCCCGCCATGCGCCTTGCGGCCCTGCTCTCGCTGCTGCTGATGTTCCCGGTCACGGGGGCCGGCGCCTTGACGCCGGAAGAAGCGCGCCACCTGCTGGCGCGCACCGCGTTCGCCGCCACGCCGGCCGAGGTCGACGCCCTCCGCCCGCTCCGACGCACCGAGGCCGCGGCGCGGCTGATCGAGGGCGCCGGGTCGGCGGCCCACACCGAGACCCCGGAATGGGCCCGCGCCTGGAGCCCGCCGCCGCGACTGGGGCGCATGGACCCCGAGGAGCGCAAGGCGGTGATCCGCACCTGGCGCGAGCAGGCGATCGAGCTCAAGGGCTGGTGGTATCGGGAGATGATCACCTCGCCGACGCCGCTCACCGAGGTGATGACGCTGTTCTGGCACAACCACTTCACCTCGCAGCTGCGCAAGGTGAAGGCGCCCTACCTTATGTATCGCCAAAACGTCCTGCTGCGCCGCCACGCGCTCGGCAACTTCGGCGAGATGCTGAGGGCGGTCGCCCGCGACCCGGCCATGCTGGTCTACCTGGACGGCGCGCGAAACCGCGACACCGCGCCGAACGAGAACTTCGCGCGCGAGCTGCTCGAGCTCTTCACGCTGGGCGAAGGCCACTACGGGGAAACGGACATCAAGGAGGCGGCGCGCGCCTTCACCGGCTGGAGCCTGGAGCGCCGCAGCGGCGAGTTCCGCTTCCGCCGCGCCTGGCACGACGCCGGCGAGAAGAGCCTACTGGGGCACCGGGGCCGCTTCGGCGGCGAGGAGGTGCTCGATATCCTGCTCGCGCACCCGCGCACCGCCGAGCACGTCACCGAGAAGCTCTGGCGCGCCTTCGTCTCGGAACAGCCGGAGCCCCAAGAGGTTGCCCGCCTCGCCCAACTGTTCCGCGACTTCGACTACGAGATTCGGCCGCTGCTCTTCGCGCTGCTGACCAGCGACGCCTTCTGGCGCGCGGAGAACCGCGGCCGCCTGATCAAGTCGCCGACCGACCTGATCGTCGGCACCGTGCGCCAGTTCGAGATCCCGATCCAGCGGCCGGTGGTTTTGGTGCGCCTCGGCCGACGGCTCGGGCAGGACCTTTTCGACCCGCCGAACGTCAAGGGCTGGCCCGGCGGCGAGGCCTGGATCACCGCCGACAGCCTGATCGGCCGGCAGACCATGCTGCAGTTCGTCACCGGCGCGGCCGAGCCCGGCATGGGCCCGGGCGATGGCCGGGCCATGACCCGGCGCTCCCAGATGGTCGCTGCCCTGATCGACCGCTGGGCCGCGGGATTGCCGGACCGCTGGTCGAACGCGCAGGCCCTGACCACCCTGCTGGTGCCGACCGAGCCGGTCGACGCCGCCGTTCTGGACCGCGACGCCAGCGGCGCGCTGGTCCGGCGCCTGCTCATGGATCCGGTCTATCAGCTCAAGTGAAGGCGCGATCATGAATCGGCGAAAAGTTCCCGATCGACGATACACACGGCGCCGCTTCCTGCGTTCCGCCGCCGCGCTCGCCGCGGGACTGCCGCTGGCCGGTCTGTGGCCGAAGCCGTCGCGCGGCGCCGGCGCCTCGCTCGGGGGCCGCGTCCTGGTGCTACTCGAGCTCAACGGCGGCAACGACGGTCTCAACACGGTGGTGCCCTATGCCGATCGGCTCTACGCGAAGGCTCGGCCGAATCTCGCGGTGCCGCGCGACAAGGTCCTGCAGCTCGACGAGCGGCTGGGGCTCAATGCCGCGCTCGAGCCCCTGATGGCGCTGTGGCGCGACGGCGAACTGGCGATCGCGCTCGGCCTCGGCTACCGACCGCCGAACCGTTCCCACTTCCGCTCGATCGAGATCTGGAACACCGCCTCCGGCAGCGACGAGGTGCTGCACGACGGCTGGGTCGCGCGGGTGCTCGGTGAAGCGCGCGCCGCCGATCGCAGCGATCTGGCGGCCGACGGTGTGGTGCTGGGCGGCGTCACGGGCCCGCTCGCCGGCGGTGGGCTGCGCACCGTGGTGATGCGGGAGCCCGAACGCTTTCTGCGCCAGGCCGCCAGAATGAGGCCCTTGGAGTCGGCGGCGGCCAACCCGGCCCTGGGCCATATTCTGCGCGTGCGCGAGGAGATCCACAGCAGCGCCAGCGTCATGCGGTCGCACCTGGAACGGGCGCCCGCGCTCGAGACCCGCTTTCCACCTGGGCCGCTCGGCCAGCAGCTCGCCCTGGCCGCGCGCCTGATCGTCGCCGGCGTGCCGCTCGGCGTCATCAAGGTGAGCCAGACCGGCTACGACACCCACGCCCAGCAGCCCGGGCGCCATCCGCGGCTCCTGGAGCAACTGGCCGAATCGCTGGCGGCCTTCCGCCAGGCCCTGACCGGCGCCGGCCATTGGGACCGGGTGCTGGTCATGACCTACGCCGAGTTCGGCCGGCGCGTGGCGCAGAACGCCAGCAACGGCACCGACCACGGCACCGCCGCGCCGCACTTCATCCTGGGCGGCCGGGTCCGTGGCGGCCTCTACGGCATGCCGCCCGCGCTCGGCGACCTGGACGCCGGCGACCTGCGCCCGACCATGGACTTCCGGCGGCTCTACGCCACCGCGGCCCAGGGCTGGTGGGGCCTGCCACCGAGCCGCGCGGCCCTGGCCGGGCAGCGGCCCCTGCCCTGCCTGACCTGATCGGCCCCGCGTAGTCCGGCCTTGCGGCCCCGGCCGGGCCGCCGCAATAGTGCCGACATGATCGTGCTGTTCACCGATTTCGGCCTCGAGGGCCCCTACCTCGGCCAGGTCCGTGCCGTGCTGCACCGCGAGGCGCCGGGCGTGCCCGTGGTCGATCTCTTCGCCGACGCGCCGGCCTTCGACGCCATGGCCTCGGCCTATCTCTTGGCCGCCTACGCCGAGGCCTTCGCCGAGGGCTCGGCGTTCCTCTGCGTGGTCGATCCCGGTGTCGGCGGCGTGCGCACGCCCCTGGTCGTGCGGGCCGCCGGGCGCTGGTACGTCGGGCCCGACAACGGCCTGCTGGCGATCGCGGCGCGCCGGGCCGGCGCGGCGCAGGCCTGGCGGATCACCTGGCGACCGGAGCGCCTCTCGGCATCGTTTCACGGCCGCGATCTTTTCGCCCCGGTGGCTGCGCGCCTGGCCCGCGGCGAGGCGCCCCCCGGCGACGCCTGCCCGCTCTCGGCCCTGGCGGGACATGACTGGCCCGACGATCTGGGACGGGTGGTCTACATCGACCGCTTCGGCAACGTGATGACCGGGCTGAGGGCCGAGACACTCACCGCCGACACGGTTCTGGTGGCCGGCGGCCGCCGGCTGGCGCGGGCGCGGACCTTCTCGGACGTGGCGCCGGGGGATGCCTTCTGGTACGAGAACGCCAACGGCCTGGCCGAGATCGCCGTGAACCAGGGACAGGCCGCCGCGCGGCTCGGCCTCGCGGTCGGCGAGCCCATCGACATCGAGGGAGAGATCACGAAATGACCCAGGACCCCGTCAGCTGGAGCCGGCGCGGCCTGTGGATCGGCGTCTTCGCCATGACCGTCGTGGTCACCCTGTCGAACGTCCTGGTGCAGATTCCGATCAACGACTGGCTCACCTGGGCCGCCTTCACCTACCCGGTCTCATTCCTGGTCACGGACCTGACCAACCGCGCGCTGGGACCGGCCGTGGCCCGGCGCGTGGTCTACGTCGGCTTCGCCGTGGCGGTCGCGCTGTCGGTCTACTTCGCCACGCCGCGAATCGCGCTGGCCTCGGGGACGGCTTTCCTCTGCGCCCAGCTGCTCGACGTCTACGTCTTCAACCGGCTGCGGCGGGCGGCTTGGTGGCGCGCGCCCTTCATCTCGTCGCTGCTGGCCTCGGCCCTGGACACGGCGCTGTTCTTCTCGCTGGCCTTCGCCGGCACCGGCTTTCCCTGGATCACGCTCGGGCTCGGCGATTACGCGGTGAAGGTAGCGATGGCCTGCGCCATGCTGCTGCCGTTCCGCGCCCTGATGTCGACGGTTCAGGCCAAGGCCGACGAGCGCGCGTTGGCGAGCCGCTAGAGCCTGGTCGGGTCACAC
>JAAUYH010054368.1_pt1 | contig 15214 bp, 12 predicted proteins | sample 7278061 | NCBI WGS metagenome assembly JAAUYH01 (sample SAMN14350203, study PRJNA611818) | marine sediment metagenome | isolation source: surface marine sediment (0.6m) | place: French Polynesia: Moorea | collected 2018-08
ATGTATAGTACTTTTCGCCGTTGACTTTCCGATCCTGCATGCTGCTGGAATCTAATCACCAATCATCCTTGAACTTTAAGCTATCAACATGCACAACCGATGCACAACTCGTTGCACATAATACGAGTGATATCCGAGAATTCTCGCTTTTAGTCAATAAAATTGCGAGATGACTTTGCTATTTTACTACTACGTAGAACTTAGTCAGATCGTTGAATCCCCACTGTTGAAGATTCTTCCGAACTCAATTAAATCGCGATGAATGTGGGAGTCCCTGATTTTATTGTGAATTTTACTTACATATGCGGCTAGAAAGTTCGTCATGATTTTGTTTAGGGTCTCATTCTACGCAGAGTATTCTCCCGATTCCTTAATTGGTCTTTTTGGGAGAATAGAAATGCAATATTGATATCCACGCCGAGGCGATAGGATTGTAGGACTATGGTCAACGCCGAGGCGAAAGACCGGGAGATCAGAATGTTCCATAGAACTAGCTGCGCAAATGATTTGCACTCCTGCTAACGCCCTCGCAACTACGCGTCAGGCTCGTGTGGCAGACGTGACTTAATGCCAATTATTCGTCATATTCTTTTTCTTCGACCGGCGACGATTACGTACATAAAAAATTTCATTTAGTCTCTGATAAAATCCATTAGACCAAAACTTGTAAATAAAATGCTAAATTATCAGCTAATTACTTTGAGAAAGCCTTCAAAAAAATAGCGGGCCAGGCATAAATCGGAGTTTTCTGGAGGTATCAAGATGGTAGTAGAAATAACGCGCGAAACAAACATTCCTATGGTACCCTGATTCATAAAATGAATCCATAATCAAGATTTTAAACTCGTCGAGATTAACGAAATCGCGCAATGATTTCGTTTTCAGAGTAAATTCATAAACAAATATTTGTTTTATAAGCGGTAGCATGATTGATGGCCGAATGAAAGGTAAATTCGCAGTCATTTCCGAGGTCTTCCTGTCTTCAACTACAGAAATTCATCATTTATCACCAATTGTATTTGAAATTTGGAAATTTTTGATGAAAAAGTCTTGCTAGAATTTTCATGTGATAGGAACAGCAGTAATTTCATTTCCAAGCTGAATTCTTCACTTTCCATGCTTATTCTCACCGATTTTCCTTATTTTGTGAATATGTTTGTATACTTCGTGCACTACTTACTGTCCCGTCACGCAATTTTTTCCCTGAACGACATTCAGCTACAGGAGACACAAGATATTAACGCTTCAAAGAGCTCATGTATACAGCCATTGTGTTATTTCTTTATAAACACAGACCTGTCAGGACGTTATGCATTACCAGGCAACTTATCTTCAGACATCTATGGTGCAAATTGTGTAGATTTGGCTGTCGTACTTCCTTCTATTCATGTACAACGTTTTCGAAATCCTGTATAAAAAGAGGGTACTGGTGTACCAGGCGTCCCCCAAATGTAAAACTGGTAAAAAAAGACCTTACAAACTGTAGTGCTCTATGTAGCTACATACGTATTCGTTCTTGGATGCATCAGATATCTTAAACAAAATGCAGGCAAACAAATCAGAGGGAAACCCAAAGTCAACGCAACAGTGTCGATTTCATGATTATCGACACTCTGGTGAATGATGTACTTGGTTCAGAAGAGGACTGCATCAACTACTTACGCCAATTCGGCCTTTTCTCGAAGACGCACGCAAGCTGTTGTAAGACAAGCTGCTCAGGGGTCATGAAGCAAACCAACAGAAAAGGCCGACCTTTGTGGAAGTGCAAAGCGAGAAGTTGTCGAACCACTACTTCATTTCGGTATCCTAATCGATTTTTCTATTTCACCGATAAGCTCGGGCGTCCGAACTGTAAGTTATCATTTTGTTCAATTGTTCGATTGGCACACTTCTTCGTTCACTCTAGTTGTACTATTCGACAATTCGAAAAAATTTGCGGCAACTCGTCAAAAACAATATGCGAGTGGTTCCATTTATTTCGTGAGGTATGTAATTTGTCCATTGACCGTTCATTGCAGCTTGCGGGAACCGCAGAAGAACCAGTTCAAATTGATGAAGCATTTTTTGGGGGAAGGCAAAATATGATCGAGGGTGTCAGTTGAGAGGTGATAGAATTAAAGCAGATGAACTTGCAGCTCAAACAGCTTTATCAGGGGAACTTAATGAGAACAATGCCAAAAAAATTGAAGAGCGAGTGTCTGGACCTTGGGTTTTTGGACTCTACCAAAACAACAGGGCAGTGAGGTTTTTCGTGTTATCAGATAAAAAGGCAAGTACTCTAATGCCAATTATTTTGGAACAAGTGAAAGAAGGCTCTGTAACTGTGTCTGATGGAGGGGCCGCCTATCGCCGAATTCCTGATTTTGGTTATACACACTACACTGTATGTCAAAAACGAAATTATGTAGATCCTGAGAGCGGATTCCACAAGCAAGCTATTGAACGTGCATGGTGTGACGCTAAATCTTACATAAAAAGAGCACGTGGAGCAGGACCCCTAATTCAAGCGCATCTCGATGAATTATCGTGGAGGAAGGCTAGTGCAGAAAAGAATGTCGTATTATTCGCACCGTTCTGGAATAGGGCTTACACGTCATTTGAAATAGATAGCCAACAGCATTAAGTTTGAATTTCTACTCTTACTTTAAAACCCAACTACGTATCTTGATTAGTACGACGGACTAATTTGTAACGTCTTTTAGAACTGTCAGCTTCATGTGGGACGCCTGCTACTACAGTACCAAACAACGGTTCCTCCATCCCACGAAATGTATCACCTCTTCGAAATACTCTTTGAATTCTTGGAATGAAAGCTTGATATTTAGATAGAAGCGAAAGAACATCTCTATCCAAGTGTAATCCAGGAATTCGAGGTGCATCTGTCACAAATAAATTGTCGTCTTCTCGCGTTCTTAAAATAAGTAATTATGCCAATCTCTTCCACATTGAGCATATTCATATGGTCCGTATCTTTATTCGAGGATATAATCGTGTTAGAGCACAAATTTGTGAGAAAGTATCATACGTGTCTTCAAATTTCAATACACATTGCTCGACCTCCACACGTAGGATACTCAATCATGTATTATATCCTTTTTGCATACGATTACGCCAAAATCGAGCGAAAATATCTGTACATACTGCAGAAAGCATATCTCTAAACGCAAACTCATAGACGAACTACGCGGAATGCCTTCACCTTTGCTTGGTTATATCCTCGAAATAATTTATGCCTTCAAGTGACCTGAAATAATTCGATCGTTTTTGGAACGCGTTAGAATGCAAATAAGCATGACTTCTGTCCTTTTCTAGCTTCTTAACAAATTCAAGCGAAACTCTGTATTTCTTAAATCATGTTCAAACCCAGCTCACACCATATGCAATGCCATATGTTTTTTTCTCTGAAATCACTGGACCTGTTCTGATTTACTGTTACTGGCAAAATCACTGTGTCATTTTTACATTTCTTTGTGTAATACACAATATGACACGATGTCCTTATTCTAGCAAGGCTGAACTAGATCAACATAATTATTCAGTGATGTATTCTTCATGATATAAAAACGTGAAGATCATCTATACTGTTTGTATCTTGTGATGTATGTTCTTTTATTTTTCCACTTAATTTGACGATCATTCGCAGAAATTCCAGTTTTGTCGTTGCATGACCCCATGTTCTTGGTGTATTATATGTTTCATAGATTCTTTGTGTCTTATATCATTGATTCTATCTGTGTTTTGACCATGACTGATAGCGGGGTCTTCTCCATTTCAGCGTGATTGTTTCTGTCACTGGCGTTCGAGTTGTGTACGATATTTCTAATCACGAAAACTAAACTTTTCATTTAATTTTCGATACTCCAACTCTATTCCAGCTGTAGTGAAGAAATGTGTTAATTTCACCGAATGTATGGAGGATGAAACTAAGAGACATCCCCTCCCGATTGCAGGAGAGCACGCATCACATTTTCAACAATAGTTTATTAAGCTAGCTCCTCAATTAACTCTGTAAACCAGTGCCAAAATCCTCAACGCAGTCAGCAAGGCAAGCTACAGTGCAGTATGATGATCGACAGCATAGGTTTTTAACCAAATAAAATAAGCTAATCTCTATGCATCAAAATCTAATTCGCATTTCTCACACTCTGCAGCAATGACTCGTCGCCTGCTGTCCGTCACCCTCGGTGATGCTACTGTAACCGAAGAAGACGTCCAGCTGTTACAGCGGCCGAACTGGTTGAACGACCAGTTGATTTCACTGTGGTGCGAGCATGTGCGACCGAAAGGCAGCGAAAAGCTGTTAATACTGCCGCCCAACATCACGTACTTCCTGAAATTGTGCGACGACCCAGCGGACGTGGTTGGTGCGTTGAAACTACAGGAGCGGGACGTAATTGTTGCGGTGGTGAACAATACTAGCAGTGATGGTGGGACATTTGTTTGTCCGCAAGGGACACATTGGAGCGTACTTGCATACGCGCGCTCGTCGCAAATCTTTATTGCGCTAGATTCGTCGGAAGGCATGAACAACTCAGCGTCTCATCAACTTGCAAAAAAGCTCACGTCTCCACTTGGTGTCAAAGAGGTGGTGCTTAAAGCAGCGTCGTCAGCGAAGCAACCCAATAGCTATGCTTGTGGCGATTACACGTGCGCATTCATCGCCAAAATAGTTGATGATTACATCAAACACAACACAATACCCAAACAAGAAAGTTCATACTCAAGTAAGCAAGTCCACGAGCGTGCCGCAGGAATGCGTGGTGAATTAATTGCCTTGATCGAACTCCTAACAGCTGGTCGCACCTAGGACCAACCGCGTTTCAGGTTGTACCTTCACGATGAAGCAACCGTGATTTATATAAATATATATTTTGATCTTCTTCGATATTTAGAATCCCTGAAGAACGACACTACGACCAAACTGTTGTAAACTCTTCTTCTTGCTTCTAATTCCTCTTTTTCTTGTTTCAAGCGTCTGTCTCGAGAATACCTAGCGCTACGAAGAATAATGGATGGCAGGATCCGAAATACTTGAAGAGTTGTGTAGCATACTTTGAATTTGCTGAGAAGGAACCACTAAAACAGGTTGAATTGTGATGACGACGGTTGAAATTAGCTCGAACGGGACAACAAGCGTCGAAAATAAAGCACGGGGAGTTCTACTGCGCCTGCACAGCTTGGCCAAACGCTCTATTCGTTGAACGTGTATGTTCTAAGCTGGCAAGCTAGTTACTTAACTGCAGGAAAACTCAAGTGCAGTCGAGTAGTTTGCAATCTACAGTGTTCCTCAGAACAGGAAAGAATAGGGGGTAAGAGAAAGCAAAGGGTGTATTTATAACACGAGGACAAAACACGCTCCCCACAAACAACCCGAGGAACACCAACAACAAATACCTAACGGTTCAAATGGTACATCTAGTCAACAACACTCGGTCAAATGAAACACATCAGGTACGAAGGACAGCACCAAAAACAGCACAACAGGAAAGGCATCCCATCCCGTTTCGCGAGCTCATCACAGCAACACGTCAAGATGTTGAGGATATTACATCTCATCCATTGTTAACCAACTCACCACCAGCAGCACCGTTCCACCACAGAAAGCAAAACGCACTTAATTCTGTTCCTTACAAGCGATGACCTTCTCCTTGCCCATCGCCGAGAGCACCGTGACAATCAGATCCTTGCCCTCGTCAAAGTCCTCCTTCACCTTCTTGTGAACCTCGTCGTTCTCGGGGTCGATCTGCAAATCCTCACGGGTGTCATGTTTGTCGTCCATGACGGTGATGAAACCCTCCTCGTCGATGTCGAGCAGCTGGAAGTCCTTACGCGTGACGATCGGGCTCTGCATGTTGTGCGAGGTGGGAGAGATATCCTCCAATTTCTTGCCAGTGAAGATGTCTACGGCTACGATGTTGGCCTTGGCGTGGCCGTGCTTCCCGGTCTTCGAGGTACTGTAGTCAACAATCTTGCAGGGGAAGCCCTTGATAACCACATGGCTTCCTTTCTTCAGCGCGCCTACAACCACGGGTTAGCGTCAGCGGAAAACACACACGGCAACGAGGAGAGCGCGCAACCTACCAGCCTGCACGGGGATAGTGTTCGAGGCGCCCGATGCGCCGCTGTCATGAGCGTCCGACATGTTGTAGGTTTCGTTGACTGTCCTCTTCGACGCGTGCGCTTGTTCAGGTGATGCACAAATCCAGCACACGCACAGGGACACGACGGATGTAGTGAAGCAACCAAGCAGACCGCAGCCAGTTATGCAATCATAATCTACATAATTGGGGCGCATCGACGACGTATGGCAGCGGAGATCTGTGGGCCGATTGGTCCCACTGTAAATCTATCTAGATCCCCACTAATTGTTTAAATTTTCGTACAACTGTGCCGGACTTATTTGGAGCGATCACCTTTTCCAGTACGTTTCTTTTTTTAGAATAAATGGGAGACTCAAGTGAACCACCACATCAAGTCACGTCTCAACACCTTCCTCTTCGAGGTGGCACTCGTTTGTAGTAAACCCCATCGAACCTAAATTAATTTCTTTCGAAAACCAACAGTAAGACGGTAGACGACTGTTTCGTGTTGACTGCTATCCACATAGCCGTGAGTTAGATCGAATGCTTACCTCTACAGTGCCGAATCTCAGAGCATTCTCCAACTCGTACCCATCCTATTCCCACGCAACCAGAGCAATTTACGAAACAGTCACTTTCTACTCACTCGTTACAGTACACTTCACCAACAAATACAGCCGAGTCTCGATACCACCTTCACAGTCAATTCCCATCGATGTCCAGCAGTCAAATGTCAGATTGTCTGACCCCTGTCTATACTGTAAGACTGCGTCATCGATGTTATACTGATTGCGTAAATCCGTAATGCAACTGCACAATCCAAGAGAAAGATGGGCGAGCCGGGCACGCCACAACGGCGATACAAGAAGAAGACGGCGTCGGACCTGTCGTTCTATGGGGGGTTCTTCAAGGGCGCCATCGCGTCGTTCGAGGGGCTTCTCATGTTTTGCGTGAACAAGCCGCTGCAAACGCTGGTGAAGCAATCGCTGAAGCCGCTGCGCAACGCCACATTCGCCTACATCGCGTTCATCCTGTTCATCGTGTTCCTCGCCCGCGAGCCGCTGTCCTCGAATCGCGACATCTTCGTCGCGTTCATGCGATGGTCGCGCCTGGTCACCGTGTTAATCTCGCTCGTGCTTGAACGCGCGCTGAAGGCCAACTCCAAGATGTTCTTCGCCGCGTTGGGCTACCGCGATGCGCGCTACGCGAGTGCGTTGGAATCGGCGCCTATCCCGGCGCGTACGCTGCCCGACCGACTGCGAAAGGTGAAACGTGTGGCGAAGATGATGTCGATTCGCATGTTCGGGGGCTTCGTCGCGCTGGTGATGCCATCGTCGAAGGTGTACGTCTCCCCAATAATGAAGTATGTGGCTACCCGCAGTGTGCTAGGTGACCCCGGGGCGGCCGGACTCGCACTGCTGGAGGTGTGTGGCACCACACTACTTAAGGACGCGCTTTGGGACGACGTTTTGCTAGGGATAGGCGAGGCGTTGGTCGACGCGGAGGACCTGTCCATGGACGGCGTGAGGGAGTTCTACCGTCGGCTAGAAGGGGAGGAGACACGGAAATACTTTCGCAAGCGCTTCAGAGGCTACTTGGCGGGTAGCGGGTTCGTGAACAGTTTACTGATGCAGGTGCCGCTGCTGGGCGTTCCGTTCACGCTAGTCGCCGAATGCTCGGCCGCATGCGTGGTGGTGGAAATCGTGACGAACAATCTCCACAAGGACAACCGCATCGCGTTCCCCGTCGAAGACCAGCTGCAAAAGGGTGGTGAAGATGAGTCGAAGAAGTCCTCGTAATTGTCGTCGTGTAATGCAACCAACATCAACAACTAAAGCAACGGCGCTACCGCCCACTTTCTCGCACGCTACTCGTCCCGCGCACGCACACGATACACCACCGGCACGTTCTTTGCCAACGCGTCTTCGTCCTCCTCCTCGGGCGTCAGGCCCCAAATGTTCTTGTTGCCATCCACGGTCTCGTAGAACCCGGCCGCGAACTCCGACACGGCGTTCTGCAGCACGGTTGTGCGATCCTTCAAAAAGCGCTGGCCGCCGGGCCTGGCCGCCTTGAGGTCCTCGCCCATTTTCTGGATGTTCTGTCGGCCCCGGGCGACCACGTCGCCCGCGAACTCCCCGGCCCTCTCCCCACGCTTCGTGTACCACTCGGCCTCCTCCTCGCCGAGCTTATCGAACCACTGCTGCACCTCGGGGTCGTGTCGGTAGTGATGCATGTAGATCTTCCACGCGCCGCGCATGGCGTCTGTGAACTCGCGCACACTCGCGAACTTCACGGGGTGCTTCAGCCCGGGGAAAATGGCCTGCTCGGTGTGGTAGTGCTCGTAGCCCTTGGGCGGCTGGAGTGGCGCGTGTAGGTTGTTCCATTCCATGCGATGGAGGCGCCATCGCGCGTGCACCCGGCGCAAGGTCCTAGAAAGGCGCATCCCACAAGGCCGAGCTGTAAGTATGAGAAAACGCGATACGCAACCAAATGGACGTGATAAGCGTGCTCCAGGCGTACCCGGCCACCACGAGCGCGGGCGACGCCGCCGCCGCGATCTCGCGCGCCGTGCGCGACTCCGCCCGCGGAACGCTCCCCGGCGATGCGGTGAATGCGGCGCGGCGCGCGCTGGGCGCGCTGGCGCAGCGCGCGGAGCCGGCGGCCATCGGCGGGCTGGTCGACGCCGTCGAGGCGGGCGCCCGCGCCAGCGGCGTCGACGCGTTCGTCCTCACCGCCAGCGCGTGGCGCACCCTGGCCGCACTCGCCAACGCCGTGGCCGCCCCACGCGACGCCGGGCGTATCCTCGGCGCCGCGGCCACGTCCGCCGCCGCGGTGCTGCGCCGCGACGACGCGAAGAAGCTGCGCGTGGCGCGCTTCCACGTCGCCAACGCCGCACGCTTCGCAAAGGCATTCACGAAAAACGGCGTCTCCGTCGAAGGCTGCCCCAGCGCGACAGCGGACCTTTTCGGGCTGCTTGCGCTCGAGTCGGATGCGGAAGTACGCAAATTGTGCGCCCCTACGGCGCTGGTGCTGCGCGTCGCGTTTGCGGGGTGCGATGACTGGCGCGCGGCTTTGTGTGCGCCCCCTGCTGTAGGCGGCAAGTTCGACGATGTCGCGCCGATGCGCACGATGGTCGCGATATACCTCGCACGTAGCGCCAGGTCTGCGCAGGAACGCGATAAGTGGAACGACGTCTGTGAGGGGAAACTAGCGTCAAATATCGTGCCGTTCTTGTTTCATGTGTTGCAAACGTGTGGCGTGCGAATGCTCGACGTTCAGCAACCTAGCATCTGCGCGATGATCTTGTCATCACTGAGAAGTTTATGCGATGTATGTGACACAAACTTGATGCTCGAATACGTCGCGTCACCGTCGCTGCTCGTGTCAAGGGCAGCTTCGATGGTGTTGGCGGAGCGTGTGAAATGTGGAGACAAGCTAATTAAGGGCTACGTTCATGAGTGTCGGCTTCTTTCCGATGCACTGCGCTCGCCGCTGGCGACACAACGGTGGGAACCGCTAGAAAGGATGATTTCTGATGACGACAGCGGTAATTGTAGGGACCGTGCTACACTGGATCATGCTGCCGGACTGCCGTTATTGAGGCGGGTGAATGTGTTGGCGGAAGCGGAGAAACAGGCTCGTGAACGATCAGATAAATCCTTGGGGGAAAAGATCCATAGGATTCGTGCAGGCGTGAGTGAGGGAAAAGGCGGTGATGTGCAGGAATTAGCTCGTGCATTGACGTCAGATACGGTTGACCTAAGCTATGTGAATTCAGAAACGGATCGCATGGAAATGGTTGCGAAATATGCACGGCTGCTCGCAACATCCAACGAATCAACGGCAAGGGATACGAACTGAGAAATAAGCTTGCTGACTCAACACATAAAGTGTTTGTTTGTTTGCGTCGGAATTGTGCGGTGCAGTAGAAGATGGGTTTGAAGGTATTCCGTCCGAAACGAACATTCTAGTGGGGTCTGGAATTGGGAATTTACTACAGTGGGTCGCGTACTATTTTCGCTGACGTCCACGCATTGGTGTGACGTTTCCGGGGTGAGAGGACGACAGCGCGTGCGGGCTGACAAAGTGGTGATATGGTAGCAGACAGGAGGACACCCATAGAAAGAGGAGATTCGTTAGGGATCGGGGCTGCGTATGACGGCCGTCAGATACTGCGCGGGACGTGCACGTCAACTGTATGTGGGGAATTGTTGCCGCCAGATGAGGTGCAATGAGGACAGGCGACAATGCATTGATGGTGTCAGCGTCAGCACTGCGAGCGTTGGCTCACTGCTCGGTGAACATGTCGGCGTATTCGTCGTGCGTGCTGTCCGGCACTGCAGTGGCGGGGGTGTGCGATGGGGTGGGCGTGGCCAGTGTCATTAGCGCGTTCAGCACGTTGGAGTCGAGCGTACGGAACGAGCCCAGTGTCTCGACAGGGCTTTGCGTGTGCGGCTGCGACGGGCGGCACTCGTACAACTGCGCGGTGTAGCCGGGCGCGACGGCGAAGCGGCCGGCCTCTATGCGGACGTGTGCGCACGTGTACAACACGCGGCGCGCGTGGCGGCGCCAAGACGCGCGCGTCGTGCTGCGCTGTGCGGTACCGTCTGTGTTGCACGCGAGTAAACGAGTCAGGAACTTTCACAAAACAGACCATCGCAACGTACCTTCGGTGTAGTGTATCGCGCGTCGCGTCGTCATCGCCGCCAGCACCTCGCACAGCGTCGCGCTTCCATATGCGCCTGCTGCCGACAGCACGCCGTCCAGCACACAGTCATCGAACGAACCAAACGCGCGCGCCATCGCGTTGGTGTGTGGAAGCGGGCGGCAGCGAATCGAAAGAAGTACGTAGCTATTCGCCACTATCGCATCTCAATAAACGGTACCTTACTGTGGCCACATCGTTGCCTCTCGATTCAGCTAGATACTGCGAACATCAGTAACCGAAATGCCATCCACTGATAATCCAGCGGGACTGTACGGTAGCTCGGGCACAATGGAATGGAAGGATTTGCTAACGCGATACGCGCACATGTGACATCGAATGCAAATTGAAACCCAAAAAAGAAATCACGACGAGCCATTGAGAAGCCAGGAAACGCGCAGCGAGGGTAACACGCGAAGTGGAATTTCGCGGTGGTGGCGGGTGTCCTGTACCCGCACTGTCCAACGGCGCACAGCTACGAGCAGCGCTATGCACAGGCGCGATATCCCTACGGCATACGATGCATGCAGGTGTATCGTGCGTTCGCGCAGCAAATGCGTGTGGCTAACAATGAGTGGGCGTTGGGCAAGGGGAGGGAGTTGGAGGCTAGTGAGTGATAGAAAGCAAGTGTCGATTTACCAAACCAAAACCGTCTCTCGCAGAGAGAGACGAAGAAACAAAAGACCATGAACTACGCGATTCAAACGCGGCGCAGGTTGACGGCGACCGGAGAATCCCTGTGGCTACGGCTCTTCATCCAATTGAACTTCCTGGAGTGCCTGCGCGCCGACTTGGGCGTGGGCGTCTTGCTGCGCGCCTCCTCGACCTGTGCACGCGGCGTGTACTTCTCGAGGAACGCCATCTGCCGCGCATTAATCGCGCCACGACGCAGCGCACGAATCGTGCCCACAGCTTCGAAGGGATGCATGCCCCACTCGATGAGCGCCAGTGCGACAAGCACGGGTGCGCGTCCCAGTCCCGCCATGCAATGCAGGGCAATGACCGGGGAGTCCGGGCCGGGTGTTTCGGGGCTGCCGTACACCGAGTCGAGCAGTGTGAGCCACTTCTGTACCACGGCATCGGGAGGTGGGCAACCGTCCTCGAATGGCCAGTCGTGTAGCTCGATGCGATGGCCACGCAAGCGTAGTGAACCGTAGGTGGGTTCACACACACGCACCACATGCTCCACGCCAAGCGATTGGCAGTACTGCGCATAACGCGCCAGGGTGGCCGTGGTGGGCGCCGCAGAGATGAGAAAACGTAAACGTCCGTGTTTCACCATCGTGGGGCCGCCGGGTAGGGGACCACGTCGATAGGTCTCCGTGTCACGGCAGTCGGCTTCACGCCAGGCGATTTCAAACGCGCGCAAGGGCGCACTGAAGGCCGGGTTCGAGGAGTCGCTAGACGAGGAACGGCGGTGGGAACCAACAAAATGCGCCGCCCCGGAAGTGTAGCGTCCCATGGCGATAGTAGGAATGGTGAAACTGTTGTCGTGAAGAAGATAGAGTGAGTGAAAGTGAGAAAAGTTTGCTCGTTACACGCTAACCGATGCCGTCCTCGGCACAAACCATGAACAAGGGCGAAGGAACGAAGTCGGCGGTCACCATGCACGGGGGCGGGAACAGCTTGAGTGAGGTGCGGCGAGCGCCGTGCGGGGGTGGAGCGTGGTGGATGAGGGTGGGAGCGGCGGCGGTGGTGTCGCGATGGCCGGTTATCGGGGTGGATTGTAGGAGCGGCGGCACGACGATAGATATATAGGTAAGTGGGGCGGGGTGCGTTGGCAGCGGAAATTTGTGCCGCATAAAATCGGCCCAATCAAACCACGCCCCTTTATTTTTTGTGCGTGCACATATTTTTTACAACGCCGCTTTATGTGAGTCACCCCTGCTGGCATTCATTCCATGCACCGCTTTATGGCGCTTCCTTCCATTGTTGTCGTACAGTGGTGGCGATGTATGTTTCATCCTTGTTTCATTGGCACGTGCGCGTTTGATGGCATGTCGATGCGCCAATGCGCGTGCATGCCTTGACGCATTCGGTGCACTCTTCATTGCCTTTGCGACACGCCACCTATATTACTGTAGCGTAACCTCCGCACCGAATTCTCATCTAAGATAGGTGCGGCTCCCACTTGAATGCGCCAGCTTGCATTTGCACCATCCTGCAACAGCATCAGTCGAACGCAAGCAGCAACCCCTCCAGCTGGATGTCGATGCGATTGATTACACGCATGTAAGTAGGTAAACGCAACTTGTTAGCATGGGAGATGGTAGTGCCGAGTAGTGTGTACTGTAGTGTACCGTATCGACATCGGTAGTGTAAAACACCGTATAGTAGTGTGGCCAGGTTCGGGAGACTGAAGGAGATGTAGGGGCAGCAGCCGTTACAATCTCGCACGATAGGCCCATAATGTGCCGATTCGTCACATATATGGTGTCCCCCGTCTCTGACTGGTGGACATTCGCGCTGATGGTGTGCAACGTCTAAAAAATATCAACATTTCACGCCCTCACTCTTTCATCTCGGACAGCACTCACACTGACATGAGCCGACCAGCCCTATCCTTTTCCTCGCTTTGGAGTGCCGCAACACCGAGCAAGCCCCCCGTTTTGGAAGATGACAGTCCCGCGGAACGTGCCATCATTGCAACACTGAAAGGCAAGCTTGATACCGACATCGAATCACTTGCTGCCTCGATTCCTGGTGATCCGTACGCTCAGGTATTGCTGGGAAGGGGCACGCAACTCGATGAATCGCTTGCGCGATACTTGCGCTACAATTCGCATGACGTGGAGAAGGCCGAGCGACAAGTGCGCGCCTTCGTGCGATGGAGGGAGCAGAATCGTGTTGGGTCCTTGAAACCTCAAGTCATGCGTGGCCTACCCGCCGGGTTACCCGTGCGTGTGTTGAACTCGATCGGAAAAGGTCGAACTAGATTATTGTTCACGAGTGCGAGGCACTATGTCAAGAAAGCATTGGTTAGCGATGCGCACGAGAAAGGTGTGGCGAGAATCTTTGACGAGTTGTTGTACTATGCTGCGGATGATGGACTACCTGCTCGCGCCGCAGTGGTGGTGGTGGATTTTGAGGGCGTCACCCTGAGTATGGTGGATTTGACCACAATGAAGCGCGATATTCAGCTGTTTTTGGCGTATTATCCGGAGACGTTTCACAAGTTTTTGTTTGTCGCGTATCCCAAGATTATCCTTACGTTTTGGAATCTCGTGCGCCCGTTGCTCGATGAACGTACGCTAAACACCATCGAGTGGTGTGAACATCGTGCGGCGGTCACCGACAAGCTTGGCGCGTGGTTCTCGATCGATCAAATACCCAATTGGCTAGGTGGCACGCTTGACGTTCCTCTCGATTTGTTGTGTGGTGTGCCCGATGCGAAAGCGGCTGAAGAAGAATTGAAATCGAAATTCTCGACAAGAACTGAGTGAATGTGTGCATGCTAGAACTAATGATACTGCTGTTGCAGACGATTTCATGCCCACTTCGCATTTGTCACTATAAGATGTTGGAGTAGATAGTATCGGCGATGTATATCTTCACGAGATGGGAGATATGTTTTGTACGGGATTTGTATTGTTGTCTACTTGTACGACGGACGCATCTCGTTCGGTTTGTAACGAGCTGTGCACTGGGCGCGGTTTTATAAATGGATTCCTGCCCTTCAAGGTTTCTTCTTCTGGATATTATGCAGCTTCTTTCGTTGCGATCATCGTTATTACTTGCGCAATGGGATTCCGCGTTGCACGAGATATTGCGCACTATTGATAGCCGAACAAATACAGTACTATACGATACCGTATGGTATACAGAACGAAACGTATGTACTGCACGATTATTATTGTTGGAAACGATACAATTCTGTTGGAAGCACATATGAATTATAGAATGGTCAAGCGTACAAATTATAATTTTGTTTTGTACCGTCATTCAGTTCAGCAATATCGGGTAACAATTAAAATTGTAAAAACTAAAAACACAGTTCACTTCAAGTTACAAATATATTTCTGAACTATATGGCTGCTTCTACAATTGTAGTTCAATAGTTTAATGCTTGAAGTAATTTCCAAATTAGAGATGTTGGTATTGTAATTTGTCTTAATAACAATCCCTGAGAAACCAGAACAAAATCAATGGAGAATGTGCACTAAGATTCTACGCTAAGCTTTCGGTATAACTGGGTGAAAAAAGTTTTTCGTATCTGTTATGAAATCTGCAAATACCCGTAAAAGGGGAATATAAAATCGTTTATAGATGGACTCATTCTAATAAAATGTGAGAAGTGAAAATCTTAATATATCTAATTTTCGTGGTAAGTAAAGAAGAGTTTCGGTTGTCCTGGTAAACAAAAATGCTATTCATAATTAATCACTCCTCAAAGTAAAACAAGCACTCTTCAATTCGACCTTAGATCAAA
>JAAUYH010041901.1_pt1 | contig 15213 bp, 13 predicted proteins | sample 7278061 | NCBI WGS metagenome assembly JAAUYH01 (sample SAMN14350203, study PRJNA611818) | marine sediment metagenome | isolation source: surface marine sediment (0.6m) | place: French Polynesia: Moorea | collected 2018-08
GTGAAAACGGGGCGTAGCGCAGCTTGGTAGCGTACCACTTTGGGGTAGTGGGGGTCGTGGGTTCAAATCCCGCCGCTCCGATACATATACAGTAAGGGTTTCAGGCTATTTAGCCTATCAGTCTCTATCTGGTTATTCTTATCATGACACCGATTTGACACCAAAATCTAGTGCTTAATGATAACTTTAGGCTGCTGAAACTAAAGCTTCAGATTGGGCTGAAACACTTGATACATGACTCCAACGTCTTCCAGATTTAATATTCTTGACTGTACTTCGAGAAACATTAAACTGAGAACCAATTGTCTTCTGAGTATATTTACCATCAGCCAACAAATGTTTAATCTCTATAACCTGAGACTCAGTTAACTTTGAGAACCCATTCTTTTTACCTTGGGTATTTATCTTCGGTCTTAGCCCATTCTGGTGAGCATGGGACATATTCTCTGATGCTGTAGCCCATTCTAAATTACAGGCATTAGCATCGGTCTTACAGCCATTAATATGATTCACATCAGATTTATTATCTGGATTAGGTATGAATGCTTGAGCAACTAATCTATGGACTAACTTACACTTCCTGCCAGAAGCGTTGTAAAGGCTCACTCTATAATATCCACGAGTCAGATATGGCTTTAGTATTTTGTCTGTCTTGCTATTCTTGACTCTTCCGTGATTACTAACCTGATATCCTTCATAACCTTGGATATTCACAAACACTTCTGGGGCGTGTCTTAACGCTATTGCTATTTCGTACATTAATCTCATTCATGATCATAATAGTTTCAAATCAATTACATATATCACTATCATATTCCAAATATAAGTAGTGTGACCAAAATCAAATAAGACATTGATCCAAATCACATTATAATGTATAATAAAATAATACATTATAGAAATGCAGGGATAAGGTTCTTGTAAACATTACTGACATTAATTAATTTATAAACCGCAAGTTTATAACTCCTATCAATTTATCTAGAGTTGATAGCTTACTTCAGTCTTTGAGGAGGCTATTAAAACTCAGTAAAATTAATCACAATGGAGATATTAAATGTCATTAAATCAAGTTCAATTCCCTACTTCTGTTTCTAGCAACCAAGAAACCAATAAATCGCAAACTAAGCTAGAAGCAGTTGCTAACTTCATCAGCCAATATGAAGCTCCTCAGTTTACACAAATATCCGAACAACAAACTAGTGGATTTCTGAAGAATTTCTTTGGAGATAAGCTACGCTATAACCTTCTGTCTCAAGACGTTGAGATGGATGGAAAGAGCTTGCGGAGACATGAAACTGAAACATTAAAGGTTGAAGACCGTATCCAGGTTATTTGCCAGGAAGAATATCAATGTGTATTCAAAAAGCAAAAAACTTACAAAAACTGCTTGTTAGATATGATTGGCAACAATCACTATCATCCAGTGGAGAAATATCTAGAAGAGTTACAAACAAGCTCTATCACACCAGCAAATATCGATAACTTAGCTGAGAGATATCTTGGCAATAGTAATGAGTTATCTAATCTACTATTAAAGAAAACCTTAATAGCTGCTGTCGCTAGAATATTTGCCCCAGGTTGTGAAGTTCATTCTATTCTAGTTCTCTATTCTCCCAAGCAAGGAATCGGAAAATCAAGCTTCTTGAGAACCCTAGCTAAAAATTCAGCTTGGTTTAACGATACTGTTCCTAAAATTGAGGTTAACAGAGACTTTTACTCAAAGCTTCATCAGTATTGGATAACTGAGATTGGAGAGATTGATACCAAATTTCATAGTAACAAAGAGGAATCAATTAAAGATTTCATAACATCGACAAAAGATGCTTTCAGGCCAGCCTATACGGCTAGAGTACTTGATTGCCGTAGACGTTTCATTCTGACTGGAACAACCAATAATGGTAACTTTCTTAAAGACCAAACTGGCTCACGCCGATATTGGATTGTGCCTGTCAAGGGCAAGATTGATATTCCTGCTTTGAAAAAAGAGGTAGATGCAATCTGGGCTGCTGCTGTAAATGCCTATATTAATGGTGAACAGTGGTGGTTAACCGATGATGAAGCAGAACTAGTTGAAGAATCTAATGCCTCATACTGTTACCAGCACCCTTGGTATCAACCGATCAAAAATTACCTTGATGAGCATAAGGACGATAAATATATTCTGCCCATAAACATTGCAGCAATTTCCTCTCTGGAAATTCCCAGGAAGGAAATAAGTAGGCCTAACAGCAAGTCAATTAAAGACATCAGAAGCTTGCTGCAACAGAAGTTTGGATATTGCTATAAAAAAATTAGCAATCAGCAGAGACAAAAACTCTTTGATGAACTGAAAGATGATTCATCCCTTCGACCACAGGTAAGCAGTATCAATGATATTCCTTACTCCATCTGGGTTAAGTTCGATGAATTATTTGAAAAAGATTCAGTTTAACTTCAACTAGATGAAACCAAGTTAGAGCATAGGTTTTAACTTGGTAGATTCAACAAAATTGACGTTAGGACATAAATCAAAGTCAGGAATTTTCTATTTCGGTAGAGTTCCTGATTTTTGCTGTTTTGGGAAGATTTAACGTCAACTAAACACAAGTCATATATATTAGGGGTTACAGCTTCTCAGAAAAATATTTATTGACGTTACATTAGAGGAAAATATTAGAACGCACTTTCTTTCATGAAGTGAGCAGCACTTCCTATGTCACCTCTCCTGTCTTCGACAGAAGATGGAGCAGTGGGAACGGGTTGCCGAAGGGGATTGGTATTAGCTGGGGATAACTTATGCTGTAGAGCTAGAGTGTATATATCCAGGTAATGCCAACAACCCGTAACTCCTGTAACTCCTGTAAACGTCGTAGGTTATTCTACGAATAGAATGAGTAGCCTCTCTGCGAACAGAGTGAGTCGCTAAGATGGCTTTCCCCACAGATAACTTGAGTATTAGGACGCTAGAAGCTCAGAGTTATCTCCGTTCTGAGCGAATGTAGTGAAAGCTCCTTTCTCAACCAGATATACTTTGTCAGAGAAAGTAAACTCCTCCCCAATTCTATTAGGCAGAGGTACATTGTATAGGCAAGTGGTTACTATATAGCCTCCTTTATGTTCTCTTACTTCATAAGCAGACTGTGAGTTAGGACTTGTAGTAACTACATCACATAACTCTACTTGATCTAGTGGGATTGGTTTGTAAGGAGGACTAGGAAAGTCTAACTGCTCCTCCTGCGTCGCATTCTCCTGCGGAGCATGGGGCGGAGACGGAGGCTCTTCTTCAGTTTCTTCTTTATCTAAAGGTAAAACCCAAGTATCAGTTATAGCCTTGTTACTTTTATGCTCTAACTCTTTCTTGAGATTCAACCCAGATAGCTTACGAGCATTCTCTTCTGTAATACATTCAATTACTAATTCATGCTTACAGTTGGTTACGACTTTTGGCTTGTCTACTGTATATCTAGAGTCATATAACTCATGAATTTCTTTAAGATGTGCGCCATAGGTATTCGCTCTTTGATAATTACTAAATCCTACAAAGCATTTAGAACTTGAGGGGTCATAGAAGATATCAGGGGCGATACGTACTAACTGTTCCTGCCAATCTAATTCTGCTTTCTGCTCAGGTGTCCAGTCATTCTCTAACTCTTCTTTTAATTCTTCAAGGTATGAGCGATCGCAGTAGAACTTAACTTCATACTTATAGCCATTCATTGTTTCACTATCACTAAGCAGGGAAGGCTCGGTAATACTATTTCTGAACTTTTCTGCCTCTTGCTTATCATTAAACCCAACATAAGCTCTCCCACTAGAACTGTAAGTAATATTAGGGGCTAAATTCTCGTATGTATCGGGGCGCACATCTGGACGACCAGTTAATTCATGGTAGCTAAGATTACCAAACTCTTTCTGTGGTTGGCTTAACGCTACCACTGGTGCGCTACTCTCTATGTTCGTAGGGGCGGTAGTACTAGCCACAGGCAGTTTGATTTCTTCTACAGTAGAGGATAGTGAAGCAGCTTTAAGATCATTGTCATAAGTTATTTTATTCTCCTCAAACATTTGATCTATATGCCCCTTAAGCACTTCATACAAAAAAGGGTCTGTATTCTCAAAGAAATCCTCAAGGCTTGAAATAACGGTATCACTAAATGCTTGACTTACCTTGACCTGATCCAAGCGTTCTTGTGCTTCCTTGATCTGTGTCTCGTGATATAGAATATCTTCTTCGATGGAATTAATTTCTGGATTGAATAACATAGCGTTTTACCTTGTGTAGTTTTGTTCGTAGAGAGAGAGCTACACGGCAGATAAAAATAAGTAGTTATTTTGACTTAGAATATTCTTCTATTAACTGACGGGCTGCTTCCTTAAGAATGCAGACGCTAGAGGCAAAGTTCCTCTTACACCCGCGAGTACATGAATCTGAAACTAATCTGGATTAACCTTATTTGGAACAATTAAGCGTAAAGATAGACAACCTTTGTATTTAAGATGAGCTTCTCTTCGGCAAGACGAAGCTTGACAATATGCTTTATAAGCTTCTTCATCTAAACAAGTATTAAATCAGGGGCATAATGTGAAGGTAACTGAACTAAAGTTCATAATTTATTGATGGCTAACTTTAAGAGGAGGTAAGCAGTGGAACCCCGACATCAGGACCTTGAGAAATATCTAGCCAGTGATTATGAGCTGCTCAATAAACTAGAAGATAGGCTACGCAGTGAAGTTGACCCATGTCTTAAGCTTAGGTGGAAGGAAGATATTAATAAAGTTAAGCTACAAATTCGACAGCTCGAAGAGAAGCTAAAGTCTCCTCCGCAAAAAATCCTGATTTTGGCAGCTATTCCTCAAGGACTACGCTTAGATAAAGAGATACGAGAAATAGAAGAAGCTATCCGCAGAGCTACAAAAAGAGATTTATTTGAGATTCGTGTTAGGAATGCTGTACGTCCTCAAGATATTCGTAGAGCAATTGCAGAAGAACGTCCCCAAATTGTTCATTTTTGTGGGCATGGTTTAAACGATGGAAGCTTGTTGTTAGAAGATGATGGGGGAAATGATAAGTCAGTTGCACCTGAAGCATTAGCATCTCTGTTTAAATTGCACGCTGATTATGTTGAGTGTGTGCTGCTCAATGCCTGTTATTCTGAGAAATCTGCTGGAGCTATTAGCCAGAATATTGATTATGTGATTGGAATGAACAATCCAATCCAAGATAAAGCAGCAATTGAGTTTGCTAAGGGTTTTTATGATGGGTTAGGGTATGTATTGTTAGAAAATCAAGATATATTTCAAAGAGCCTTTGATGAAGCAATGGTAGCTATCCAAATGGAGGAAAACCTTTCACAGAGACAGATACCTATTTTTAAAATAAAAGAAAAAAGGTTTAGAGTACTGTTCCTGTCAGCCAACCCCAGGAGAACGAGCCAGCTTCGTCTGGATGAGGAGATGCGCGAGATAAAGGAGGGACTAAGGCGTTCAAGGCATCGAGAGCAGTACGATATAAATACAGCAGAAGCAGTACGCTACAGAGATATTCACCGAGCCATCTTGGACTACGAACCGAATATTGTTCACTTCTCTGGTCATGGTATTAGTTCTCAAGGACGAGGGCTAGTGTCTGATACCAATAGAAAGCTTAGCCCAGTTCCAGAAGATGCTGTCCTACCTGACAGGGTAGCTGCTGAGCAAGAGGGACTGGTGTTTGAGGATGAAACGGGTCATGCGAAGTTGGTTGATGCAGAAGCTTTAGCAGGATTGTTTGAACTCTTCGCTGACCAAGTAGAGTGTGTTGTTCTTAATGCTTGTTATTCAAAGGTACAAGCTCAAGAGATAGCCCAACACATTAACTATGTGATTGGCATGAGTCAGGCAATAGGGGATATAGCTGCTATTGAGTTCGCGGTAGGTTTCTACGATGCACTGGGAGCTGGCAGATCTGTTGAATTTGCTTACAGCCTTGGCTGTAATAGCATTCAGCTGGCTGGCGTATCAGAGAAGCTAACACCTCAAATTCTGAAAAAAAAGGAACAGAAGCGACAACTCCGGGAGCAGTATTTTGTTTTCTCTAAACAAATACGACAGTCATTATATGAATCAAATAGCGCAATTTTTACACAATTCCCGCCAGCTCATCGTGATTTTATTCTGCAAGAATTTAGAAAAGAGTTTGATTTTCTCAAGCTAGTTTATCATCACGATACCGTCACTTTAGAGGGAAGTGAACGAGACAGAATAAATGGCTTTAGTGAAGCTTGGCGGCAGGCAGAAATCGCAATGCAACAACACGAGATAGAGAAATTTAGAAATGAAACAGATAGATTGACGTATTTTTTGTGTCAAGCACTTAACTTTAACTACCTAAAACACCCATATAATTCGGCAACTCAAGGTCAGTTTTATGGGCGCATGATTGATGCCTCAAATCCGGCATTTTCACTTAACATTCGTCCAGAATTCCCAGTGATTTACACATGTCAGACACAATATAGTGAGGAAGATGTAGTTATGGGTGTTATGGGTTTGCTGCATCGGTTTAAGATTGAAGCCAACTTCTTCGCCCTGCTTATTGTTTTCTCGAATTTTCAAGAATTCCGCCAGAAAGTTCGTGAATCTGCCCATAAAAACGACTGTATTGTCTTGACCTACAATCATCTTTGGGACATACTAACTGCCAAAGCTCCTATTCAACAGCTAACTGTTTTCATTCTAGAACAAATTGATTTGGTTTTTCTTTCACCTTATACGGTGGGAGGACCAGTGCCAGAGAAAATGTTCTTTGGTAGGGCAGAAGAGGAAAAGACACTCTTACAGAATATAGGGCGAAAAGACTATGCTCTACTTGGCAATCGAAAGAGCGGAAAAACTTCACTGCTTAACCAAATTTATTCGCACCTTCAGAACATTTCAAATTACCAAGTTTTTTATTGTGATTTGCAGGCAGTAAATGACTATGAAACCTTTTACTTAGAATTGTTTTTATCTTATCCAAAACTGGAAGAGAAAGTTGGCAAAATAACTATGCTTTCTCCTTCCATTTTTTATAAGTTAGTTCATGACATTAAGCGGCTTTATAGTAAGAAAAAAATTATATTTATCTTTGATGAAGTTGATGAAATACTTGCCTATGATCTCCACAAAAACGAGCAGCTTTTCAAAGTCTTTCGAAGTCTATCACAACGCAAAAACATACGCTTTATCTTCAGTGGCACAACAACACTTGTTAAGCGCACGAGCCAGCAAGACTCTCCCTTATTTAACTTTTGTAACCCAATCAAACTAGGGCTTTTAGAAGAGAAAGCTGCGCGTGAACTTGTGACAGTACCAATGGGAACATTGGGAGTAAAATTTGATAATGAATCAGCTAGTGTTCAGAGGATTCTTGACTTAACAGCTCAACATCCAAACGTTATTCAGTATATATGTAGTGAATTGATTCAGAAAGTAAATAAAAAGCCAGAACGAACCATTGATGAACAAGATCTTAATAGGGTGCTTACTTCTCAAGAATTTTATGATTACTTTGAAAGACTGATTTGGGGACAGTCCACAGCACTGGAAAAGTTAATAGTTTACGCTATGTGGTCTTATCCAGAGCTTACCGAGTCTGAAGTTATAGAGAAGTTCAAGCGGTGGAAAATACCATCTGAGGCAGTGAAATCCAGCTTAGAAATCCTGCTAACCTATTCAACCTTAAGCAAAAACAACGACAATTACTTCTTCACTTTTCACGAATTTGCCAAGCTCATGGAAGAGCGAAGTGACATTCCTGCATTGATTGTAAAGTATCAGCGAGAAGTAGGAGGTTCTGAAGCATGGTAGTTTTTAAAGCAGGTGGGGCATTGAATCCTGAGGAGCACTGCAACATTATCGTCCATCGAGCGGAACTCGATCTTTTTATAAAGCATATTGAAAACGGGGAGCTTTACATTGCCCTCCGTAGTCCTCGTCAGACTGGAAAGACTACGCTGCTCTACCAGATTCAAGCTTGCCTACATGGTCAAGGTTACGGTGTAGTGTTTCTTGACTTGTCTGGGTTAAATGACCTAGACAAAGCCGATTTTTACCAAACTATTTGTACTGATATCAGAGATGGACTCGCTGATCTGATAGACAAGACTACAATTAACTCTTTGAATCCTCAAGATGTTACCAATCAAAGAGATTTTTGTAATTACTTAAAATGGCTATCTGGCAACACACCACAAGCACGCAAACTAATCTTCGCCCTAGATGAAATTGAAGGAGTTCCTGAAGATGTGTCTTTAACTTTATTTCCTCGTCTCAGATGGTTTTTTCATAGAGGTAGACATAGCTCACAAGAGCGAGATTTGTACCGAAAAGTGATGTTTGTTTTTACGGGTGCTCTTGGCTTAAGAAGGCTAATGCAGGGTGAAAATTCACCGCTTAGCAATATCTGTAAAATCTTTACTCTTGAGGATTTCTCTCAAAAGCAAGTGATTGAGCTTGCCAAAAATTCAAAAGTTTTTGCTCCTGATATAGTTGAAATCATTGCTAATTCTGTTTATGAATGGTGTAGCGGTCACCCCTATCTAACACATCGTCTTTACGAGCTAATTGAAGAAAGCAATGCTTTTCAAGGCACATACATAAATCAGCTTCCAGCAATCGTCAATCAATTAGTTGAAAAATACTTCATATATGGCAACAATGCCAATTTGGCTCATATTTTCAATTACCTATTAGAGAACGACAAGTCTTGCCAAGACTCAGTATTTAAAGTTCTTAATAAGGAACAACTAAAATCAGTAAACTATGATCAGGACATTCTCACAGTTGGAATCATCAGACGTTCAAACGATCTATATCTAACTATTTCTAACAAGATCTATGAGAAAGCTTTGAAAAATTTTTTTGAGCAGGAAGATTAAAATCTAAATTAGCCATCAATGAACTGCGTACACCAAGACCCATGAAAATGTATTTTCAGACGAGAGAGAATGAAAAATAAAAACCTTTTAAGCGTAATTCTCTTGGTGATAGTGATAACATCTTCACTTTCTCCAGCCTTGGCAAATTCTCAACCGAAAGTCACAGCTGAAGTTCAGTCACAATATTCGCCTGTTCCAGAGCAGCCACTCCGTTTGAAAACTTTTGCCGATCGAGTAGCTGTGAAAGAAGGCGAAATCATTAAGCTCAAGGTTTGGGTAGAGTCTGAACTTATAGACTCTGCTACTGTTACAGTCTTCTTTGCAGAAGATCGACTTGCACTAGAGGGAAACAATTCCACCCAAGTTTCTTTACCCATGAATTCTCCTGTAACTTTTACTTTTATCGGTAAAAATGCTGGTCAATCTAACATACTTACCTACGTTTCAGGGATTGCCAAAAAGACCAATAAAATGATAACTACAAGCCAACAAATTAAGGGGCTTGAGGTAAAAGGAGCTGATCAATGGTGGTCGAAGTTATTTTCAAATCCTTTGTCGGGCGTGTTTATCGGGGCACTGCTTACATTTCTAACTACTCTTCTAAACGACTACAGAGAACAGCGCAGGAAAAAGATACAACGCAACCAATGGCTAGTAGCCAATTTACCCGCCCAACTTGAAGCTAACCGCCTAGCAGTTCTTAATGGGCGAGAGACAGATTCTGAATCCTGGATGAGTAACCTCTTAACAGAAGGGTACTACACTGAAATACAACAAATGATAGAGCAAAAACACGACCGAGGAGATTTAGCACAGGCTTTACTTGAAGCAGGTTTCCGCTTACGAGACTACGAGTATGAGCGTTCAAATAACAGGCTGACCAGTAATAAACAAGACGAACTTGCAAAGAAACTCACTGAGGTTATAGAAAAGCTTAGAAAGTTGTCCTTAAGATCAGGATAACAAGTTACATAAAAGTCCTTCATCATCTGTGTTCAAGGTGTCTTGAGTCAAAGAAATAGCCTCTTTTTATTAATTACCTATTCAATTAGGATATTCAATAAGTCATATTTAGCCAACTTGAGTAATATAGACATCCTGACTGCTTAAATATTTATTAGGTAGCCTTGTAGATTAATACTGACAATGTTCTTCATCATGGCAGGTTCTTACTAATGTGTATGAATAAGCTGACTGCTAGTGATCTTAAACTACCTTCATGGAACTCAAGTTCTTTATGATTAAGTTCATTACGCATGACCTCTATGCAATGTGTGAGCAGACGGGCGCGTTCTATACACAGTTTATGTATAGCCTTCTTCTGTGCGTCTGTTAAGGGCTCAGGAAACCCCAAATCATTAAAGGTATCTTCTACTACCTCTTGATGATTGACAGCCGTAGAATTGCCATTGCCGTTACGCTTAGAGTATGCTTGAATTGGTAGAGTATTGCCACTTAAAACTTCATTGATAGGTTTCAAGCCCTTTCCATTAACATTACGTGGTAGTTCTTGAGGGGAAGGTACACTTCTTTCTAGAATAGTAAGTCCACCTTTGACTCCTCGGATTACTTCAATTTGCTGTCCTGCTTTTATATGGCTAAATGCAGAAAGATCCTCTGCCCATATTGCCTCTTCTCCATTGTCTGTATATACGTTACATACTCTGCGTTTACCCCATTTGGTATTTGCAGTAAGAACGTTCTTTACTTTTGCGTATTCTGTATGTGGCACTATAATTTCCTCCAATAAATAACAAACTACCCAGTTTAAAGACATAGGAGGTGGAAGGTCTGTATTGTATATCCAACTGTGATATAAAGATTCAAGGGTATGATGATCTACCACTTGGGTACTCCCATCCCACCCGAAGATTACCTAGTTAAAATACAGATTATTACTGATTTGCCATTGTTTCATTTTCAGTAGTCTTATGACGGGATGGGAGTATCAAGAAAGTTTCTGCATATTAAAAAACTAGACTCCTTAGAATTACTCAATTATATTTTTTGAATATGAATAGTGAATTCCTCATAAACTTCTTTACAAAGTACGCGACTGGAATCTCAAATTTTCTTACAAAGTACGAGACTGAAATCTCATTAAGTCTGAGGTTTTTCTCTTTGATAATTTCACTTCTTACTTTTTGGGTTGCAAAAAAGGCTTATGGTAAGTATCTCTCTGATAAGGGTTCTGAAAAGCAGCTAGAAGTGGTTATTGATTTAGTTAAGAAAATCGAAAGTCTCAAATTCAAGACTTCAGTGATCCGCACAGTTAATAATAAAACAATGTCTACCCAATTTACTTCTGAATTAAACATATTTTCGACAGCTTTCTATCTATATAAAAAGGGCGGTAAAATGGATATAGTCTATAGCTATGAAGTTGTAAGAGACATATTTGTAAAAATATACGAGCTTCATCAAGGTTTTCTGATTCCTAGATCTATTGCAAAAACACTCATGGAATTTGATCACTTTGGGAATTATTTAACAATAGGAAGTCGTACTATCGATGAATTAAAAAAATTTGACTTAATACAAGAACCATTTTTGTATATTTCAAACGTTGGACAAGATGAACTTTCCGAGAAGGTTATATTTATTGAGTCAATAAAAGATGTTGATAAACCTTTAAAATCTGCTTTGCCATTGATCAAAAAAGCACCTTCATCATATAAATATGGCTATGGTCTATCTAACATAATTACCTTCTGTAAGAAATTAGATAATATCAGCGATTCAATTTCTAAATGGCTAATAGAAAAAGGTATTAATGAGATTGATATCAAGCGTCAAGAAAGTTTTGGATTTCTTGTGAACAAATCTATTGGGGAAAACAATCAGCTTGAGTAAAAAATAGTCAGGGAAATCATTGCTTTATCTAACCCTTCAGTGCGAAATTGGGTTGCTAGATTCAAGGATATTATCGTAAGTATTTTTAAATTACTTCTAATTTTCATAATCTTACAAAGAAGATATGACCCTTTAATTCAGACATTAATATCTAGAAAAGAGTTATAGAGTTATTCTTTGATAGTTCATCAATAGCAGTTTGTATAACATTCCAAGTAATGCCCCAGTTAGGATCGTAATTCCCCTCTAAATACTCAAGTACTACTACAGCGTCTTTCTCTGAAATACTTTTCTCGTAATCATTAGATACAATGCCTTGAATATCTTCTACACTCCAATCAATAGAGATGGAGTATTTGTTATCATGTACCTCTTCTAAGTCTCCTATTACATCAATGCCACTAGATAAGACCCAGCCAAGTTCGTTTTTAATAACCTCTTCTATATCAACGTCATCAACGCCATCTAATTCATGACCTTCTATGTAGGTCTTGATGAGCATTTCTTCATCTATCAGTAACGTACAGCGATACTTTTTCATAATTCATTCTCCTCTTTATTTAAGTCTTCTATAAACTCATAAGTAACTTTGGCTGCACTTTCTATACAAGACCAGACATACTGAGGTTCGTAATTCTCAAACGGTTCCCAGTTATTCTCAATAAGAAATTCATTCTGTTGTTCTTCAGTTAAATCGTGCCAATTACTAGGGATGTTGGCAGACAAATAGTGTCCGCTGCAAAGTTGTAAGCACTCGAAATATAATTTGTCATTCATGGTTAATTTTTCTCCTTTAAGTTAGAACGGGTCGTCATTACTAGTAGTCCAAACTGAATGCAGTATCCAACTACTTCCATATCCTCTCTCTCTTAATAACTGTTTAATTTCTCTGTAGTTAGCTCCACCGTTCTTTGTATAGACAATCGAACGTGAAACATTTAGAAATACTATTCTTGTGTCATAAGGAACTAATCTGTGGCAGTCAGTTTCTATTTGCTCTCTAGTAGCAAGCTGACAACCTATTTCTATAATCTTTGGACGTGGATCTTTATCTGGTTGATAAATTGGTTTGTATGTTGTCATTAACTTTCTCCTATTGATAATGAATGGACAAAAAAATACCGCCACCTCAACTAAGAGATGACGGGAATAAGGGGATTGAAGGTTGTATTTCTTTTAAGCAGTTTTATGACTTGCCCAGGTCAATATAGAGTACTGTTACCAAATCACAGGCTTTTTCAATAATTTCTATTATGCTCGTACAACAATGATGTTGTTTTATTAAACAATCAGGGGAACTTGATGTGATGAAAGTCGAATATGGTCATGTTAGAAAATACATTACTAGAAGAGGTTTTGGATTCGTTACTCGTACATTTGACAATACTATTCGACAAGATAATAAAGATAGAGATGTCTTTTTTCACATCTCTGTAATAGAAGATGATTTTGAATTGAAAGGAAAGGTTTTTAATATCAAACTGTGCCAGTCAGAAATATACGAACACTATAATGTAGACTGCTCTAAAATACGCCTCACAGATGTCATTACTAAATGGTGTCTGAGAAATAAGTTCAACCCCATCAGAGAATATCTATTAAGCACCTCAGAAAATGTAGATCCATTAGATAGTATTTCTAATCTGGCTACTAGATACTTTGGCAATGACGATCCATTAGATAATGCTCTACTAATGAAATGGTTATTAGCTACTGCTGCTAGAGGTTTATATCCTGGGACTAAGTTTGATGGGGCGTTAATTCTTACAGGAATTAAAGATGCAGGTAAAACATCTTTCTTCCAACAAATTAGTAGAGGATGGTATACAGCAGATGTTACTAGCATCTCAGGCGATAAGGACGCTAACCTATTAGCATCTAGTAAATGGATTGTCGTTCTCGATGAGATAGAAAAGATCATTAGAAAAGCTAGCCGTCAAGATATCAAAAGCTGGGTAACTAAGACTAGAGATGATTTTAGAGTTCCCTATGATAGAACTCCTCAAAGTTTTCCCAGAATGTTTACTATCGCTGGTACTTGTAATGATGATGATTTTCTAGTCGAAGCAGAAGACAACAGAAGATTTTGGATTATCGAGATTCAGAAGAAAATACGCTTTGATGTCTTTATCCCAGAAATAGATGCCATGTGGTCTGCTTGTGTAAGTTTTATCAACGAGTATCTCAAACAGAATCAAGAATTAGAATCAGAGGAAGCACTAAGAAGACTTTGTGAATTATCTGAAGCTGAAAAACAACAACTGAAAAATCGTAGTAAACGCTTTGCTATGACTACTGGTTGGGATGATGTAGTAGAAGAGTTTATCAAAGATACCCCCAGAGGTTACTACTGGCATTCTGAGATAGAAGAATATGCTAGAGAGCAAAATATCTTCCCTGCTGGTAGTAATCCTCAACTAAAGATCAAGGATGCTCTAAAACGATTGGGTTATGAACAATACAAGAATCCAGTAGCTCGTGATTATAAAGACAAAAAGTATAAGAAACGCTGGTGGTACTTATCTCATCCTGAAGTAGTCTCTTCTTCAGATAATTCAAATCAGGAAGCAATGATGGAGGCTTTGAATGCTGAAGCTGCGGAGCATGGAGCGCAGATGGAAGATGAACTACAAGAAATGCAAGAATTCCAACAAGCACTAGCTATAGAAGAGCAAGAGCAATTAGATGCATATTTAGAAAACCAACGAGAACTAGCAGAAGCTTGGGATTCCTTTACCGAAATAGACCTGTCATCAATAGAGGAAATGACCAAATTTGTAAATTTAATTAAAGGGGAATAATATAAGGAACTGTGGCACAATGGCACAACTTTATACTTCTGCCTGTTCCAAAACTGTTCTTAACTAAAATCCTTAACAGATAAGGGATACAGCAGGTATGAAACAATTGGAACATCAAAACTTTATGAGAGTATTGTTTGTAATTATGTTAGGTAGATAGGGTCTGTCAACATATAAATACTCCAACAAGAGTAATTACTGTTCCATTGTTCCAAGTAGGCTCAAACACTTATACAGCAATGTTTTTATCTGGCACATCATTTAGTTTGAGAAGGAACAAAGGTATGAGTTCTTATTCCTCGTCTAATACAAAGAACCTTGTATCTAAGAAGTTCTTAACCTCTGATTTCAATACATAAGATTTTGTTAGATCGACTCTATCTTTAATACGATGTAGAAAACCTTTCTTAATATATTTACTAAGAGTGGTGGGGCTTACATTGAGTAATTCACAAGCCTCTTTGATGCTTATAACGTCTTCTGCAATAATTGTCTTCATTAATAATGTCCTTTAATATACTTTTTTACTGCTTTTCTAACTAAGTGTGCGGTTGCTAAATCATATTTGGCTGACTGCCTGACACATCTTAGTAAAGATCAGTTGGAATGGCATTTAATTTCCTGAATACGACTAAACCAAATAGCATCATAGTATTGTTTCTTGGCTTTTCGAGAGGCAA
>JAAUYH010086050.1_pt1 | contig 15206 bp, 11 predicted proteins | sample 7278061 | NCBI WGS metagenome assembly JAAUYH01 (sample SAMN14350203, study PRJNA611818) | marine sediment metagenome | isolation source: surface marine sediment (0.6m) | place: French Polynesia: Moorea | collected 2018-08
CTAGTTTAATCAACGCTGTTAATCAAGTTTTAGAACATCAGGATATTGATTATATCGTCATTGAAACTACAGGTTTAGCCGAACCGGTACCTTTGATGATGACTTTTCTTAGCAGTCAATTAAGTAATGTAACTCGTTTAGATTCTATTTTGACTGTTGTAGATGCAGAGAGTTTTATTAATGATAGTTTTGCTAACAAAAACTTTGGAAGTGATAAACTTGGAAGTAATAAAATTGGAAGTAATAAAATTGGAAGTGAAATTGCTTTAAATCAAATAATTTATGGTGATATTATTCTGCTTAATAAAACCGATTTGGTTACCGAAGCAAAACTCCAAGATATAGAAAATGATATCCATTCAATCAAAGGTAGTGCCAGAATTTTACGTTCCCAATACGGTCAAGTTGCTTTACCTTTAATTTTAGATGTGGGAAATAATACTGCAAAAAATCTAACTTCAACAAATCTGAACTTTACTTCCTTACAACATAATCTTGTTAATGCATCTCATGTTAATCGTTTGAAGGAAAATGATTTTATGTCGGTTTCTTTCCAGAGCGATCGCCCTTTAGTGGTCGAAAAATTTATGAATTTTTTGGACGAACAATTACCAGAAACAGTATTTAGAGCGAAAGGAATTATTTGGTATCAAGGAAGCAAATTACGTCACATTTTTCAACTTAGTGGTAAACGTTGTAATTTTCAGAGAGATAAATGGAAAGATTCTCCGTCCAATCAATTAGTTTTCATTGGACGAAATTTGGATGCTAATAAAATTAAAAATCAGTTAGAGCAATGTCTTGCTACTAATTAAAAAATACAGTGGAACATTGAAAATTACTGTGAAGTATTATTTATCCTTAACGAGTTTAGATATATCTGAATAATCAATTTCAGAAATAGATTTATGAATTTTGTATTGCTGTACGGGGTTTGTCATCAAGTTAATTACTGTTTCAATTGGCGAACAACCAGGTTCGGTACACTGTAACTGACTTAAAGAAATGGAAACTTCCTCATCAAGTTGAAATGCTTGATAAATCCACTCCTTAACTTGCTTAATTTCTTGAAAATTCGCTTTCTGAGATTGTTTTCCAAAAGTAAAGCTCATTTTAGTAGTAGTTAAATATTTTAGTTAAATAATTGTTTCCAGCACATTTGTAAATGAATGACAGCTTAACTTAGCGATCGTGTTCCTAAATATTCGGGTTGTGAGATATGCATCCTTAAGATTTAGCTTTTTACTTCTTTTTGCAATCACCAGAATTTTGTCCTTACTGCTATATAATACATCAGAACTACTTTTGATTAATACTCAGTAATGGATGAAAACAGATACCATCTTCTATACTCTTCTCCAAAATCTTCCTAGCGTGTTGTTTGAACTATTGGAACAACCACCCACCCAAGCATCACATTATGAGTTTTCCTCAGTAGAAATCAAAGAACTTTCGCGACGCATCGATGGTTTATTTTTACCATTACCAGAGTATCCCCAAGACCCAATTTATTTTGTGGAGGTACAATTTCAACGGGATGATGATTTGTATTGGCGATTAATCACCGAAGCATTTCTCTACTTAAATCAATATAGACCCGAGCGATCGTGGCGAACAGTAGTGTTATGGGCGAAGCGCAGTCTCGATCCAGGAATTCCTAAAGCGTATCAAACATTACTATCTGCTGGGCAAATCCAAGTAATATATTTGGATGAATTAACTGATACTTCTTCCTCCATAGGCTTGGGAATTATTGGCTTGGTAGTTGCTCCCGAGAACGAAGCAGTCGAAGTAGCAAAAAACTTAATCAACCAGGTACAAAAAGCGGATGTCACCAAGCGTCGGCAGCTTTTAGAATTAGTAGAAAGGATGTTGATTTACAAATTTTCAAACCAAAGTAGGCAGGAGTTGGAAGGCGATGTTTGGATTAACAGAATGGAGAAAAACTAAATTTTATCAGGAAGTTGAGCAAGAAACAAAACTAGAGACAATCCCCCGTTTATTAAAGATGGGTTTGAGTGCAGAGCAAATTGCTGAAGCACTTGACTTAAAAATTGAAGTGGTAAAACAAGCTGTTGAAAAGCAAAATCGAGAAGAATCTTAATATTGATTTAGGGACTTCCAAAAAATAATTTATACCATTTTTGTTACTTGTAGGGGCGTACCGACGTGCGCCCTAATGAGTGATATATATTTTACTTGGTTGGAAATTTCATCAGCAGGGATTACGGGAAAAATCAAAGCAATCCCCCGTTTGTTCAAAATGGGTTTAAGTGTAGAGCAAATTTCTAACGCACTGTAGTAGACTGACACGCCTAAAATGATGCAATAGATTTGTCCTAAAATTTATTTCAATTAATGATTTTTGGATTTTGCTAATGCACTATTTTAGCTGTGTCAGTCCAGTAGTTAGAGATTGAAGCAGTTAAACAAGCTGTTGAAAAAAAATTGAGAGAAACTCGATCACTTACTTGGTTGTAGTTATTAGACCCATTTACTTTCCTCCTGTAACATCAATAAATGAACCTGTTGTGTAAGAAGCTTCATCTGATAATAACCAAAGGATAGCTTTTGCAACCTCAATTGGTTGACCACCTCGTTTCATCGGAACAAATTCTTTGACTCGCTCAACACGATTTGGTTCACCACCGCTTGCATGAATCTCAGTATAAATAAAAGCTGGACGTACGGCGTTCACGCGAATACCTTCATCAGCAACTTCCTTTGCTAACCCAATTGTCATTGTATCTATTGCACCTTTGGAAGCTGCATAGTCTACATATTCCCCAGGAGAACCAAGCCGAGAAGCAACTGATGAGACATTAACGATCGCTCCTCCTGCACCACCATTTTTGCTGGGCATGCGTTTAATAGCTTCTCGGGAACATAAGAAAACCCCAGTTATATTTGTTGTAAAGATTCGATTCAGGCGATCGCCATCCATATTTTCCACTCGCATTTGCTGTTCTAGGATTCCGGCGTTATTAACTAATGCTGTTACTTTTCCTAGTTGTTCGTCCACTGTGTTGAAGAGATTAATTACATCAGTTTCGGAAGCAATATCAGCAGCAACAGCGATCGCTTTACCTCCAAGTTTTTCGATTGAATCAACAACACTTGTTGCAGCTTTTTGGTTATGGAGATAGTTAACACAAACAGCATAACCTCGCTCGGCAGCAAGATGAGCGGTAGCAGCACCAATACCGCGACTACCACCTGTGATGACGATAATTTTTTCCATTATCAAAATGACCTGAAAATTACTGGTAAAAATATGCAATACTTATCATTTATTTCATACTAGCTACATTTTAAGTGATATAGAAATTTTACGGTTGTTTAATAATAAAAACTTGGGATAAAAAAGATAAAATAAGTTACAATAATCTATTTTTTTAAATAGAAACACGAATTATATAAATGAACAAACAGATAACAAAGAATCAGCATTATGTACCACAGTGTCTTCTTAAGCATTTTGCTAATGGGAAAAAAAAGAGCAAGAAAAAAATAAATATATTTGATACTTATAGATCAGAACTCAGATATAATCAACCGATTAAGAATGCTTTCTCAGAAAACTATTTTTATGATAAAGATAATCAAACTGAAGATTTTCTAGCTAACCAAATTGAAACTCCAGCTTCACGAATAATAGATAAAATTATTAATGGAAATTTTGATTTAGTCAACAAAGAAAAATTAATTTTACAACATTTTATCTTATCCCTCTTCTATAGAACACCTGAAGCTAGTGAAAGGGCAAGTTTATTTGTAAATTCACATCTTGAGTCAGTGGTACGGCAACTTCTTAGCTTAAATGGATTTGACCCAGAAATGGCAAGTGCAGGAAGCTTCAATTTTCATCCCGACCATTTAGCCTCTTTGTTGGCTTTTCAAGGAGTGATTGATGCTGTGCTTTTAGAAGATTTAAAATATCACATTATCAAAAACGAAACTCAATTAGAATTCTATATATCAGATCATCCTGTGTTCATCTACAACTGGCTCTACCGAGACCTGGAACATCCTGAAGTTACAAGCATTGCTGCAACTGGATTGCAAGTCTTCTTGCCATTGTCACCAAAGATAACACTTTGTTTATACGATCCAAAAGTATATAAATACGGACAGTCGTCACGCTTAGTAACTTGCATTGACAATAACAATGATATTGAAATTTTGAACTCGTTTCAAATTATCAACTCAGATTCATTCATAGGATTTTATTCCAAACAAAGTGAGACTTGTTTAAAACGATTATATGAAAGATACAAAAATGTTAGATTACATCAGTATGAAAGCGATATATTATCAACCAATAAGGAAGCGAAAGGGAAAATAAAATCTACCCATTCTAGTTTTACAAAACAAGCTAAATTAAGAAAAAAGCCTTCATTCATAAAAATTAAGAAGAAATTTAAAGGCTGTGCTTTGTCTTACCAGGAAAGAGATCCTGATTTAGCTTGCATACATAGAGAATATATGAAACAGATACATGAACAAAAACAACATAGTATTATTGAATTAGATCGTAACAAGCGTAAGTAAAAGTTTATCGTTGCTGCAGGTTATAACAAGTGTGATACTTCTGGCGAGTTACAGTTTTATATCTACAAGGAATTTGGATAAAGTAATAACAAAGCGAAATCTTACGGAGATCGCAATATAATCTAGAAAATCACAACTTTACAACCTTAAAAGTTTTCAAACTACTATCCGTACAACCACTAATAAATCCGCCCATATCCTGAATTTTTACCAAGTAATTTAATGCTTCAGAAGTTACGACTTCCCCTGCAATTAACACGGGAATTCCTGGGGGATAAGGACAAATAGTTTCTGCACTGATATGTCCTACAACTTCTTCAAAAGATAACATCTGTGTGGGTGCGAAAAAAGCTTCCCGAGGTGAGATTTTTAGAAGTCCACTTTCTTTGTTATCTTCCTTGATAGAAAAGGAATGAGGTTTTGTTGCTGTCTGTTTGTCCTTATTAAAGAGGTTTGGGGGGATATCAAATGTTGCACCTTTACTACTAATTGGTATTAGAGATGATGGAATCATCTTCGCAAGAGTAGCGAAACTTTCCACCAAGCGATCAATATCTTCTTGAGTATTACCCAAACTGATAATAAAAGTAACATTTCGCCAAGATGCTAATTCAGAATATACCCTTAATTTTTCTTCCAAAATTTCATCAGCAGCAAACCCCGTCAAACCCAAACCAGAAACGTTAACAGTTAATCGGGTTTCATCTAACGCAACAAATCCTGGGGAATATTTTCCTAGTTTCTTTCTCCCCGATTCAAAATTTTTTGCAGATGAATAAGGTTTTTCTAAAACAGATAAACCAGGAATTTCACTAATCCGCGATCGCGCTGTTCGAGCAAGTTGTAAAGTCTGGGACATCAATTCTTTCCCATCCACAGCCATTTGCTGACGCGCTGCATCCAAGGAAGCCATTAATAAATAATTAGGACTAGTAGACTGTACAAGTTGTAAACTTCTACTTATTCGTTCAATATCTATTTTGTTACCCCGGACATGGAGCATTGACGCTTGTGTCATCGCCCCAAGAGTTTTATGAATGGATTGTACGCTTAAATCAGCACCTGTAGCTAAAGCGGAAATCGGTAACTCGGGATGAAAAGCAAAGTGAGCTCCGTGAGCTTCGTCTACTAGTAGAGGAATATTGTATTTGTGAACAAGATTTGCGATCGCAGTTATATCTCCACAGGTTCCATAATATGTCGGGTAAACCACCATCACGGCTTTAGTGTCAGGATGTTGTTTTAATGCAACTTCCACAGAATGAGGCGTGACACCATGAGCAATATCTAAAACCGGATCGTATTCTGGCTCGATAAAAATTGGAATTGCACCAGAGAGAATTAAACCCGAGATTACTGAAGAGTGAACATTACGCGGCAAAATAATTTTATCATCGCGATCGCAAGTCGCCAAAATTGCAGCTTCAATCCCACAGGTAGAACCATTAACTAAAAACCAAGTATGAGATGCACCAAAAGCTTCTGCAGCAAGTTGCTGTGCTTCTTGGATAACTCCACCCGGAGCAAAAAGATTATCTAAGTCCGTTAATTCCGGTAAATCTGCTTTAAATACAGCTTGACCAAAATATTCTTTTAATTTTGACGAAATCCCTTTCCCTAACTTGTGACCGGGAGTGTAAAAAGGAGCATGGGGTTTGTTTACATACTCCCATAAAGTATCTAGTAGCGGAGTTTTTGTTTGTGATAACACTTTTGTGTGAGTAATGGGTAATGAGTAATTGGTAATTGGTAATGGGTAATTGGTAATTGGTAATTGGTAATTGGTAACTCCTTCTGACTTCTGACTCCTGACTCCTTCCTGTACAGACGTAGCATGCTACGTCTCTACGACTTCTGACTCCTTCCACAAAAATTACTTCAAAATGATAATAAGATTTAAGATTAAATCTGAATTCTAAATTCTCATCTTAAATTCTCGAACCCAAAATGCTAAGAGCTGGTATTGTCGGACTCCCTAACGTCGGAAAATCTACTTTATTTAATGCTTTAGTTGCAAATGCTAAAGCTGAAGCTGCAAACTTTCCATTTTGTACCATTGAACCTAATGTCGGTGTTGTTTCTGTACCAGATGAAAGGCTCAATACCTTATCAGATATTTCTAGTTCTAAGCAAACTATCCCGGCGCGGGTAGAATTTGTAGATATTGCTGGATTAGTTAAAGGTGCTAGTCAAGGAGAAGGATTGGGTAACCAATTTCTATCCCACATTCGAGAAGTAGATGCGATCGTTCACGTGGTACGTTGTTTTGAAAACGATGATATCGTTCACGTAGCTGGTGGAATCGGTCCAGAACGAGATGTAGAAGTTATCAATTTGGAACTTGTTTTAGCAGACCTCGGACAAGTGGAACGCCGCATCGAACGAGTACGCAAACAAGCACGGGCTAATAAAGACGCTCAAGCTGAACTAGCAATCCTAGAAAAATTAGCTGCAGGACTAAATGAAGGTAAATCAGTTCGTCAAGTTGAATTAACAGAAGAAGAAGCCGAAGTAATTAAACCATTGGGAATGCTCAGTGCTAAACCAATTATTTATGCAGCAAATGTTTCAGAAGATGACCTCGCAACCGGCAATGAATTTGTCGAGCAGGTCAGGCAAATAGCTGCGAAAGACAATGCTCAAGTGGCGATCGTTTCAGCACAGGTAGAATCAGAATTAGTTGAATTACCAGAAGAAGAAAGAGGTGATTTTCTCGAATCTTTGGGAGTAAAAGAAGGTGGTTTAAAATCCTTAATTCGGGCGACCTACGAACTTTTAGGTTTGCGGACTTACTTCACTTCAGGGGAAAAAGAAACTCGTGCTTGGACAATTAAAGCGGGAATGTCAGCACCACAAGCAGCAGGAGTAATTCACAGCGATTTTGAACGGGGTTTCATTCGTGCAGAAACCGTTGCTTACAATGACTTAGTTTCCACAGGTTCAATGTCCGCAGCTAAAGAAAAAGGTTTAGTTCGCAGTGAGGGCAAAGATTATATCGTTAAAGAAGGTGATGTTATGTTGTTTAGGTTTAATGTTTAAGGTGGGTAATGAGTAATGAGTAATGAGTAATGAGTAATGAGTAATAAGTGGGGAGTTACTCATTCATTACCCAATCGCCAATCCCCATATGACGCTGTCGCGTCACGCAATACCTACGGTACGCTTACGCTAGGCGCTAACGCCAATCCCCAGTCCCTAATCGCCAATCCCCTCCAAAAAAAATCACGGCTACGATCGATTCCCATCTGAATTCTGGGGTATTCTGGAAGAACTGAGAAAATTGCCGTTGGAAATAAATAATGAAGCTGGCAAATCGAGTCGATAGAGTAAAACCTTCTGTTACTTTAGCCATCTCTGCAAAAGCTAAGGCGATGAAAGCAGAAGGAATTGATGTTTGTAGTTTTAGTGCTGGAGAACCTGATTTTGATACGCCAGCCCATATTAAAGCTGCTGCTCAAAAAGCATTGGACGAAGGAAAAACTAAATATGGTCCAGCAGCAGGTGAACCAAAATTAAGAGAAGCGATCGCTCACAAACTCAAACGCGATCTCAATCTTGATTACAAATCAGAAAATGTGATTGTCACTAATGGTGGTAAGCATTCCTTATTTAACTTGATGATGGCGCTGATTGAACCGGGAGATGAAGTCATCATTCCCGCACCTTATTGGGTAAGTTATCCAGAAATGGTCACAATAGCTGGGGGAACACCCGTCATTGTCACAACAGATGCTTCCACAGGTTACAAAATTACCGCCGAACAGTTACGCCAGTCAATTACCCCCAAGACTAAGCTATTTGTTTTGAATTCACCATCTAACCCAACAGGGATGGTATACTCGCCTGGGGAAATTGAAGCTTTGGCGAAAGTAATCGTCGAAACAGATATTTTAGTAGTCTCAGATGAAATTTACGAAAAACTTCTTTACGATGGGGCAAAACATATTAGTATTGGTTCCTTAGGAACGGAAATATTTTCCAGAACCATTATTAGTAATGGCTTTGCAAAGGGTTATTCAATGACGGGTTGGCGTCTTGGTTATTTAGCTGGACCAGTGGATTTAATTAAAGCTACGAGCAATATTCAAAGTCATAGTACATCAAATGTTTGTACTTTTGCTCAGTATGGCGCGATCGCAGCTTTAGAAGGTTCTCAAGACTGTGTGGAAGAAATGCGTCAAGCATTCGCCAAGCGTCGGGAAGTTATGTTCGCGAGAATAAACTCAATTCCCGGACTAAGTTGTGAAAAACCAGATGGTGCTTTTTATCTGTTTCCTAACATCAGTGAAACCGGACTCAAATCTCTAGAGTTTTGCAGTAAATTGCTTGACGAATATCAAGTTGCAAGTATACCCGGTATAGCTTTTGGTGCAGATAGTAACATTCGTTTTTCCTACGCCACTGATATGACAACTATCGAGAAAGGAATGGATCGATTGGAAAAATTTGTTAGGTTAGCAGTTAGTAGTTAACAAGTTAGTAGTTAACAGTATATGGCTAACGCCTAGCCCCTAAGGGCTACAGTTACCAATTACCAATTACCAATTACCAATTACCAGTTGCTAAAATCTAACAGTTACTGATTAACGATAAAAGGCGATCGTTTATCACTAAGGTCACCCCTTGATGATGTAGATTTTTCTATTTGGAAATCTAATCGCCAGTCCCCAGTCCCCAGTCCCCAGTCCCCAATTCCCAATTCCCAATCCCCAATTTCTGGATAAATATTCCTTTGAGCATCTAGAATCTAAGCGTATTTACTTTAGGTGGAGGATTATGGAGCAAAGTACCATAAATGCTGTAGAAAGTATTTTTGAGAAAGGTTTAAGCTACTTAGATGCAGGAAATTATCAAGCTGCTCTCGAGTGCTTTGACGAAGCTTTACAAATATATCCCCACGACCACCAACTTTGGCGAGCACGTGGTGATGTTATGTATGCTTTAGAACGTTATGATGAAGGCGATGATTCTTATATCAGAGCTGATGAAGAAGAAATTGCTAACTTTGATCGAGGTTTAGAGTTTCAACCTTACGACCGCTCACTTTGGGAAGCCAGAGGTAATGCTTTACATAATAAGAAACGTTATGAAGAAGCACTAATTAGTTATGATCGGGCATTAGCTATTAAATTTGACGATAGCGAAACTTGGGTCAAAAGAAGTCACAGTTTAATGGAACTGGATATGTATCCAGACGCCATTGCTAGTCTGGATAAAGCCCTAGAATTTCAACCCCAAAATGCTGATACTTGGAGAGAGAAAGGAAATATCCTGGCACACCAAGGACGTTTTGAGGAAGCTGTAAATAGCTATAATAAGGTACTAGCACTTCAGAGCGATGATTATTCTGCTTTGGTGGAAAAAGGTCGCTGTTTAGTTAATTTGGAGCGCTATCAAGAAGCAATTGATAGTTTTGACCGAGTGTTAGCTGCTGAACCTGATTGGTGGGCAACCTGGGAAGAACGGGGGATTGCTTATGAAGGTTTGGGGCTTGACGATGAAGCATTAAAATGCTATGAGACTGCATTGCAAATTCGTGACTCGGAATCTGGTTATACCTGGATTAGCCCTGACACCTTATGGGAACGGTTGGAAAGGCTGAGGTCAAAACGATTAGCTCATTACGATAGTTTAATTGCAAATGACCCCAATGATTGGGAAACCTGGTTGTTACGAGGTGAAGAACTCTCCGCTTTGAAACAATATTCGGAAGCAATTGAAAGTTTTGATCGGGTTTTAAGTATCAAATCTGACTTTCATAATATTTGGTTTCAACGAGGTTGTGCTTTTCTAAATCTAGGTGAAGATAGGGAAGCGATCGCTAATTACGATCGAGCTTTGGAATATTACCAAGAATCACCAATGGCTTGGTATTACCGGGCTATTACCTTATCTAATTTAGAGCAATATCAAGAAGCGCTGATTAATTGTGATAGAGCACTTAAATATATTCCTCAAGCTTCGGAAATTTGGGAAACTAAAGGTAACATTGCTTGGAAATTAGGTGATTTTGAAGAAGCAGAGCAAAGTTACGCTCAAGTTTTGGCGATTGAGCCCAATGCTTATCAAGCTTTATTCAAACGCAGTATGGCATTAATTCAGCTACAAAGATTTGAAGAAGCATTAGTTTGTCATTTACATTCTAATTCTTTAGAAACTGTAAATCCTGAGGACGAACAAGATTGTATTGATTCTCTTCAGTATGGTCAAAGTTGGTATGTTTGGGCTGAAGAATTAATACATAATGGCAGTGAAAATTATCAAGAAGCTAATATCTTACTGGATAAAGCTTTAGAAATGACTCCGGAAATGGAAGAAGCTTGGAATCTCAAAGCTTACATTCTGTTGCAGTTAGGTGTATATGACAAAAGTCTAGCTGCTTATGATCGAGCTTTGGAATTAAATCCGAGATCGGAACATGCTTGGTTTAACCGGGGACTGGTTCTAGAACAGTTAAGTCTTTATGAAGAAGCGCTTTCAAGTTATAACAAAGATCTAGAAATTCATAGTAAAAATCCCCAAACTTGGACTAATCGCGGTCGAGTTCTGCAAAATTTAGGTTGGGGAGAGGAAGCAATCAACAGTTGCGATCGAGCTTTAGAAATAGAACCAGAATACGATCCTGCTGTTTATGAAAAAGCTAGTATTTATGCAATCCAGGGAAATATCGAATTAGCTCTGGAAAATTTAGAAAAAGCAATTCAAATAGTCGAAGAACAAAATTTAGCAGAAACAGTTAATTACCGATTTTTAGCATATAACGATCCCAATTTTGATAATATTCGCCATGATTCACGTTTTCAGAAGTTAACGACTACTCAGTTAACAGTTTATGGCTAACGCCACGCCCTGATGGGTACAGTTAACAGTTAACTGTATTCTTGAATATAAAACCTACCAAACTTCTGCCCAATAAACAATTTCAGATGCAAATCTATCAATCGCTACGCCATAGCTATCACCGTGATTCCACTTAAAACTAGCGTTTCCTTTATCGCGTGCTCCTAAGACTAATATTTCATAGGTTGGCGGAAAAGATTCTGTGTCATCATCACTTGTATGAAAAAAAGTTGTTGGTAATCCCTTTTTTTGGTTTAAATGGTCGTTGGTGTTACCACCTTGATATTTGCGTCGCGACATCTGACGATATTGTGCAAGTAACTGTTTAATTTTTGTTTGAGGTAACTTCATTTTCAGTTGTAAGAAACTTCCCCCTTGTAAGTTTCCCGGATAGTACACAAACTTTGTATTACTTGCATTTGGGGGAATGACAGCAGGAAAATGTTTGACTAGTTCCTGCTGAGACCAAATTGAACTACGAATTTCTTCATAACGCGATGCATCAGTAATTCTTTCCGATCTACCATCATTATCAAAAGCTTGTTTGAACAAACTTGGATTTAAATTAAAATTCCCTCCAAGAATCGCAATGCTACCCAAAGACATTACAAAAAGGAGGACTATTTTAAAAAAATGCGTTTTATTCATTAATATTAGCTAAATGCATCCAAGTTTTGCGGGATACACTTAACTAATATCAAAATTCATGATGTCTAAGGGTTTAATTCTCAATATATTTACATAATCTTCAATTTATCTCAGTAAAAATTCGGTTTTGAAAAATTGGTAATGGGTAACGGGTAGTGAGTAATGGGTAATGGGTAATTGACGATATGCTGTAGGTATCTGCTTCGCAATCAGTAACTAGTAACTAACTGTCAAAAGCTGCCAACAATCATTCCAGCTAACAAAATAAATCCAATCCAGACATTTTGTCGGAACATTTGACCATAGACAGGGTTGGGTAAATCTGGTTGCTTGAGGCGAAAATATTGCCATATCCAACCTGCAGTAGCTAATGTCAAACTTACCCAGAACACTGGATTTAGACGGGTGACAAAACCCAAATCAGCCAATAAACCCACAGTAATAATAAAGAAAATTCCTACTGCTTCTGATACGTATTTACCGAAAAATAAAGCACTGGAGTTAACACCAACACGTCGGTCATCTTCACGATCGCTCATAGCATAAACTGTATCAAATCCCAAGGTCCAAGCTACTGTTGCGCCCCATAACAACCAAGTAGAAAGAGAAATATTTTGAGTTACCGCACTCCAACTAATTAAAACAGCAAAACCCCAAGCAATGGAAAGTACTAATTGGGGTACTGGAAATACACGTTTAGCCCCAGGGTATAAAATAATAACTGGTATAGATGCAACACATAACCAAAAACTTAAAGGGTTAAGATAAAGAGATAGACCCCAAGCACATGTAAGGGCGATAATCGCTACAACAATACCAACTTTAACCGAAAGAGCACGGGAAGCTAAGGGACGAGTTTTGGTTCTTTCCACTTCCGGATCAATATTTCGATCCCATAAATCATTTACTACACATCCTGCTGCACTAGTAGCAAGAGTTCCCAGGATAATTACTCCAATTAAAGGTAAGGGTGGTTTACCATTCGCTGCTAAAAATATTGCCCACAACGCCGGAATCATCAAGATTAATCTTCCTTCTGGTTTGTGCCATCGCAAAAGCTTGACAATCTTTAACCATAATGGTTCGGAATTGTTTAGGGGCGTATTAACCATAGGTAGCAAGTTGATAAATTTAAGACTACATACAAATAAATTTTGTCACACTTCTTTACAACTAGAAGATGTATTTATTTACTATCTATAAAATCAAAATTAGCGATCGCAAAATTAGCGATGACAAAATTAAAGTTATAAAAATACAACCATAAAGTTAAAAGCATACGATTAAAACAATAAAATTAAATAGAAGTAAAAGCTTTAAATTCAAAATAATGGAAAATTTGAAATGTAGAGTGTGATGTTTTAATATTTGGACGATCTTATCCCCCAGAGTTTTTCTCTTGATGGGTTACTAGTATAAGGTTTATAACCAAATAAAAATAGACTTTTAGATTTTCAAGTTTCAAACCTTAAACTTTCAAACCTTAAATCTTCAAACCTTAAAATTTCAAATAGTTCATTCTTATTTGTTCTATTTGAATTGTTTTAGATAATAGTGCCGACGCACCAATCAAATAATCAAACTTTTAATAACTATTCACCGATCTGGGAGACACATAAATGCTTGATTCTGTTTTGGCTAGTTGGGACAAAATGACTACTCCAACAGCCGATGGAGATCGAATCATTGCTGCTATTGATTTAGGAACTAATTCCTTACACATGGTAGTAGTAGAAATTGAACCGAAACTGCCATCTTTTAGCATCATTGGTAAAGAAAAAGAAACAGTCAGATTAGGTAACCGAGAACCAGAAACGGGCAATCTGAAATTAGAGGTGATGGAAAGAGCAATCCATGCTTTAGCTCGCTTTCAAGAAATAGCCAAAACCCTCAATGCTGAAGCAATAATCGCCGTAGCAACCAGCGCAATCCGGGAAGCCCCTAATGGAAGAGATTTCCTCGAACGTGTAAAAAAAGAATTGGGTTTAGATGTTGATTTAATTTCCGGACAAGAAGAAGCCCGACGTATTTATTTGGGCGTACTTTCGGGTATGGAGTTTGCCGAACAGCCACATATTATTATTGATATTGGTGGGGGTTCTACAGAATTAATTTTGTGTGATTCCCAAGAAGAAAAAGTTCTCACCAGCACTAAAGTTGGTGCAGTGCGACTATCAAAAGAATTTATTACCACCGATCCTATTAGTACCTCTGAGTTTGATTATCTCCAAGCTTATACAAGGGGAAAACTCGAACGTGCTGCAGATGAGATTAAGGTAAATCTAAAAAATGGGACATACCCTTGTTTAGTTGGAACATCCGGAACTATTGAGACAATCGCAGCAATAGATGTAAGAAATAAGTTAGGTGTAGAACCATCCACACTTAATGGTTACGAATTTACCTTCTCAGATTTGCAAACATGGATACATCGCTTTCGGAAAATGGATAATAAGGAGCGAGCAGAAATTCCTGGAATGCCAGACAGAAGGTCAGAAGTTATACTTGGAGGTGCCATTGTTTTACAAGAAGCAATGGCACTTTTAAATGTGGGGTCAATTAAAATATGTGAACGGGCTTTAAGGGAAGGTGTGATTGTTGACTGGATGCTCAAAAATGGCTTCATCGAAAATCGCCTACGATATCAAAGTAGTGTGCGCGAACGAAATATTGTTAAAGCCGCACAAAAATTTCAAGTTAACACCGAACATAGCGATCGCATAGCTGAATTTGCTCTGAGTTTATTCGACCAAACACAATACACGTTACATGACTGGGATAGCAAAGCCCGGGAATTACTGTGGGCTGCAGCAATACTACATAATTGTGGCTATTACGTCAGTCATAGCGCCCATCACAAGCATTCTTACTATCTAATTCGTAATAGTGAGTTACTCGGCTATAACGAAACCGAAATTGAAATAATTGCTAATTTGGCTCGTTACCATCGCAAATCAGCTCCCAAGAAGAAGCATGAAAATTATCGAAATTTAATTCACAAAGAACATCGGGAGCTAGTTAGTCAACTTAGTTCCTTATTAAGAATCGCCACAGCTTTAGATAAACGCCAAAATGGTGCGATCGCAAAAGTTGAGTGTACATATGACTCAGCAAAGCGGGAATTTCAGGTTCAATTATTCCCATCCGATATTAATGATGATTGCGCC
>JAAUYH010146923.1_pt1 | contig 15203 bp, 10 predicted proteins | sample 7278061 | NCBI WGS metagenome assembly JAAUYH01 (sample SAMN14350203, study PRJNA611818) | marine sediment metagenome | isolation source: surface marine sediment (0.6m) | place: French Polynesia: Moorea | collected 2018-08
AATGATGCTGACCTGTACTAGCCGTTATGCCAGCTCATGGCTGACAGTCTGATAGTCTTTATAACTAGAAGTAGAGACCAAAAGTAAACAACCAATTCTCACCACCTCTCAGATTACCTATCACAACAACTAAGCTTGAGAAGCAATAAAACATCTTGTTGAAATCATTCTACCGAAATTTAACGCTAATGCACGTTCTCCGGAGGGTTTTGTAACCCATGACTCGCTTCTCTGTAGCATTCCCATCTGCCGATCCACACTTCGCGATAATAAAAAGTAGTTCAAGTGTATTCTCAAACACAGTGCTTCAATGTATTTGTCAGAGAGAGAATTGTCCATGCGCCGAAGCGAACAAAAAAAGCTCTAAAGCATGATGGTTGGACATCTTGATTGTTTATGGCTCATGTTTTTCAGAAGAACCACAGTGCGTCAACATTCGTGACATTGTTAAAGCTGTTCCGAAGATGAATATTCTCGGTGTATCAACTTTGAGTAGTGTATCTGAGAATGGCATAAGTAATGATAAGAAAGCAAGAAGCCCATCTCTCTTATTTCAAAAAGTTGCTCAAGTTCTATTACGTAGACTTTAGTGCATGGTTCACCTGCTTCGTTGCCCACAACGCTGCGATAAACTTGCGAATTGCGCATTGGTCTGTAATACCTTTCTTTGGTTGCGTTTGTCATAAACTGAACCTCTAAGTCAATCTCATGCTTCAAAATCATGCTGATTTAGACCGCACCGTCAATTTGATACAGAATGCAATGGTATTTACGATCGTTGGCAATATCAGATTATTGCACACTTTGTTGCTTCTCCAGGTTTGTTTAATGATTCAAAATTCGATGATGCTCTTGAGCATGAAGTCGCAAACTTCTAGATGACCAGGATAGAATCTATTGCGTCTACTAGTATGTGATATCAAAAACGATTAGAGCCTCTCCAGAAGCATTTAGTTGATATACCAGAATCACCTACCGTTCTTGATGCTCTCTCGGCAGCATTGATCGAAGAGAAGAGCAATATTCTTCTGATCTGTATCATTGCAAATAACAAAAATTTGCATATTGAAATCACCGAGATTTGAATTCGCTGATATCGAAAAAAAGAAATCAAATGCCCTTGTGGTCGGATGCTGTAAAATGTAGTAACTCAGTAGAAACATTGAACTGCCAGATGTTATATGATGCTGTATCAACCTCTGCCGGTCAATCATTCACTTATAGACAGGCAGAGAAAGAAACATATGTGTTGGTTTCATTTAATGCATTGATTGCAGATTCGTCCATTTATCTGCTGCAGAAATTGAGCGGCTTTGGCGTACTTTTGATCGCATCCTTGCAGATAATTGAAGTAGATTGACTCCTCGGATTTTTAAGACTGTGATATTTTACGTAAAAATCGTATGGACCGGAATCTAGATTTGGTCAGTCGCGCAATAAGATCGGCACGATATACTTGTACCGCGAGTCGTTCGCACGATCATAAATTACAAGATCAAATTCAAGAAGAATAGAAAGTGGCATTTAATATTTGATTGTTGATATTTTTTCGGATTTAAATTTGAGGTTGACAGCGATCTATATAATTGACATACTTTTCCATGCACTGATAGCCTTAAAATTGAATTTCGGAATGTAAATGGTCCTTAATTATAATTTTTCCTATATGTAAGAAGACCAATGAAGGTCAGAGTGAAGGCTATCTTCATACAAGTCAACAACATGTTCCCTACATTACCTAAAGCAAACGTAGAGATATGTGTAATGTAGAGCAGCCAAAATACAGAAGAAGGAAAAACTATTTTGCGACACACATTTCTGGAGTATCAATCAGTGGCCAGAATTCAAGTTCATATTTTTAAAAAATTGAGGAAGGTTCCATTGAGTAGATGTTGGGTAAGAGCAGACCCTGCTAAACGTCGTACAATACATAACCAAAATAATGAGAGCAAAAGAATAATAAGAAAAGCTGCTACCGAAGACAAAATAACAAATAAGTAATATTAATACAAACGGAAATATTGCGTCATTACGTGTTATTATTTTAACAAGGACGGTCAAGTAAGTCCGGCTCGCCTCCCTCAGACACACCCATTGCTTTCTCTAGATATGTAAAGGGTACTTTTAATACTGCAACTGATATTGAATGCATCATTTTTATTGCAATCCTTACAGTTAAAATGGCTCGGATAGCGTACGGTCGACGTAGTACAATGATTGGTTAATCAAGAAAGCTTTTTGAATAAATTTGAGACCTAATTTGTGTAACGGATCGAATTTAAATTGGAAATAACGAATAATTCTTCGGTTAACAAAAATATCGGTCATTTCCGTTAAATGTAAGGGTTGCACTCGGACTATTTCTATTGTCTATAAATGAGGAGTTTCGAACTCCACAACTTCTTTCAGATTGAGCGTTCTGGGTTCGCAAATCGGCCGTTCGGGACAGAGCCGCAGGAAGTAGCCATGGACCTTTCCTCGGGCCAGAGATTACAAAGAAAGGCTTGTCCAGGGGGCCAATGGGGTGCAGATGTTGTCACTGCTATACCCCCCGTTCTATGTACATTTAATTGCGCCAAGAGTTCCGAGAGCATTCAGTGATCTTTTAATACCGATTGCTGTCCTTTTTTGTTACAAAAATCAATTTTTCTAACGCTTAGTTTTTAGCTCGAGTTCTTAATCCACGGGTTTAACTTTTCTAAATGAAGTTTTAAGGAGATCGACTAATAGGATAGACAGTAGTAATTTTTCGTTCTTTGTGTGCGGCAGACTGCGGAAACTCAATGGAACAGGCATGCCAAGGAAAGCTGTTGGAAGCGAACTGTAGGAAATGCGTTACTAAAGACGTCGAAATTTGAATCTATGGGATACGATTACATCCTAAAGGTTGGAATGCAGGGTTTTCCCTCCTTGAAAACTGACTTGATCAGTCGATTGACCTTTGCATCGACGAATACGCGATAAAGCATCTCCTCTCTTTTTGAGATCTTGCTTTCTTGTTTGAGTTTCATATCAAAAAGAAATCAGAAATTTCACCTTGTCTTTCTATTGCTGTTGCTCGACCAAAGAGTGAAAGAATTTGATCATGACAATGAATGAGCCGAAACAAAGTTCTAACTTGCTTCAATCGTTCCGGAAGTCCTAAAGGTCGGCGTAGAGGCAGTGGAGACTTTGACAATTTGGAAGATGGTTATTTGTACTTTTAGAAGAATGGATATCGGCTGTGACCTTTCTGTACCTTGCACTTCATGAGCATGAGAAGAAAAGCTTCATCACGTGTCGAAAAAAATTCTCAGCTTGTTGCTCAAACGGTTTGATTGGTTCTCAAGTTGTTCCAAGATTCTCAAATACCCATCTTTATTAAAGTGCCTGCTAAATGTATCGAATTCCGATTCGATATCGTTTTGAAAGAATATTCGAAAGTACAATAGTGCTCTAGCTATGGCATCAGTGACACCTAACTGAATTCTTCCTTCAGTAGGTACATCGCCAGTCAATCCAACGATGACTATTCAAGGTCGACGAATCACTTTGTTGGTCCGCTAAACCCTTATGAAGGACTCCGCGCGAGATAATTATCGGTTTACGAACATAATTCTCTTGAAAATGAATTCGAAAGGGCAAATCTCAGGCAGCAAGACTTTCATGGAGTTTGGACATCTGTTTATATAGCCTGGACCAAATCCTCCATAACTGCAATTCTTTAGTTCAAAACCTTCTTCTCAATGTGAGCTATGTCAAGATCAGGTTTTTACCTTCGATATAGTAAGCAACAGCTGAGGCGTGATAATTTTTCTTCTTTAAGAGCGGCAATTGAAGGCAATGGAGGAACACTGGATAAATTTGAGGATTCCCTCGTGAGACTTACTGCAGGTAATATTTCCGTCGACATTTATAGGAGCAGATCGTTGAATGAGGCAGAAAGTGCATGATACCATCGCAACGTCCAACAACCTTGGACTTCCAGAATTTTTCTATCTATGACATGCAACCCATACTGAAAAGAGATTAAGGAATCCCTAGACCCCGGACAGACATCGAAAGGTCTTCCAGAGTTGTGCAATAGACTATTTCGTATAAAAAGCAGAAACCTCTTGCACAAACATATCAAGGAAGGCTTTTCGGTAGAGTTGTGTCTCACAAATGCATCAACAAATTTCAGAAGCGTGGATTAGTGCATTTCCATATAATATTTATTCTAGACGAACCATCCATGAGGTCCTTACCGAATCCTGAGAATCTCGACAAACGAATTTCTGCTGAAATTCCTAGAGAAACGAACCTACCTTACTTGAACAATTTCTTAAGCATATGATCCACCGTCCTAACAGTGAAAATCATACTCTGTTTTTAATAAGCTTGGAAGTAATGGTACGTGTTCTAATTCGTTCCCGAAGCGATTTCAACTAACTACTGGATCTATGGAAATCGATCACTAGTTCGAGCATCAACAGAGCGGTCCTGAACCTTTTGGCGAGCCTAGATTGATCAGGCTCAATGGGAAAAAAGTACAAAACTGGAAATTCGGGGAGCCAATTCGGTTCTGAATGTGTGTACAGAATACAAAGGTGAAAAGGCCAAGCATACAAGTTTTTCCACATCACATCGCCGTTGAAAGATTTTCTTTCAGAATCAAGGGCCACTTGCTCACTGTTCCGGACAAAACGGTAAATTTGGCAATTCAGAACCGTAGAATAGTGCAATTAAGATAAAATTTACATGAGTAGAAACCTGAAGAGCAGAGCTAATTGCCAGTAAAAGCATGTTCAGTGGAGTTCCATAGTTTACCTGTAGCATCGACTCCAAGTTGTACAAATCCGATGGCCAAATTTAGAACTGAGTGCCCTGAACATCGGAAATTAAAATATTACCGAAAAAATACATATCTAAGATTCACACATGCTCAGCAGCAGTTGATGCACACTTTTCGGTAGCCTTTAGGGCGACAATTCATCATCGGTTTGCTGATGCACTACATAATTTGGCTCATCTGGATGGATTTAGAAGCACTTTGTGAGTCATTCAACACGTCTCAGATTAAATCTAGGATGCTGAATCAGCTCCGAATATTGTTTTTAAAATTAACGAATAGAATTTCGTCCAAAGGCTACATAAAGAAGTGAGACACATGTCACTAGTTTTCAAAATTCTAAAAAAAGGTTATTTTTAAAAGTAAATACCCTGTCCGGATGACAGAGCGCTGTCCGTAACAGTGAGCAAGGGGCCCTTATCTCAAAGATGAATGTTTTCCAAGTGCTACTCTAGTTAACTTTAGAGATGCAAACGTACGGATTACTGCTCAATCCTATCGACAAATCATGTTGAAATTCGAATCCGGATCCATTTTTATCTACATAAATCATGATTATTTATGACTGTTTCCGATCCGTTCTCAAAACTCTCATAAATATTCCGTTTAATTCCGTCATCAATTTTACGTAAAATTGCCAATCCGTATAGCTTATATTTGTTATTTGATCACCGATCCGGAACCGATCCGTGGCAAAGAAAATCCAATACGTCCAGATCACAGATGACGAATCTTCATAGTACAAACAAATTTGGATCTCACATTCGTACAAAGCAACCAATTACATTTACTCAATAATGAGGCAGTTCAGATGCTTCGAAGTAGCACTCACACCTTGAAGTCCCCACCAAGCTACTACCAATTCAAGCGGGAAGAAGAGCCATGCCCTGTTAATGTTCCCGCTTCCCATGAACGTATCCAATGCTTGACAAACGAAACACGGCTAACAACTCATTATGCTCTCATTACACTGGAACCATTTTGTATCAAGTTCATTGTCGCATGTTGCGTTTCGATTGCGGAAGTCTGTTGATTCTCTGGTGCAAGTCAATTTCTTGATGCCACTCATCCCGACACGAGAGTCTTCTTGTACCCGCGGTAGTGCAAAGAAACATACAGCATGTATTACATAGTGTATGCGTCTTGATGCTTCCGACATTAGGCTTGTTATTTATGTTGCAGAGAGCACATCGACTCCTGTTTTGCAAACTATAAGCTATGTTTGTTTTGCACTTTAAACGTAATTTGGTCCATTCTTTGTCTCTGTACCACGTTAGTTTTTGTTTTTTCCGCTTGTCTAGCTCTTGAAGCAAATGATTCACTTAAAGTGCATTTAGTCCAGACCGGCTAGAAGAAATACTCATGATGTAGATGATGCAGGCTCTTAAAAGTTCGTACGGATCAAAATATTTTCTTCGACTTAAGAATACTTTCTAGATTTCGACGCTTCACCAAATGATTGCGCTATAAATCAAAAACGGTTCGATCAAGGGGTCTGTCCATACGTTAGTCAAAAAAGATAGCAGTACTAAGACGTTGGCAGAGTTAATCGTGCTGATTTCAGACAAAGGAACAGGTGCTTTATGAAGAGATACTGAAAGTTCAAGCTTTTCGTAGGATCATTTGAACAAAAAGCGAATGACAATCATGTCATCTAATACCGAACTAGATAAACGGAACCGTTTTTCATCCACAAGTTTCAGAGCCCAAAAAACGCGCTCACTTGATTGACGAAACGTAGATGGAAAATATGCACAAAGCAACTGCATATAGAAGCGGAAATTGGTTCTTTCGCTCGTTCCAGAATCGAACCACTGCGAAATCGTCTACCAAAAGCTTCTGACGAGCTCCTCGCACACAGTTCAGTACTGTCATATTGTAAATCAAGACTTCATCCAAAGTTTATGGCTCATTAGGAATTGAATCAGCGCAATGCAGCAGCTTGAATGGCCTCTTTTTTCCTCCCACTCTTTCTGTAGACTGGATAACGTGATAACTCACCTCACTAGTATGACTAGAATTACTATCGACGGCAATTTCTTCTGGGACTGCACGCCATACTTGCTTGCCATTCGCAATATAATTAAAATTTCGTAGCATCTGATAAATCGTAGGCAAAGCAATATGGATCATAGGTCGTAAAGGTGTCTCAAATCGGTCAGTACAGTCAACAGCGATACCGAAAGCGTCAAATACTGCTTCGACACCAGGATATCCAACAATGTTCCCGTCAATATTAGAAGTCTTTTTCAAATCGCTGTACGCCGCGTGAACTGTTCTGTTACTAATCAAAACAAGAATTTCTTCGATATAGTGTGCTGACTTTAGCAAACGTTCGGCTACTCGATAGTATGTTCCCAACCTTGTTTCTGATTCCTGCTTTAACTTGAACCCTGACCGCAACAAATGGTTCCAACCCGACCTGTCCGCATCTTCAATAATTCTTTTCACTACCTGTAAAACTGATGACTGGCAGCGTGATGTCAACACAGTTTTCATTGTATTGTTGAGTATATGAACAAAGCAGCTCATCCAGGTTTCATCAGGAGTATGGATTTCTCGGGACACAGATGCATTCTCTACGCGGGCCATGACAGCCAGCCATCAGTAACCATAGTGAAGCTACGCCTAAAGTAGTCAATCGATATCTCGTACTTTTGCAGTAGTGCCACGTTCAAACATGTCCTGATATTGCTTGGTGTCGGAGAATCCGGACCTTCGACAATTAACAATGTTGGCGTCTTGATTTCGAACTCAGCGTCTGCAAATAAACCCTTCTCTTTCACACTGATGTAGTGCACGGTAAAATCGTAAAAATGCTTGCCATGTGCTTTTGAATGTAAACCATCAATTGTCACTGCGCCTCCGTATCTTAGCGTGCCATTCTGCACAAGCTCGAGAAACTTTCGACGTGATTCCTTGCTTTGTTCTTTGAATGCATTTGGAACAGCTGTTCTTCCTGGCAGATAAGACTTTGTATCAATATTTTCATTAGCAGGTGCCGTTTGATCTAGTTCGAAAACCGTTTGGGCAAAGTGTCGCATGCCAATATGACTGTCACAGAATGAGAGAGGTCAGATGTACAGTGATGCTGCCAGCGCTGCAGCACGTGCGACTTTGTGCCGAGCAGCTGCCGGAAGTTGACGCCGGAAACGAACGGTAGATGAACAATTCTTGTGACCATTGGTATCTTTTTCAAGCCTTGAAGTATCACCTTGGACTGTTTTGAAGCCGTACAATGCTTTTTGTAATAGACAACCACCGTTTTTGACATACACACATAACAACCATCCTGCAGAACGGAGAGAATTCTCATGGCAGATAACGTAAGAGCCGTTATAATGTTGGGAACGTAGCCTGGCGATAGCATTAAACTTTTCGAAAGGGACCATTTCAAAACGACTTTCATCTCCCTTCAAAATTCGTTGGACTGCTGGACATCCTTCATCTCTTGTTTCCAGCAGCTGTTTGCTAGACGATGAACTCATTCTGTGACGGAGTGGTCACTGAGTCTTCAGGTTGGGATCTTCTTCGTTAAACTTGAATTTTTCAGAGAAATTTTTACCGGACTAAGCATTTTTTTCATAAACGAAACAATACCGCGACCAATCCGGAGCAAACTAATGTCATGAGTCGACTGATCCGTTCAAAATCAAAAACGTAAAATTTTGTATCCAATGCCCGTTTATTTTTAAAATTAAGTAGCCTAAATCCTCTGAAAATGAAATTTTATAGATCCTATGTCAAAAAAATCCGAAAAATCCAAAGTCATTCCATCCGGAAGCCTAAAATTCATGTCTGGATCGGATTGGAAATGGTTTCGATCGTCCGTATGAAACTCTAGTTAATTTCTTACAAGTCATGTATGTACGCTATTTGTAAATTATTATCAACGCCTTATTTTCAATGCGTTAGCGAGTGTCTATAAGTTGCAACAAATCAGTTGCACATTTCATTGGACGAAATCTCGGAGTCAGGTAAAAACCTGCAGCCGCCCAGTTTGGCAATTTCTGAATACACCCACTGTTCGCCAGGGTACAGTACCGTTCAGTATAGCACTGTAAATTTACTGTTACATTCTTTCCAAGTTTCATTGCTGATGTCATCTCGAATGCGGAAACAATAAATTATTTCTGTACAGATCCTGTGCGATAAACCAATCCAAAGCAGTCCCTTAATGTTAACGAAGTTGATAGCAAAATCTTTACAAAACGTTATACTGCCCGTAACTTCTTAAATTTGACACTGTTTCGCGTTATTCTCTGAATCCATGGTCGAAAGAATGCCACTCTAGCGTATACATCTGGAACTGTCCTACTACCGCAACGTGGTCCACCGTAGCTAGTTACACCAATTTGGATAAGACTACCAGACTTATCTCTACTAATTAAAGGACCACCTGAATCACCGAAACAAACACTTGCGCCGCATGAGAAGTGGTTGGCGCAAATATGATGACGCACGGACAAACCAGCGGCGATAGCATTCATCCGAGCTCCAATAAAAGCGCGCCGGCAATCATTCAACGAGACATTATCAATATCGATAGCACGTAAACGTCCGCGAACTCGAAACATGTCTCTTCCATAACCTGTGACTCGCACTATTGCTCCCTCATGTGGACTATACACGTCGGCGTTAAGCAAAATTGGACTTGCATCTCGTCCTATAATTCGGTTGAGCCGAACCAAGGCGATATCACAAATAACCGAGTGTCGGGATCGTCGAAAACATGGATGCCGATGTATTGCCGAGATTATTCGTCGTCCTCCGTCTTTGGCTGAAGCTCCTCCGACGTAAACCACGTCTCCTTTTCTCAGGCGACAATGGGCTGCCGTCAACACCCATCTTGCTGCAACCACCGAGCCTGAGCAACGCCTCGAGCCTGAAAATATCGCTGCATTGTACCGCGCTGCCCATGGAGCAGCTCGTCCGCCAACTATCCGAGTCGCATACGCCAACCTTCGAATTCCACAAAGCGGGCGTCTTGTGCTTCGTCTGCCGTTTCTCACAGTGTGAGACCATTGAATTCCTTTGTCTCTCAGGTCATGCGTCAGTAATGTTAAGGCTGTAGCGGGAGCTACTGCAAAGGTCACTAGCGCAACCATCACATACGAGAAATTCATGTGAGATTTTTTCGTTCCCATCGGAAGTGGCGTTCGAATGTTCTGTCCTGAGATGATTTCGAGTGTAGAAAGATCAAAAGCGAGTGGAGTTGATGATGTAGTTTGGCATGATCAAGTTCTTCATCGAAACTGGGTACTGTATACCTGATTTGTCTTGCTGTACTGTACGTGCCCTACAGTACCGTACAGTAGTGTAGTGTACTGTGCTGTATTGGCATATTGAATATACCCTAGTTGCCACTCTGATTTTGCATCACCTTAGTTGAGGAAACCAAAAATAGTGATACAGCAAATTTTTATGTTTGCAATTCTATAAACCTGAACTTATTAGTCAGCGTATTTTGTTATACTGTACTCGCCAACCCTACAGTACTAAAACAGATTGTCAGAAAGCAGGCTGTTTTACTGTATCTGTCTCCAGTGGATCTACTCAACTGCAGCTCTTGGTAGTTTCGGTTGCATCAACTCATATAAAACATGGACTCATCGGCACATCCTGAATTCTGGTAGTCATGCATTCCAACGAACTACATAGTGGTTGCGGTTTCCGGGACGCCCCATGGTCAGTACATTTACATCAACATTTACGAATCGAAGGTTCGTTCAGCTTCCAAATACATGTCTCGTTCCTGTCCTTGATTACATGTGGGTCTACTGGTAGGTCATTGGATTAAAGCAGGTACATTCAGAACAAAACTGCTTTGTACTGAGTATTCCGACAATTGCAGCTTTCCAACGACTGTCCCGCTCTTTCACCGTGACCACATAACAGCGCTGTAGGTTCTGGCACCATTCACATTACCGTGTTGCACATTGTAAGGCATAGATTATTGAATACTATTGCCTTCTCCAGATCCAGATCCAGGCGAAGCGGAACATCCAGGCACTCCATTCATAACAAAATATGCAAGCGACGCTTTCTTCGCTTTCCGCAAATTTCGAAGCGCTTCGACATCTCGTGTTTCTACTATGCACCGCTCTAGGTCTGCGTAGCATTTCATAGCTCTGTCGAATTGTTCAAACGAAAACTTACGACTCTCAACTTCGACGCCATCTATTTCCATTCCAGTGCCGTCTCCTGACGTCACACCTTGCCCAGTCGGCCCCATGTTAACTCCCTCAGTCGGTGGATCTACTGCTTGTACTGTTCCACCTCGGTGTAACGGAACGGTGCTGCTCCCGACTTGACTGTTAGACATTCCTACGCCGCCTGTTACTGGTGCACTGACGACGTTCCAATCCAGCCCATTTTGTTCTAGCCGTCCATTCGATTCTGCTTGCACATTCTGCTCGATTTGTTCTTGCTTCGGCATCATTTCATACTCATATGTGAACCAACGAATAACTTCTAGTACAGATATCCATCTTGGTTTTCCATGCGTCCCCATGGCTAATTGTTCTTTCCCGTCCAAATTCGTCCGCACAATGTTAAGAACGAAACATGATACTTCGCTGATTGTCCCGACATCTGATGTTACACCGTACATGGCCGCTAATGAAGAAACAAGATTTTCTGGTAAAACATTCATACGCCACCAACAGCGAGCGATACGGTCCGCTGGAAGTTCCAGCCATGCATCATGCAGAAGATCTGCTGCGTCGTACACAGTGGCATTGTCGCCTTCGGCAAGGCCACGATAATGCTTTGGAATAATTTCCGCATGTTTCCGCAATTTCTCGCGTAGTGGGATCAATGCTAAATAGGTTTCGAATAACTTAAAACGGTAACGAGCAACCAGAAGAGGGAATACTCCGTTCTTTGCAGTCTCCGTCATGCATATGCTAAGCCGCGGTATTAACACGAGGGAAACTTGATCAGCAAAGTCCGGAAAGCTACCTGATGTAGATACGGCCAACGTTTCATCTAACATAAGGGCTACTTTGCAGCCATTATTCGTCATGACAAAAGGAAGAAAGACGTCACGAAGCCACTCAGAAAATGCAGAAGAGTCGCAGCGTTGCAGAGGGCGAATAATATACGGTAAACAAGGTCGTCGAGCTTCGAACATTTCCTCCGTACCAGGAGGTGCGATTAGGGCGATAGGCAGTCGCTTAGTTCCAGTCAGGTTGGCTGCGATAAGCAAAGTAAGAAATGGTTCAGGTTCGTCCCTGGTCCCCGATCTCTCTGCCACCGCCGACTCATGCTTCACAGTCATATCAGCAAAAAAGCGAGGCGGAATGTACCGATAATAGAGTCGAGGAGTGACAAGCGTGTACACGTTATCAGGATCGAATTCGCTAAGTTGTGCTTGCAGATGTTTGGTCTCCTTCATGGCGTGACGACGAGCTGGTTGCACTGGGTCGTCCAAAGCAGCTGGCAGTTTCTTGTTAGCGTTCTTACGCATAAATAGCTGACACCAGTGTTCGGAAGCCGTGAAACGCTCAAGATGTGGAATGCGCTCCGGCTTTTCCTTCCCACTAGCTAAAAGTTCGGTGCGAAGCTGCAATGCTTGCTCTCGTACCATGTGCCAGTTCAGAGGTACTCTGGCGGCGCGTGCAGAAAGAACGAAGGCGGAGAGGGACTGGTCTAGTAATGGGAAGTGAGGAGGACGAATTGATTTCGTTTCAGCAGATACGTGGTCGCGATCCACAGTTTGTCGAATATCTTGCTCATCATGAAGTATTTTGAAAAAAGTTCGCCGTGAAATTCCATACTTCTCTATCACTTCTGCAGGAGTACCCCCTTGCTGAACAAAATTGCATATATCAAGCTTTTCTGATACGTTCAGGCGAACTCGTTTTGCGGGAGGTGTCGTCTTCTTCGGCGCCGTGATGTGTTTAGCAGAGCTAGTTGGAGCATTCGCTGCGTTGAGAACTTGGGGAGAACTGCTTGAGCCTCCTGTACCTATAGCTAAAGTCGGTCCAGAGACAACAGAGCCAACTGCAGGTACTACAACATTTTCAGTAGAGGGGCCCATATGATTTGTTGCAAGCGGCGGTACTGCAGATGGGTCAGATATCATGGGAGCGGCCTCAACACCAGACGGAGAAACGCCACTAGACTGCTGTTGCGACTCAGGTGCCCCAGTATCTGACTTCGCAGCCGCGGAATTAGCAGCGGCAGTCCTATTCGCCAGCTCTTCCGCCTGCCTTAGTCGTTCAGCTCGTTGAATCTTAAACACAGTACGTTTCGCAATACCGAAAGTATCAACAATGTAATCCGCTCGAGCTCCTCCGGCTAGGAGGTCACATACGGCTTGTTTCTGTGCTGGGTTCAATCTAACCCTTTTCGGACTAGGAGATATTGTTCGCATGGAGTTGTTCACAGAAACATTGGGTGCCATTTGCGAGGAGCTTTGAACCATTTGTGATGGTGTAGACATCGAATTGTTGCCAGATGCGGGAGCTGGAGTGGAGTGAGTTGGGCCTATAACCATAGGTGCGGTCATGTGCGGTTGCGGCGGCAGGGATGTAGTTCCCACCGCCGCCGCCTGCGCAGGGTCCATGTCAATTCAACTCAATGCAGTTCTGCTACAACAATTGAGTGGGAGTACGTATGCGAGTGAATGAAGATGTGAGAGTTGGTGGCAGTTCAGTTCACACTTGAGGGCGAAAGCAATTCAAACAACAGAAACATGTTTTTTTTGTTACCAATATCAAAGTTTTGCCGCCAGCTCAAAAAACTTACACTAAATTGGTGATCGTTGACACGTCAACAACTTGTAGAGATGACTACCGTATCGGTAACCGTAAAATTCCAGAGTGCGATTCATTTGTGATTTTTACCAGCGCTCTTGCAAATTGTCGGCAGATGTTAGAGTATTCTCCTCATTATGTTCTGGTTTAGTCGAATAGTATTGACTTGTTGGCTTTCGGGTTAGCGTTCATGATGGAAATTGTTTGGTTTTAATACCACATAGAGTGTTTATCATTTAACATAGAAAGTATTAGTTACTATTGTATACGGAAAGCGACAAAACCATATCCGTTATGAATTAGCTGGTGTGGCTGAAATCAATCATGTCTCGACTGAAAAGTTAAGAACACAAGTGCGGATTTCAAGAAAAGGTTTACGAATTTCTTGTTTACCCGGAGGATTCAGGAAAGCGACGACGAAATTGGATTGTAGTGGTCTAGAAAAATGAAAGTTTCGTATAAAATGAGTATAACGAATAATAAAGATAGAACACTGACCGCAGTTGAAGTGCAGAGTACAATCGATGAATTACGGTTTCTATGCCCAGGTTAGTATTTCATTCTTTAAAAGAATAAATTGTTTACTATTATGTTCAAATGGTGCAGGAATTTGATTTTCACTTCGCTGTTTAAATGAGACTTGAGTAGGATCTCGGTTTGGTATCCAGAGAAAATAATTCGACATAAAACTTATTTCCACTGTCGAAGTCATGCTAATGAGAATATTGAAAATTATAAAACAAATGGCAGACATGTCAAGCGATTAAATTGGTAAAGTTTTGTTCCTGAATTTGGAAATGAATAGAACGTGCATATTTACAATTCCAAACCTGTTTTGTCTCATATTCAAAATACAAAAGGCATATTTCGTGTCACGTAGAAACCAATAGCAATTCATACTCATTTTCAGGTAACAATTACAACAAATAATGGCAGTCATTATGCAATCTAAACTTGCTCCTCGCACTGGTCCATTCTATTGACTCCCGGCTCGCCTAGGTATATTCCGCTTATGTTCCCTTTCGTCTTATTTACTTATCTTAGATCTATGAGGATTATGTATGTATAAGCAATCAGTTCGTTTACATCACTACATATAAATAAAACGATAGATTAATAATGCACTGAGAATTATATTTTGAGGAAAACAAGTGCCAAAGAGCTAAATAAAAAAAACGAAGAAAAATATACAATCACAAGAAGAAAAATGATCGTGACAATGATAAAGTAATCTGCAGAATATTTCAATATCCAGAATATTAAGAAACAGTTTCTCAAAAAACGTTTGCTTGAAAATCAAATCAAGCCAAAAATTGTATGTAAATTGTAGATGAAGGTATCATCGAGTCCTTCCGAAAACTTGGCTATAATCAATTAAACTTGAGTCAACAGAAAATCGAGGGAAATCGAACAAACATAGTTAAGTTGTCATAGTCAAAGCTTCTTATCTGCTGAAATCAAATAAACCATGTATCGTTAACTGTTGGATTAAAATTCAAATCTACATTATTATAACTTATGACTTCAAATTTTCAAAAAATAAGAAATGAAAACGAAAACCACATGACAAAGAATTACAAATTCAAATCAACATAATTGTGGTGGTAGAAGAAGAGTATTATAGTGTAGCT
>JAAUYH010188988.1_pt1 | contig 15202 bp, 15 predicted proteins | sample 7278061 | NCBI WGS metagenome assembly JAAUYH01 (sample SAMN14350203, study PRJNA611818) | marine sediment metagenome | isolation source: surface marine sediment (0.6m) | place: French Polynesia: Moorea | collected 2018-08
AAGAGATAAATCAATAAAATTATGATTTCGAAATTATTTTTGGCATGTTCATTTGTAGTTGGGTAAATGTCAAATATTCTTAAGTTCACGACGCTCAAATTTCCTGAGAAACTCAACTCATTGAGGAAAGAAAATTTCTGAAAGGCTAATAGATGAAGAACCAGAATAAAATAAAAGAATATCCTATTACCCTTTGTTGAGACATGATTCTTTATCAAAAACTCATGTAAAAGAACACTCAGACCTGTGAATCCAATTATGACTATAAACGATGAAATGTCAAACATCATTTTTATTCTCCTTTTTTAGATCCGACAAAATTTCATCAAGTTCTGAGATAGATATATTATTTGAATCTGACATAAAACTTACGATTTCTCTAAAATTTCCGCCAAAATAACTATTCATAATATGTGAAAGGACTCCTTTGGTATAGTCTTCTTGTCTTATCAATGGAAAATACCTATGACTTTTCCCAAAACTTTCGTATGAAACGTATCCTTTTCGCTCAAGAATTCTCATAATTGTAGAAACTGTAGAGTATGCAGGCTTTTTATGTGGCATTTCTTCAATGATCTCTTTTATAAAAGCTTTTTTCTTTACCCAGAGAATTTTAAGAATAGTCTCTTCGGCATTAGTTAGTTTAATATCTTTCATTTGATAAAAATAACTAACTTTTTAGTTATTACAACTAAATATTTAATTTTTAACATTTTTGCGTTAATCAAGAGCCTAAGATATGGTTAATCTAAGTTGAGAATATTCATAGCATGGCAGTAATTAAGAAAGAAAATACTTTCATTATCATTTACGCTAAAGAATATTGCATAAAACTCAGTGACCTCTTGAAGAATAAAAAAAGGTCACCGAATAGGTCACCGAATTTCAATAATAGTTGGATTCAAATGAAAGTAAATAAAATGAAAATACCCACAAATAAAATGATTTGTGGGTATTTGTGCCGTTTTAGCGGAGAAAGAGGGATTACTAGCTTCGCCAGTGATCCCGAAAGGGAATCCTGGTCGAAGAAAAGTTCAGCTCTTTGAGCTGCTATTTTTCATCTCCTCCTGTTTATGAAATTAAAATTTCAAAACCTTCGGAAATGAAAAAAGCTTCACAATTGTGAAGCTTTTCTTCGCGGAGAAGGAGGGATTCGAACCCCCGGAGGTGTGACCCTCGCCGGTTTTCAAGACCGGTGCATTCGACCACTCTGCCACTTCTCCTAGCTGAATGCGGGTGCAAATATAGAAAGCTTTTTTTAGTCCATAAAATAAATCAGTATGTTTTTTAACGGTCACCATATTCTAAATTAACCGTACTTTTACCAGCCTCTAACCCAGCCTCTATGGACTTGACTTTAGACCTATTGCTACTTGTACTTGTAGGTTTTATAGCCGGATGCATCAATATAGTTGCCGGCGGCGGATCATTACTCACGCTACCTGCACTCATTTTTTTTGGCCTGCCCCCGAACATAGCAAACGGAACAAACAGAATCGCAATCATCATTCAAAATATATTTGCAGTTAGCGGGTTCAAAAGTAAAGGAGTTTCCGGATTCCCATATTCCATCTATCTGGCTATTTCAGCCTTTATCGGAGCTATCATCGGAGCGCAATTAGCCGTAGACATCAAAGGAGAACTATTCAACAAAATACTCGCCATAATTATGGTAGTAATTGTAATATATATGGTATTTAAGCCTAAAATGTCAACCAAGGAATTCTTAGAACGAATTACAGGAAAATATTTTTGGCTAGGTGTGCTCGCTTTCTTTTTTGTTGGAATTTATGGGGGATTCATACAAGCCGGAGTTGGATTCATCATGCTACTAGCATTGTCAAGCATCAACCGATTCAGTTTAGTAAAAAGTAACGCCATTAAAGTATTCGTCGCCTTAATTTATTCATTATCAGCCATAACCATCTTCATCTTTAATGATATGATTAATTGGAAGTGCGGACTCATACTTTCGATAGGAAATGCCTCAGGCGGTTGGTTTATGAGCCGTTTTTCAGTAAAAAAAGGAGATGGGTTCGTCAGGACGCTGCTGGTCGTAATCGTAACTGCAATGGCGATCAAACTGTGGTTCTTTTAACGCTGGATTTCAAAGGACGTAAAATGCACTAATTCACCTGGTGAAAATTCAACTGAAGTAACATCTGACAACGGAGAACCTACAAATAACCAATCAATAAATACTAACACTTTCTCTTCATCACCTTCGACCATTATCGATACATTTCCGTCATTCTTATTCTTTACAAAACCCTTTAAAGCAAGCTCATGAGCTTTGTGCTTCGTATATTTACGAAACCAAACACCTTGAACTTTTCCTTTTACTAGAATTTTATAATTAACTAGCATTGAATTAGTTGTATTATTTATTGATGATGCTCAGATACAGACTTAAAAGTAACAAATAAATAGTTTACCTTTGCTTTTCACTAAAAAAATATGAGTAATTCTATAGGTAAACTTTTTAAATTGACCACCTTTGGTGAATCACATGGTGAAGCCATCGGAGGTGTTATAGATGGCTGCCCTGCCGGAATCACAATCGACCAAAAGGCCGTTCAAATCGAACTGGATAGACGCAAACCTGGTCAGTCTAAGATCGTTACCCAGCGTAAGGAACCCGATGCGGTAGAATTCTTATCTGGTATTTTCGAAGGAAAAACAACAGGTACTCCCATAGGGTTCATGATCAGAAATACCAATCAGAAATCAAAAGACTATTCACATATAAAGGATAGCTATCGCCCTTCACATGCCGATTTTACCTATGACAAGAAATACGGATTTCGCGATTATCGTGGCGGTGGACGCTCCTCTGCACGTGAGACCGCCAATTGGATCGTAGCCGGAGCAATCGCCAAACAGCTATTATCAACCATAAAGATCAATGCCTACACTTCATCAGTAGGAGATATTTCCCTTGAAAAACCCCACAGTGAACTAGATTTTTCCAAAACCGAAACAAACGCCGTTCGCTGCCCTGATGAGGCGTACGCAGCAAAAATGATCGAATACATCAAAGATATTAAGAAACAAGGCGATACCGTTGGAGGCACGATTACCTGCGTACTTCAAAATGTACCTATCGGACTCGGTGAGCCTATCTTTGATAAACTCCATGCACGCCTAGGTCATGCAATGCTAACGTTAAATGCGGTTAAAGGCTTTGAATATGGAAGTGGATTCAATGGAACCAAGCTCAAAGGATCCGAACATAATGACGCCTTTAACAATGACGGAAGTACAAAAACCAACCTTTCCGGTGGTATTCAGGGTGGAATCTCCAATGGTATGGATATTTATTTTACAGTAGCCTTTAAACCTGTGGCGACACTGCTTCAGAAATATGAAACGATAGATTCACAAGGAAATACTATCGAAGTGCAAGGAAAAGGCCGCCATGACCCTTGTGTAGTGCCCCGAGCAGTCCCAATTGTTGAAGCATTAGCAGCCATGGTGCTGGCGGACTTCTATCTACTCGACAAAACACGAAGAATATAGCTAAAAATTAAAAAGCGCCAGGTACAGTACCTGGCGCTTTTTTTATAATTGCTTCTAGTATTATTAGTCGTCGTTGTCATCATCATCGTCGTCATCATCATCGTCGTCGTCATCATCGTCATCATCGTCATCACATTCTCCTAGTTCATCTCCATGCGCTAGATGGGCATCTATTGCGTTAATACTTACACAAATAGTGTTACCGTTGTGGCAGATATACACTTTTTTCTGATTGTCGTCACAATAATCATAATCGTTTCGACAAGTATCTACCGCAACCTGCAAAATTTCTTCCATTTGTTGCAAGGAGGTAAGCACAATTGGTTCTCCATTCAAATTAAACAAAGTAAGCGGAAAATCAACCCTGATCAGATCACTGGCGGTTAACGAATCAAAAAAGTCGAACAAATCCTGATCACTGTTAATAACAATCGCTTCTATTTGCTGCATGGGGTCAAACTGCACGTAAAATGAGATAGGATACTGAAATTCAACACATGGCTCATTATTTCCGCTTCCGTTATCGTCGTCGTCGTCATCCTCGTCATCATCGTCGTCTGATACTGACTTATTCTGAGTTTCGTCATATCTACCCAGTGCTTCTTCTATCAAACCAACTATCGGTGATGATTTGGTGAATGAATCTTTAGTGGTGTCATCTAAAACCTCTTGCTCTGATTGACAAAATGTTAGGGTGAACAGCAGTAGCAGTAAAAAACCAGCCGTGGCTGTGCTCTTAAAGTAAGTACTTTTTTTTATCATAACTTTTTCTTTTTATCAGCGAGTTGTAAAACCAACTTAATTCTTATTGAATACTATTTCCGTATAGTTAAAACAACTTCAAGCGCAAAAATCCTAAAAAAATCTTCTTTTAACAAAAAATAATGTTGAATTGTTCTGAAAACTAAGCCTTATTTTGACAAAATTTAAACGTAATTTTAAGCATCGATAAAGTCAATTTCATAAAAGGCCGGGGTGCACAAATGAACACCCACAATCGTTTTTTACAGCATCAACATACTGTAGAAGACGAATTCTTGAACTATTGTCAAATAAATGGTGAAAATTATGATACCAATAAAACACAGTATATAGAAATCTTTCCAAAAACCATTCTGAACAAAGTAACCAGCCCAGACATTGGAATGGTTTATTCCATGAACCCATACCAAGGCTGCGAACACGGTTGTATATATTGCTACGCCAGGAATACCCATGAATACTGGGGTTATAGTGCGGGATTAGATTTTGAACGCAAAATACTCTTTAAAAGAAATGCCCCTAAATTACTGGAAGCGAAGTTAAAAAGCAAGAACTGGGAAGCCCAGCCGATCATGTTTTCCGGAAACACAGATTGTTACCAACCTATAGAACGCAAATTAGAGATTACCAGAAAGATGCTTGAAGTGCTTTACAACTACAGACATCCCGTGAGTTTTATTACAAAAAATGCATTGATTTTGAGGGACTTAGATATCCTAACTGAAATGGCTAAATTAAATATTGTACATGTCAGTATCTCTATTACTTCCTTAAATGAAGATACGCGAAGAATCCTCGAACCGCGCACAGCATCAATCAAAAAACGATTCGAAACTGTTAAGGTGCTTTCAGACAATGGTGTGCCCGTAAATGTTATGATGGCTCCAATTATCCCGGCTATCAATAGCCATGAAATCTTTGATTTGGTCAAAAAGGCAAGTGAATTTGGTGCCTTATCTGTTGCGTATACAATCGTTAGACTCAACGGTGCCATTGGTGAACTATTTACCGATTGGGTCAGGAAAACATTCCCAGACAGGGCTGATAAGATACTACATCAGATTGAAGACTGCCATAATGGGAAGCTAAATGATTCCCGCTTTGGGAAACGAATGCGAGGAGAGGGTAAAATCGCTGAGCAAGTGGCATTACAATTTAAAATAGCGCGAAAGAAATTTCTAAGTGATTCCTGCTTACCCCCTTTTAATTATTCCCTCTACAAAAAGGCCAAAACCAATCAGTTAAGCTTATTTTAAGTAAGCGAAAAACATAGGAATTAATCCTTTTAAATTGTTGTATTAGAAGTAATAAGTCACATTAAGAAAATAATTTTCAATTCGTTACGTTATAGCTTAGTAAGAAAATAATGTGTCGCTAAACAATTTACATTTCTTTCTTATGTCATTAACTTAAAAATGCTTTCAATGAGAAAAAGTTACTTTTTTGCAGCAATGCTCTGCACTTTTTTGCTACTTGGCTCTAAATCATTCGCAGAGTCGAAAGAAAAAATTCCGATTAAAAAGGATTTAGAAACGAACACTTCATACATTACGAGTATGACAGACCCAGGGTGGTCATACACCTGTAAAGATGGTATCGAAGTGGATTTAGTCAGTTCTGGTTTAAAGAACAATATACCAATGTCGCTACCTATTGAAGATGTCGATAATATCGACCGCATTGTTGTAGAGATTGTATATAAGGGCGGTAATCCCGGCGAAACCATCGAAGTGCAAGATGCCGATGGTAATTCATATTCAGCCGCCAGGGAAATACCTGCAGGAGGAAGTTCTAACGTTTGGTATTACAGAACCGAGTTACCAGCCACGTCATCGATAAGCTATTCGAATACAACTAAAGAAAGTAAAGCCCAGTCTATTCTGGCTTATGTCTTTAGAAATAAGAATTCAGGCATTGCCAGTTCAGGTGTATTTACTGCATTAAGCGGTTATAATAACAAAGAAACCCTTACGATACCTATCATCACAGATACAGCACCTAGAAATGTAAGTATAGAATTACCGGTATCTGAGTTAACTCCTGATGGTAGATATATTAAGATTACTGCCGAGACTGCTGATGGTAAAAGTGATGAATTGATTGAGAATATTAACGATTTCCCTTCCGGGGAATGCTGTATAAAAGTATTTAACCTGAATTTAGAGGATGTCGCCGGTGATGTTGATGAGGTAACTATCACCATTGATACAAGAAATAAAAAGAACGGACAGTCTGTAAATGGACAGTCATGGGTGATGGGCGGTGCTGTAAAAACAAATGTGGTTTGTACCTGTGTTGATTTTGATGAAGAACCACCTACGCCGGACAATTTAATAAGCCATATTATTGCTTTCGATATCAACGACTTACCAGAGGTTACTTTTAGTGATGATTGCTCTGCTGTTACGATAGCATACGAGCAATATATGGCGGAAGAATCGTGTACGACCGGTTTTGGACCACTTAATGAAGACACGAATATTATATTCTACAGTTTTCCATTCGATAAAAATCATCATTGGGAAAATGGTTATTTTCAAAGATTCGAAGACGGTACTGCAAAGGTCCATGGTAGAGTGGTGAATAACTCTGATCCGGCATCAGGATGGATTATTGAAATCTTTTTTGAAGAATTGGTGGACTTCACTTCCTGGATAAACGCAGGGGGTCCTGCACCAGGGGATTCTCAACAGTCAGAGCGTAGCTATGCGAACGTAGACTTCAGTCAGCCTTATACATTGGAAGGATTTGGAGATTATGAAGGTTCTAACTTAACTTTGTTGAATAATGGTCAAGATAGTTATATGGATATTGGGCCGAAAGATACCTACGGTAAGTATGGTATGGGCTTCAAAATTGCTTATGAAGGTACTGTGAATGGCCAGCAGGTTGGAAACGAAGGTGATCAATTTATTGAAATGATGGCGTCATTAGAACAATGTGTGATAAGAAGAGGACTTCTCGTAATCAGAGAATGGACAGTCACTGATGCCGCCGGCAATACTGCAATCTATGTGCAACGAGTAGAATTGGAAGAATAACCACCCTTTAAAAAAGATGTAAAATGAAAAGAATTACTTACATATTGATACTACTATGCTCCATAAATTTGACCTTAGCTCAAATTCAGGAAGAGAATTTTAATGCTACTACAATTCCGGCCGGATGGTCATCGACGAATACAAGTAGCTGCGACTGGCAGTTTGGTTATACCGGGCCCTTAGTAGGTTCAGGAACTACGAATCCATCTTCCTTTCCATCTGGTGGTGTCATATTTGACGATAACGCCTGTGGAACAGGAATCGCCAATAGATTGGAATTGGAAGGACCAGAGATAGACTTGGTTGCAGCAAATGTTACCAGTGCTGCCATAGAAATAATATACAACCATCAGGCATTCGTAGGAGATGGAGATTTTTTGGTTGAAGTTTGGGATGGTAGCGCCTGGCAAACTGTATTGACCGTTGATAATGATGCGCCGGCCCCTAACAGTGGAACCAATGCAACCAGCGTCATAGATGTAACGACGCATATTAATGCCAATTTTAAAGTTAAGTTCATCTATGATGACGAGCATAACCCACCTACAAACAACATTACATTAGGTGTCGGAATTGATGATTATAAATTGATTGATACCGCTACGGCAAGTATTGATGACTTAATAATTGATGGTTTTAGCTACTACCCGAACCCGGTGATAGAAAATAATCTTACATTGAATGCTAAAGAAGTTATTAGCGATGTGATAGTTTATAATGTCTTAGGGCAAACGGTCTATAAATCGCAGCCGAACGCACTACAATCGAATATTCGAATGTCGCATTTACCTGTAGGTTCCTACATCGTAAACGTAGCCGTAGGTGAAAAGAAAGGTACATTTAAAATTTTAAAACAGTAATTTCTAACCAAATTACGTTTTGTGTGAAAGGGGCTCTCATTATGAGGGCCTTTTTTATATTTTTTTAAAAGGAAAGCATATCTTTGCAGCCTTAATTTATACAAGATACATGGAAAACGGAATCTATGCGAAGTTCACTACTTCACGAGGAGAAATAGTAGTTAATCTAGAATTTGAAAAAACACCGGGTACAGTAGGTAATTTTATCGCTTTAGCGGAAGGCCACTTAGAAAATTCGGCCAAACCACAAGGTACCCCCTACTATAATGGACTAAAATTCCATCGCGTCATCTCAGACTTTATGATTCAAGGTGGGTGCCCACAAGGAACCGGAACCGGAAATCCTGGATACCAGTTTGACGACGAATTTCATCCGGACTTAAAGCATGACAGGCCCGGAATTTTATCTATGGCCAATGCAGGCCCTGGAACCAATGGAAGCCAGTTCTTCATTACACATGTAGAAACCCCATGGTTAGACAATAAACATACCGTATTTGGCCACGTCATAGAAGGGCAAGAAATTGTTGATGCCGTGCAACAAGGTGATACCTTAAATTCTTTAGAGATTATTCGCAAAGGAACAACAGCAGAAAAATTCAATGCCATTGAAGCTTTCAGAACTTTTGAAGGTGCACGTGCAGCGCGCGAGATGGCCGAAAGACAGGCTCAAGAAGATGCTTTAAATGAAGCCTCTGCAGGTTTCCAGAAAACCGAAAGTGGTTTGCGCTACCAAATCATTCAAGAAGGAAAAGGTCAAAAAGCAACCAAAGGTGCCATGGTCTCTGTACATTATAAAGGGCAATTATTAGATGGAAGTGTATTCGATTCGTCGTACAAACGCAAACAACCTATTGACTTTGCCTTAGGTGTCGGGCAAGTAATTGCCGGATGGGATGAAGGCATACAACTCTTGAAAGTTGGTGATAAGGCTCGATTTGTAATCCCATCAGACCTGGCTTATGGATCGAGAGGAGCCGGTGGTGTGATACCACCGAATGCACCCTTAATTTTTGATGTAGAACTGGTCAATGTAAAATAACAATCTTAAAGCCTCAAGAATTTCTTGAGGCTTTTTTGTAAATAATTAACTTTTTTTCAGACATATATTACTGTAAAGGCATTATTTTTGATAAAAATTCGTTAGAAAAGTACCTATGAATCGTAACATTACATACCTGCTTTTAGTGTTCGCTTTGTTTTTCGTGCTGCCTAACACCTATGCGCAAAATGATACCATTAAAAAGAAAAAGAATAACGAATTCAAATCAATCTTAGATGGCCGGACAGGTGCTGATGGTATTCAACTAGGTAAAGAAATAGAAATTAACCCCATTTTCCGGTTAAACCAAAAAGCACAACTTCCTTTAAAAGGATTTGATTACTACCTGAATTTAGGCCGGTCAAAATCGAAATCAGATCTAAGGTCACTAGCGAGTAATGCTGTACACGATGATGTACTTGTAAAAAGATACTTTAATGGTAAAGATATGAGTGTTACGAAAGTAGAAAGCCATACCAGCCTTGGAACTTTCGAGGGTTCTACCAAATTTGTACGAATAGAATTTAGGGATCATGGTCTTGTTGATGGAGATCGCGTTCGAATTTACCTCAATGAAAAAGTAGTGGAACCTAATATAACGTTAGTAGGTATTTCGGCCTTTATAGAGCTCAAGATGGATAAAGGTTATAACCGTATAGATTTCAGTGCCCTGAATCAAGGTGCCGTCGGTCCAAACACTGCAGCTTTTTTAGTCTATGATGACCAGGGTAAATTGATTACCGCCCAGGCCTGGAACTTGCGCACGAGCCAAAATGCTACTCTAGGCATTATTCGAAATTAAAGTATGCAACAACAACCAACCTTAGAACAACTCAAATATCCAATTGGGCAAGCTCAAATCCCTGAAAACATTTCTGAAAGCCTTATCAACGAATGGATCACCATTTTAGAAGAATTTCCGCAAAGACTTTCTGAATTAGTTGAAAATATCACTCCCGAGCAACTGGAAACACCCTATCGCACCGGAGGTTGGACTGTACGTCAAGTAATACATCACTTGGCAGATAGCCATCACAATAGTTATACACGCTTTAAATGGACGCTCACAGAAGACGAACCCCTAATTAAAGCATATTTTGAAGATCGCTGGGCAAAATTGCATGATACAAAAGATGGCCCTATCCTACTCTCTTTAAATGCCTTGAAAACTACACATGCGAAATTAGTTTATCTGTTAAAAGGCTTAACCAATGAAGAGCTCGAAAAGCGCTTCATTCATCCTGAAACAAATAAAGAAGTTTCTCTAAAAGAAAACATCGGTATTTATGCCTGGCACAGCAGGCACCATTATGCGCATATCGAAAATCTTATGAAAAGAAAAGGCTGGAGATAATTTTTCAAGCCTTCAACCTATTTCCACTTAATATTGCACCCTATGCTTGGTTTTTGTGGCTCAGTATTTTTGGTTCCCTCTACTAAGCAATCCAAGGCATGCCGCAAATCTTTCCCGGTAACCGGCAAACCGTTGCCTGGGCGCGAATCATCTAATTGTCCGCGATAAGCGAGCTTGAGATTCTTATCAAATACATAAATATCTGGTGTGCAGGCCGCATCATACGCTAAGGCTACTTCTTGCGATTCATCGTACAAATAAGGAAAGCTATAATTCATTTCTTTCGCGCGCTTTCGCATTAAATGTGGAGCATCATCAGGATAATTTTTTATGTCATTGGACGAAATAGCCACAAAAGCAACCTTTTTATCTTTATAATCATTGGCTACGCGCACCAATTCTTCGTTGACATGCACAACAAACGGACAATGATTACAAATGAATAACACAACAGTAGCGGCATCGCCACGTAGCTCAAAGAGCGTAAGATCGTCTCCTGAAACGGTATCATACAAGGTAAACCCAGGAGCAGTTGTACCTAACGGAATCATGTTAGAAGCAGTGCGTGCCATACTAATTTTATTTGTAGATTTATAGCATAAATTTACGAAATAAATGGCAGATACCATCAGTTTTGACGACTTCTTAAAAGTAGATATCCGCATGGGCACCATCATAGAAGTAAACGACTTTCCAGAAGCCAGAAAACCAGCATATCAGCTCAAAATTGATTTTGGCACCTTAGGTCTAAAAAATTCAAGTGCTCAGATTACCGATCTTTACTCGAAAGAAGATTTACTTCAGCGACAAGTTGCCGCAATAGTGAACTTCAAACCAAAACAGATTGCCAACTTCTTGAGCGAATGCCTTGTTTTAGGCCTTGCCAATGACCAAGGTGAAATTATATTGCTACAGGCCTCAACTCCTATTAAAAATGGTGAACAAATCAGTTAGATGCCCTATACCATTGAAGATATATATTTAATCCAGCTGTCCGATTCCTTGTCCGGGCAACTTTTCTTTGATAACCTATACAAGAGCCTCTATGCCACAGACGCTTCGGTATACCGAAACATCCCATTAGCAGTGGCTTATCCTAAAGATGCTGAAGATCTTAAAAAACTAATTGCATTTGCGAATAAGCATCAAGCGTCACTTATCCCCAGAACAGCCGGTACTTCTCTGGCGGGACAATGTGTTGGAGAAGGGATCATAGTAGATGTCTCAAAGCACTTTAATAACATCATAGATTTTGATGAAGCCAAAAAAACAATTACAGTCGAGCCGGGAATCATTCGAGATGACCTCAACCGCTATTTAGAACCATATGGATTATTCTTTGGACCTAATACATCAACATCCAACCGCTGCATGATTGGCGGTATGACCGGCAATAATTCATCGGGAAGTACCTCTATCCGCTACGGTGTAACCCGCGATAAAGTACTAGCCATTGATGTCATTTTAAGTGATGGTACTTCAGCCCGTTTTGATGAAATTTCCTCACAGGAATTCCTAAGAAAATCAAATGAAAATTCGCTCGAAGGAACAATTTATAAGTCGATCTTCAAGGAACTTTCCGTCAAAGAAAATCAGTTGGAGATCAGGAAGCAATTTCCAAAAGAAAGTATTCATAGGCGTAACACGGGTTATGCTGTTGATGCGCTTTTAAAGTCTGAATTATTTGGTGGTACGGAGCCAACAATAAACTTGGGCAAGTTACTCTGTGGTAGTGAAGGTACCCTGGCATTTTCAGTAGCCATAACATTACAGCTTGACCCCTTGCCTCCTCCAGTGAGCATTATGGTAGCTTCACATTTTAAAAGCATCCATGAGGGCCTGCAAGCTACGGTTTTAGCCATGAACCATCATTTGTACACCTGTGAATTAATGGATAAAGTCATTCTAGACTGTACAAAAAACAATAGAGAACAAGCCAAAAACCGTTTTTTTTTAAACGGTGACCCGGAAGCAATCCTACTATTTGAAGTAAAAGCTGATATACCCGAAAAAGCTGAAAAACAAGCTAATGAACTTATAGGCGATTTAAATAAGCAGCAATTTGGCTACGACCATCCGAAACTCTACGGTGATGATATTGAAAAAGCTTTGGAGCTTCGCAAAGCCGGACTCGGACTTTTAGGGAATATGATCGGTGATCAAAAAGCAGTAGCGTGCATAGAAGATACAGCTGTTGCCCTAAAAGACCTCCCCGGTTATATCGACGAGTTTTCTCAATTGATGGATAAATACGAGCAACAGGCTGTTTATTATGCACATGCGGGTGCAGGTGAACTCCACCTCCGCCCTATTCTGAATCTTAAAAAATCGCAAGATGTAAGTTTATTCAGAAAAATCACAACCGAAACGGCACACCTGGTCAAAAAATATCAAGGTTCATTTAGCGGCGAACATGGCGATGGTATCGTAAGGGCAGAATTCATTCCACTAATGATCGGACAAAAAAATTATGAATTGCTCAAGGAGATTAAAAATGCTTTCGATCCCAACAACATTTTCAATAAAGGAAAAATTGTCGATGCCTTTCCTATGGATAAAAATCTTCGTTATGAAATAGATCGCCAGGAACCTGATATAACAACCTTTCAAGATTTTTCTGACAATCAAGGTATTTTAAGATTAACAGAAAAATGCAATGGCTCTGGTGATTGTCGCAAATCACCCGAAGCCGGTGGCACCATGTGTCCAAGTTATCGAGCCACGAAAAACGAAAAAGATACCACGCGGGCAAGGGCAAATGCATTACGTGAGTTTCTTACAAACTCCGAAAAAACCAATCGGTTTAACCATAAAGAACTAAAAGAAGTCTTTGACCTGTGTCTAAGTTGTAAGGCCTGCGCCAGTGAATGCCCCAGTAATGTAGATGTAGCTATTTTAAAAGCTGAATTCCTGTATCAATATCAGGAAACCAACGGATATTCATTTAAAAATAAGTTGTTTGCCAATAATGCCAAATATAATAAGCTGGGCAGCAAGTTTCCCGTTGTGACCAATACCCTTTTGAGTACCAGACTCGCCAAAAATATATTGGGAGTAGCTCAAGAGCGTTCGATACCAAAATTGGCGAGTCAAACCATGCGCACATGGTATCAAAAGCAACCTAAATCTCAAAATACAAAAAAAGTCTACTTGTTTTGTGATGAATTTACCAATTACTATGACGTCGACATCGGCAAGGATACTTTCTTATTGCTGGAAAAGCTGGGTTACACTATTCAAATCGTAGAACACGAAGAAAGTGGGCGCAGCGCGATCTCAAAAGGGTTTTTAAATGACGCTAAAAAACTGGTGAATAAAAATATTGAAGTATTTAAAGACTTGATTTCAGAAGAGACGCCACTCATTGGTATAGAACCTTCGGCGATTTTAACATTTCGGGATGAATATCTTCGGTTAGGCGATGACAGAGAATCTGCGGAATCGATTGCAAAATCTACCTACACTATTGAAGAATTTATATCAAATGAATATGAAAAAGGTGCAATTCGAAGTGTCTCATTCACAAAAGAGCCAGTGACCCTTAAAGTACATGGACATTGCCATCAGAAAGCTTTATCGAATATACATGCTACGTTCACAATGTTGAATATTCCCGAAAATTATATGCCCACCATTTTAAACACTGGATGCTGCGGAATGGCCGGCTCTTTTGGCTATGAAAAGGAACATTATGAGGTCAGTATGCAAGTAGGCGAAGACACCTTATTTCCTAAAGTTCGAAAGCTAGATAAAGCAATTCAATTAGCGGCATCAGGCACGAGCTGTCGCCATCAGATTTTTGATGGGACGCATCGAATAGCAAAACATCCCGTTACAATACTTAAAGAAGCTTTGAAATAATCAGTTCATAAAAAAGCCTCCTTTTCCAAGCTAGATGTACCCAAGGTCATCTAGACGATCCAAGTCTTAAAAAATGTTAAAAAAATGTTAATATATGTTAAAACAACGTTAAGGTATCCTTAAATTTCGTCACTTTATAAGACTAATTCGAATAAATGTGAGCAATAAGGTAGATTTAAATAATGATCTATTTCTTAATTTAATCAATGATAAGAGCCCCATAGCATTCCAAATGCTATTTAAACTTTATAGGTCTAAACTCTTACATTTTGCCCATAGTTATATTTCCAATAAAGAAGATGCCGAAGAAATAATTCAAGATGTTTTTGTAAAAGTTTGGAAAAACGAAACCATCTATTCGAACCTTAATGGTTACATATATAAAGTGACAAGAAACGCTTGCCTGGATCATTTAAGAAAAAAGAAGTTAACCTTAAATATTGAAAATAATCTCTCTCAAATCGAGGCGTCAATTAATTACAATGCCTTAGTCGATGATGTCACTTCTTCAATAATTGAGAAAGAATTGGAAAATGCTGTTTTGGAAGCCATAGAGTACCTGCCAAAAAAATGCAAAAATGTTTTCGTATTAAGTCGAATCGATGGCCTCAAGCATAAAGAAATTTCGAAAGCATTAAATATTTCTACAAAAACTGTCGAAAATCATATCGGTAAAGCACTAAAATTCATGAGGCTCTATCTTCGAGAATTCCTTACTATTTTTTAAAAACAGCTAAGAATTAAAATAATAATTGTTCCAGGT
>JAAUYH010042441.1_pt1 | contig 15196 bp, 8 predicted proteins | sample 7278061 | NCBI WGS metagenome assembly JAAUYH01 (sample SAMN14350203, study PRJNA611818) | marine sediment metagenome | isolation source: surface marine sediment (0.6m) | place: French Polynesia: Moorea | collected 2018-08
AGCAGGCGCGCGACAAACCCCACACACAAACTGCCCCGCGTCAGATTTACACGAACAAGGTGACGATGAAGCGAGGCCGGCTTACGCGTCTCTCGCACTGCATCCACACCTAGCAATGGTGGACTGAAACGCTGATAGCTGGTCTGGACGATGCACGCATGGACAAAACGCATATTGTTCAGCCCATCAACTACCAGTTTGACGACGCGTGCACCGATTTCACAATAGGGTGGCTGTACGGCTTGGCCATTGCTGACGCGACATTCGCCCCCGACTTGACTGCGAATTTTGTTACCTAGCGCGACGGGGTAGACATCGGGGGATGCGGTTGAACTCAACTTCACGGATCTACGCAGCGCGACGATACAGGCCGTTCTGGAAGTGTGCACGCAATACGACCGCCCTGCACGCTTACGCGTGAAGCCAGAGCACCTCGCCCACGTCAAACACCTGCTGCAGACGACGCAGGCGAAATTAATCGTGGACCCCTTCGCGTTTTGGACTCGAGAGGCAGACGTCACGAGCTTACTGCGCCGGCTGCAAGTTAAAGCGTCAGCATGGTTCCGTGTTTCGGATGAACGTACCCGCACGCCGACGCATGGCGAACGCCGCGCAAGGTCGTCAAAAATTCGGCGCGGAACGCTTGACTGTCTGTTTGGATTCTCTGAGCGTTACCGAGAAGTACTCGCACGCGAAGGGATTCGAACCGCGGCTAGCGCGCAACTGTCGTCAGGGGATTTGCAAATGGTTGCGGTTGTTCTGCAGTGGAATTGTATAAATTGGAAGCATTAGCGTTATGGTTGAGAATCCTCGGCCATTTTGAAGCTGCACTTCACGCTGGGAAGATATCGTGAGTTTTTCTGTCTTCGCTTCGCAACGTTTCCTGCGTCGTCAGTACGGTAAACTGTTTTCCGCATGCACCCCTCGTTCATGTCGATAATTGGTTAGGTGAACAGGAAAACAGTTTCAGTTTCGATAGCGATTGCTAGTCTGATTGACGTTGGCGCGGGCTGACGTTTCATCTACATCGACGTGTGCACGAGTACTGTATCTTATTTTTCAGTTACGAGAAATCACAATTCAAATTGATCAATCAACAGTTCGTCATTGGCCCACACGTCCTTGTTCTTCACGCAAATTCACGTTCAAAGCGATTAAGGAACAACAGATGGTAAGGTTGAAGAAGGTGAAATGAAGCGTACTATGCATTATCGTACGTACATTACGGACTTGATGAGTATTGTTTAGTAGTGTTTGGTATGAGCAGTTTGTTCATCACACAAAGAGCAGTAGCCCATAATCAGCTAGTCGTCGCAAAATAGAAACTTAGGAATAACGGAATGATGAGCTCTTGCGCGAACTTGAAGCCACACAAAACGATGACGATGACGACGACGACCAACGCGATGCAGAAGTTAGGAAAACCGTTCTAATTGAAACGCAAAGTCCGAGCGGACGTCGGCGCGCGGAAGCGTGCGGCAGTTTGGCGCCCCCTTGACACGCCACTCCTTTCGACTTATCACACTTAAACCATCCGACACCACCTCGGCTTCAATCGAGTCGTTCGACTTAATGAGTTCACAAAACACCGCCCTGTGAATGCGCACGCCAATTCGTGGCACTATGCCCCTCCGAGCTGCGAGATATCCGCCATTTTAAGCGTAACAGTTTCGTAAACATCGTGCGCGCCGTGAATAGTTATCGTACGTTTTGGCTAGGTTACAATTTCACTCACTAAAAAGATACGACACGTTTACAGCGAGTATACGTTGCGGTTGCTCAAGTCATGGTACAGTACATCTGTATCACAGAAGCCACCAGAACGGAAATTCTGTTGAAGATTGCAGAAGAAGTGAAACGAACGTTCCTCGCAGACCTGCGAAAAAAACAAATAGCAAGTGTCTTTCTTTACTAAACCAAAACTTTCTTCTAAATTCGTGCTGCACACACATGGGTAAGCAAGAAAGATTTATCGAATCTCCTTCAAAGAATCGGTCGATGGTATGGCGGGCTCTCCAAAGACTACCATATACGATCATGAGAAGCACCAAGTGCAACTTCTTAATGGTTTCAGTTTGCTGGTTTCTTTTTGCAGGAAGAATTAGTGGTACCGCAATCGAAGATGGAAGGAGGTAGTATGAGATAGGGAACGTTGACGTCGGGAAGGATCACACTTCGGTCACACACGTCCGACGCAGGTGGGTGCAACGGCGCAGGTACAGTCGAGGGAGTAACTGTACGAGCGCGAACAGTGGAGAAGCAGCAGCCCATGTTTGAATTGAATGTTGACGATCGACTGTTGCGTCAGGAGCCGATCCATTTCGTGTGATTCGAAACGAAAGACGGCTTTTATAATCTGTGAAGGAATTTTAACTATGTGCGGCATTCGCAACTTGGCAATTGGGCAGGTGCACGGCTTCGGTGCTCAAGGGTATGAAGGTCAAAAAAGTAGGTTAAAACAGAATAGTTGTTGAAATTCTTTGTTTCTGATGAAGAAAAATACGGGATCGCAAATGCTGTCAGATCTGACGCACCGGAATTCATTGCCACATTGGAAGGCTGAGGACACGACATCACGTAGCGTGATGATCGTCGTTCTTTGACTCTTTCTACGTGCGATGAATCTGCGCGTCAACATCGCTTTTTTCTTTTAAATTACAACATCTTAGGCGGTAGTCCGTAAAGTACGGACAGCAAGTACACTCCTGCACAGTACAGTATTGTATATAATTTCTCGGACGCTCATTCCTGAGATATCTTCCTCCCCTGCTGCATATTCACGATTCATGGCGACGCATCAGTGCAATGGTTCTCGTTTTCGTTGAAATCTAACCACAGCTAGAATCACTGAAAATACGTTACGGACGGATCTACCTCTGACGTTACAGTATTCTAAAATGTGGAATTACTTTGCACGTGCTAACTGACATCACCATACAATATTAACGTGAACTTGAGACTAGGAAAGTGTACGAGTAGATTTACGTCAAGTGTATAACGAAGTCGTTTTTTTTAATTAAATTCAGAATTGATCATCGCTCTCCCAATCCTCCAGGATATGCATCCTCCCATGCATTAGCGGTGCAGTATATCCTTTCTTTGAGGCTCGAATCACACTAACCCGCGCGATAAACATAGAGTGCGTCTTCAGTACGGGTACAGCCGTACTGTACTATATTGTACCGTACACAGTCGTAGTGAATAGAAAACAATCATTCAGTTATTCGGTAACTCTAACCTTTGAAGGGTTCACAATCTGAACCTCTGATAGAAATCGAATACTTTATGTGATCCTACATTAGAATTGCTGATCCGCTGACATTCAGCTTTGAGTTCGAGACGGGTGTTTGGCTGATGATCCTTCGCAATAGAACTTTGATAATTGTTGATATGGAATTCTTCCCAAACCTGCACCGTCCTTCGACTGCAAGGTAGAGTACTGTAGAATAAACAAAATCTACGCACTGAGACGTGTCTTCACTGCCGAAAACCTCATTGCAAATCGCTGCGTTGGTTTGTTTGTCTGGATAGGTAAAGATGCTGCATGCCACGTACGCGAAATTAATCATGGACAACTTCGCGTTTTGTACTAGCGAGGCGGACGTCCCTAGTTCGCTGCCACTCGCCGACTATGACCGGTTGTTCGTCAAAGCGTTGGCATGGTTCTGTGTTTCGGATGAAGAGTACCCGCATGCCGACGCACAGCGAAGGCTGCACGAGGTCATCGAAAAGTTCGGCGCAAAACGTGAGTTGGTCGCGTCGGATTTTCCGTTCGTCACCGAGCAGTGCTCGTACGTGAAGGCATTCGAACCGCTGCATAGCGCGCAGCTGTCGTCAGAGGATTTGAAACGATTGACGGTGGTTCGGCGATGGATTCGTGTAAATTGTAGAGCATCGGCGTTACCACTGAGAATCCTCGGCCACTTTCGCACCGCACTGCCGTGCTGGGAACACATCGCTAGTTTTCGCTGTTTGCACATCGCAACGTTTCCTTGCTCATCAGTTCAGTGAACTGTTCCCAGCATGCATCACTCATTCTCGTGGATAATTGCGTGAACATGACAAGAGTTGCAGTTCGTATAGAGATTGCTTCAGTCAGATTCGAATTAGTGCAGACTAACGTTTCGTCTACCTTAACGTACGCTCCAGGCACCATATTGGATTTGTACCGCTTGGTGAGTTGACAAAAAACTAGCAATTAATGTAATACTGCAGCTACAGTACAGTACAGTATGTACCGTCCCGTACAGTAACGTACGCCATTTATCTGGAGGGTACAGTGTACTGTACGGAACAGGGCATTGGGAACAGCGAGTAGGGTGCAGTACAAGGTATCGGATGATTATACAGCAACATGTTTTATTTGATGAGAAGATTTGGCATTGTTCCTTCGATCTTTTTTCTGATAGGTAAACCTGTTTCCTCTCGTTTTCCTTTCGGTATTGTACCGGATGAGCGGTACTGTACCTAAGATTCCTTGTTGCAGGTCGAACAGGGGAATCATCATCGAATATTGATAGAGGCAATTTCAATTCAAGAATGTTGAGGTCAGGAATGATCTCGGTTCGGTTGCAATCATCCAAAGGAGAGCGCACGGGTGCGGGTACGGTCGGCGGAGTAACCCTCTGAGATGGAACCGTGGAGAAGCAGCAGCCCATGCTATCGATTGCATTTGGTGGAACGGAGACAGGAGAGGGCACAAACAAGAGCCTTGCTCCTACATTATGCTTCATAACTTAATCAGAATTAAAAACGAATTGTAGGCAAGGTGGGTCCGAATGACATAAGGTTAAGCGGCACCTGCCCCCTGGTATGATACACGCTTGTGCAGGTGCACTTCTCTTATGTCCACTTAAATTCTGCGGTAGTCGTTACCCGTATCAGCAAGTGCAACACGACAGTACAGTACAGTACAGTACTTGAATCTATGTAATCCTACTACAAATCATTGATGCAGTTGTTGATTGCTGTTTGAGTTAACCGGAATTATCTTTCGTCTCCAGTCGAACAATAAACAGCAAACTACAATTCGCTTCTTTCGTTAATTCCCTAATATTTTACCACAGAAGCACCGCTACTGTTACAGCAAAAGAGAGATTTTTACGTGAACAGTAACTATATTTCTAATTGGACTTCGTTCACCAAACACCCAACGAGATGCTCCACTATCGATGAGCGTCCGACTCAGTACGCGAGGCAAACCTCACACCCACTATGCGCCGCGCGAAAAGTACACGAGCGGAGAGACGATGACGCGAGTTGACCCCCACGTTTACGTTTGGACGCCTGCGTACGCGCCGGTCGCAACGCATCCATTGCTAGTAATCGAAGACAGTGCTGAAAGGCAGAAAGCTGGGATAGACGATGTGCACATCAACGAAAGGCATATCGTTCAGCCCGTACTACTGTATAAGTTTGAGCACGCATGGATCGATTCCGCGATAGTGGCGCATCCTACACTGCTGTGCGTGTGGCCCCGGCAGACACGACGTTCGTCCGTGTCGGATACGCCGCTATCGCGACTCGGCCGTGAAGTTTGTTATCTCACGATTCGAGTCGGGGCACCGGGGGATCAGGGTGAACCCAACTTTGCGGGTCTACGCAGCGCGACGGTACAGGCTGCTCTGGAAGCGTGCGCGCAGGACGACCGCCCGGCATGCCTGCTGCGAGATCCGCACCATTTTCTGCCTACCAAGGTTGCGCACATTGCTGGCTCCACAGGATTAGGGATCAGCTGCATTTCGTCAGTCAGTTATACACGGGTACTGTACTGTATGTAATAATTGAAACGTATGACACGTTTATGACGGGACATAGCGATTGCTTTGGCTGGCCTACCTACCGAATAGCATGTGTGTACAGTGGAAGTCTCAATCGTCGGCAAACGAACATATCCCAAGTACATACTTTACTCAAACGGCAATCGTTTTCTAAATCCGTCCATTCTCACACACAAGGCAAAGCGGTTAAGCCAGAACGGCGTATCAAATCGTTTCCAAATAGTCGGTCAATGGTACGGCGCAGTTCCCAACGCTCCCACCAACAATCATGAGATGCTCTAGGCACGTCTTGCTGCTGGTTTCTCCTTGCGGCTTGAACAAGTAGTACTGTCATCAAAGACAGACAGGGGTAGAATGAGTTGTGGGATGTTGACGTCAGGAACGATCATAGTTCTGCCACACACATCCAAGGAAGGTGGGTGCGAGAGGGCAGGTAGGGTCGGTGGAGTACTCATCTGACCATCTACTCTGGAGAAGCAGCAGCCCATGTTTAAATCGAACGTGGTGTTCGTTGTGTGGGTGTGTTTCTGCCGCAAAGATTTTGGTAATTGTTGCGGTGAATGGTGGTGGTAGTCGTTGTCCTGGTGATGGTGGTCGTTGTCGTAATAAACAAAGACACACTCAAGGTAGACAGAGAGGAGAGCAGTTGTTGGGAACAAGTCGAGATGAGTGGAGACGATTACGCATGCGGCGTCGTGCTATTTATGCTATCGAATGGAGTATTGTCTAGGAAATGAGCAGAGTGCACCAATGAGGTTCGTAGAGTACCACATCTGGAATTGTAGGGTTACAGGGCAGGGCAGCAAAGCCCTTTTAGCAAGTGCGCGTGTGAGTGAGAAATCCTTGCTCTCCCATACTTTCTCTAACATTATCCCAGTACAGAGCCGTTCGAGTTAGGATGCGGTGGTGCCACCGTGTTCTTTAATAACAACAACAAGAACAAAAGAACAACAAGAACAACAAAACAGCAGCGACATGATGATTAGTCAATGGATGAGTGAGTCAGCGCATCAACAGATAAATACCGTCTTTATTAAACAACCATGGCCCCATATGAGGTCATTGCTGAATGGTAACACTGTGCTGGCCAACCTTAGTACTGGTCTTGGTTACTGGATCAGGGTCGATTCTTAAGTACACGTGGTACAGAATAAATTTATTTAGAAATTTAACTACGCACCCACCGTAACATTGCCCTATCTCTCTTAACAAACCGATGAAAACGGCCTCATAAAAGCCAAATTTAACATAGACTATACAGTACAGGTCAGAGTACTGCGTGGTGTAAGTACAATACATTTTCTACAGTTCTATTACAGTACATTACGACTCAGTATCACTCCAGCCTGTACAGTACTGTACCTACGAGTAGTACAGCGGCATTCGTTTGTTGCGTTTGACGTTAACTGTTCTTGAATGAGAAGCACACCCAATAATGTGCATCATTGTTTTTGGGGCCGAAACGACACTAGTACGAAAGTTTCCTATTTTCTATTTTCGCTTGATTTCTTATCCTCTATTCTCAATTTCATTTGCGTGCAGTCCATCGTCAAATCCCGTTGGAATGTACTGTATAGTGCAAGTATTTTGGATGGCCCATCTAGACAGACCAAATACTGGTAAGCGTGAACTGGAGTAGGACAGAATTGAAAGAACAAACACAATAGAATATATCGATTCTTGTCTTTCCCTGGCAACTCCTGCTTAATCATCGCTCTGCGATGATGATCGCAGTCTCTTTTCTCATCGATTCTGTTCTTCTCTCCTTCGCTCTATCCTACTCATCCCGTCTGTCGCCATCGATTCAACCTTCGCCCCTCTCACCACCCCTTCGTACCCTTTTTCTTTTTTTATATCTTTTCGCAGCCTTCTTCCTTTTCCCAATCTTTTTCTATTCCTCCGTACAGTAGAAAGAATATATTTTTTTATTTATTCTTGAAGTCAAAACAGTTGTAATAATCCAATTCAAATAATTAGATCGGCGAATAAGCAAGAGAATGGAATTCTGTTACCTAAATACAAATCGCTTGACTTTATTCTAGAATGATATATTTTATTTGCTTTCTCATGTCATGCTGTATTGAGCGATCTAGTACTACTTATACGCCGCAAAAATTCCACTTCGTTTTGTTGGGATTGATAACGAACTGCATTTCAAGGTTACAGAGCAGCAAACTCATGCCTCTAGGCCAACATAGGTAAACTTTGTAATAATGAACCAGCAACATTTAGCCTCTCTGGCCATAATGAATCAGAACGTTCGAGTCTGAATAAATTATGATCAATTCTGAGAATAACATCGAAAGATATTACATATATCATTTCTAAGCTTTGTTGGAAAATAACTAAAATGAGAATACTCTACGATTATTTTGATAACAATAAATGAGAATATAGGTTTTTGATATATTGAAAATACGAATACATTCTTGCCTAGTTTTACACTTCTGCATTCGAGTTCTTGCGCACGTGCTTTGGATTTGTCAATTGGCTCGCCCTTAGTACGCGCTATATAAACAATTGTCAAACCGCTTACTTTCGGTTCGAATCCAACCGTGACAAATATCGGTTACATGTATTAAATCCACAAATTATACACTTCCTAGCAATACTGGTGTTCCTTCGTTTCATAACCCTCACTCACATTATTTTTTCAACATGAGTATTATTTACTGCTGAGCATCATGCCTTTGTTCTCACTCCGAACCATAATTGCACAGCGCTTTTCACTGAACATGAAGCAATTTCTTATCGCTAATCATTCTCGTCCAATTTTTGTTCGATCTCAAATTTTGCGGCAGTCTCATTATTTGCGATTCCACCTCTTAAATCGTTTGCCAAAGTCTAAATTAATCATTGCAGATATCAACCGTGCCAGTGCTTGCTTTCCATCTTACTACACCATGATTTTGCTTTCGCACAGCCGCCATAATTTCCTAATCGGTTTTATTTATCACCCAACAACTGCTCACATCTGCATTAAGACTAACACTCGCTTTGTTTTCAAGAGATTGTATCTGTAGTTATATCTATGTTATCTGTTTCCGCAAAATTAATTAAGAAAACCTATTTGGGAATAGAGTATGAGAAGTTTTGCACAAAAGGTAGGCCAAAGCCAAGCGAGACGTCATACGGAACGACGCTTCATATTATTGTAGAAGGAACGATGACATTATCACAGATTTGTACAGAAATTTCCCTGATATTGTGAAACAAGAGAATAGTGAACAAAATTCACAGTTCTCCGTAGTTTGCTTAAGTATGAAGTCCGTTCGTACTGTAAAAGTAAAGTAGGGTGTGGCGAAATGCGTTCTTCGCCTATAAGATGTTGAAAGTTTGGTCATGCTGGCCAGCGCTATGAATGGATCTTTTCGAGCCCATTGTGTTTCTGAAATTCTAAGATTAGTAAATTGATACTTCTGGCTAGTTTTTCATGGACAATGTAATAGGCCGGTGTCGAATGACTAAAACAGCACCTTGTCGAACAACTCTCCTCTGGTCTGTTACGGAACCAGCTTAGAATATAAGACTTTAGCGTGGACGGGATGTGCTTTGCGCACACTTGACCTATTCTGTAGATTGCGCAGAAGTCAGTCTTGCTCTGTCATTTACTCTGGCCTTGGGATAAGTCAAGGAAAAACAGTGGGATCTACCGCTCTCCTTATCGCAGGTTAAGTTCTTCTCGTCCTTCCTCGATTCCGTCTTCGGATGGTGGTCTCATCACGCAGTCAGTGAGTTTCGGCACTTTAGCAAGAAAATTCGTTGCATTGCGCGTGGAGTTTACAGTCCTATTGAACACACGCTAGTTCTGCTACATAGGACACCTATATTTTAGGACTCAAAGCGAACTAGCTGTTGAACGGCAATCTCCGCAAAAACCGTAGTAAAAAATTATTGAAATTTCTATCATTTTGCGCTTTCACGCCTTGTAGACCTACCCCTCAGTTTCTGCATCAATTTTGAACGGTCAGGCATTGCAGCAACTTGATTTGTATAAAACGCACCAGGTGAAGAGTTCCACATTTTCGATAAAATCTGAAAAAAGTGCCTCGGTAGCCTTAAAGCACATCTGTTTCCTTAAGACGTGTTTTCATACTACCGCATATATTTTCAAAACGATTTAGATCAGGAATTTGTGCAAGCCACTGCACACGAACTAAATCCTCATTCTGCAGGTAATTTGCTATAGTTGTAGCGCCGTGTAGTACAGTTCTCTTGAAGCACGAACGATTCCGTTCAACCATGCTTCTCTTCCATAGCAGGTGAGATGTGACTGTCAATTATAATTCGATAGGTATTTTTGTCAAAGCTTCCAGTACTTCACATTAGTATAGTCCGTCTACGCATAGCAGTTTGATAACCAGAATTGTATGTGGAACCAAAAAACATTGATGCAGTCTATTCCAGATTAACGCGAAACATCTAATAGATTCTTTGTGGGACGAACTGTAAAACTTTATTAATCAGATAATATAATGGTTGACCATTGCCTCATAGTACAATCTTTGTGATTCCTAGCCCATTAAATTCGTAGTGCAATGTTCTTCTTAGACAGAGAAAAGCTTTTAAACTACTGTACAACTGCTCATATTTCTTCGTTTTATGTAAGGACGTAAGATGCTTACAATTTAGGCCTACGTTCAATCTTTTTCGTCATTTTACTGTAGTTAGCCGTCTTTAGCCGACAGATAACAAAATAAATATTTGAACGGCTCATTTTGTTGTGCTATGCAATGCCCTTGTTACAATCTCCGACTTTAGAATTCTCATTATCGTTTTGCAGACATCCTTGGGCTTGCAGTTCGCACAGGTCTTGCTTGGCATGGCTGCTTCGGCCTTGGGAATCTTCGAATTACGGATCCTAAATTAATTAACATTTAGGGCACATAGAAACTGCCTAAATATGGTTTCGTATCAATTGTACTGGTCATGGAATTATGTTAGCTATCTTCAAAAAGCGAGAAAAAAGAAATAAATAGCGTTCGATTAGTCCAATTGATTGAAATTCAAATACTTTCTGTAAAGCACAGCAATGATACACATGCTGACAAAGAATTATTCCGCCTTTCGCAATGTGCGCGTTTAGTATGGCTCCGAACTTAGTAAAACGTCAAGTGATGCATGAATTATCCTTTTCAATGAGACCCATGTACTATATGCATTCCACTTGATGTAAGAGTTGATGAAGTTAATTTTCAGTGTTTCGTTTCGCTGAATGAAAAAATTTTGATCAAGTGTGATTGCAAGCACTTCTTGTTTCAACAAAATTTTACCCTCCTTTCGTCTCTGAACTCAAACCAATCTCGTTTAAACGCCACAGTGAGCGCACTGCTCGATATATTAGCGTAGATTTTCAATGTGTCATATAATGCGTGTATCCATGTATTTCAATAGTATCGAATTAATTCGGTACTATTTGTAACATGGTTCGTAAAGAATTCGTTCTGTACATGTAGATGGGCTTGATTATGTCAACCTCTAGATATCTCCTGGTAGTCAATATGAAAAAAGATGTAAAACCAGTAAAAATTTGAAATATTCATCTCAAATCCGGTGCTTACGACATCCATACCTGTTATGGGTACTCGTGCAGGTGTATCTGATTAGAACGAAGCAGATTAATGTTGCTAACAATGAAAAAGAAGGAAGCAGTTGTATAAAGAAGAAGAGAGGTCCGAAATTTAGACTGAGTGCTGCAACAATAAGAATATTACTATCTCCACCCAAAAATGATTGTCCGATTTGAAAATACAACAAACTTCAAAAAAGTGCCCGATTGAATTCTTCACACACAAAAACCGTGCTTGAAGCTTATTGATAATCAATCTTCCTCAAACATCTTTTTTCTGTTGAGAAAAGTAATCAGGGGAAACAGTTTCAATATCTTCCCAACTGCGAATTCTCTTTCGTTTCTTGATAAACGGATTCTTAAAACGATTTGACCCCTTATGAAGTAGGATTTCTTTTATCACTTCCTGCAAAGATACAAGTTTTTCTGGCTGGTGATAAAACGGTTTTCGATGAGCGTGATGCAGAACCGTTTCTCATCAAATTGAACATGTCTAAAGATTGAATAAACAGATAGAGCAATGTTTCCTAAGTTCATTGCGGATAGGCACCATTCAATTCCTACAATTCGACGTTTCGTTGTTAAACGATGTTCGACTCGACGTGTCTCACTTTTTAAATCTTTTATGTGGAGAGGGCGATGATTTGTTTTACAGATAATCAATATCTATTGCACAATGGCACACATGTGCCACGCCGCTTTAGAGGAGTGCTGTGAACCTTGCCATGAAATAATTCCACTTTATACTTTTAAGACCAACAACACTTCGTAGCATATCTTCAGTGATCTTCTACTGAATTGGACTCTTTGCAGCTCCTATATTTAGCTCGGATCTTTGTAATGAATCAAACGTGCACCCGAAACTTTCCCGCGGCTTCTTGAACAGCACCTTGCAGAGCTTATCATTCGGTGTGTTTTCCGAAATAAACATGTTCAACTCTTGAACTTGATTGTCGTCCAAGTCATTGTAAAACTTTCTCTGTAACGTAGATACCGTGTAGAAACAATCTAATATCGACTAAAAAGACCGGTGGCAAAATTTTTTCACAGACAGCGTTGTGAAAAAATCCTCAGCTCTACAAATTGCAATATTGTGTGACGATTTACTCTAGCGTAAAGGAAATTTGGACCAAGATAGTTGTATTGAAATTCCGATAAAACGGATAACATACAAACTATTGTTGTGGCTCATAAAGAAAGGAAACCGAACAATCTTTTTGGAATGGAAGTAGTACAACGTTTTATTGCTAAAACCAGAAAGCTATCACTCTTTGCTGTTGTGTCGGAACTCTAAACGCACCAGGGTTACAAAATTTCTATCGTTACTGTACGTAACTATTCAGCAGTATCGAATCTTTTCGCTCCCCAGGTGAAGTTCTAGCGACAAAACTAGGGACCGACATGCATCTAAATTTGAAAATTAATAGATGCGGAATAATTGAATTTAGTAATGAATCTACGTGTGCTATCAAACCAAATAAGATGCGCAAAAGAGTTTGGCGAAAGCAGGGTGAAAGATACAAGCCACGTAATTGGGTTCATACATTTAAGAGTAGTTATCTATGTATACCTGTCTTGACTGAATTTTTTTATCAAAAGATTCACCCCTGGTAGGAGTATTGAAAGAAACATGTAGAAAGGCAGTTACGATTGCTTGCTGAAATGCCTTACGTAACAATTCAGAAAAATTGGTACAAATATTGACATAATTTTGTTCCTATATTATGTTGCAATCTACTACCATCCTAAAACCAAATGAACAAGTGAACTTGTAGCTGTAGTACAGCAAACAACACAACAACTAAATTATTCAAATTACTACACTTCCCATCCATTAATACTTAGTCGACCCGACCTTGTGTTTCTTCAAATGGATGCAACAAGATTATGAAATTATGTGTCTGGCATGAAAATTTACATTTCAGATATTACAATAAACATTTCTTTAGCATTAAATAGCATCTTTTTTCACTTTCATAGCTCTTGTTTCATGATTTATAACATAATTTCTATCAAATTCAAGTCTGGACTTTGTACAGGCTACCGCATCTGATTTACAGAATTGAGACACAGTTAAGGACGAATGAATTTGGTGCAATGAGGACTACGATTCTCAGTCTGAGGAGTAGATGATGGGTTATTATAATGGATATTTTCTTTGAAACGCGAAATATGAGCGTGAATTTCAGAATAATAGGAATTTCGATAAAAGTTTTTAATAATGCCAATAATTTTTTCTTTTTTTCTTCGAGAATCTAGCCTATGTACTTGCTCTTTTAGATCCTGATTTAAATGTAGAACAGCGAATCGTTGTTTCCATCACTGTATCTGTTTTCTCGTTACACATAACCGCTTTTGAGGTTCATCCGTAATCAGTACGATATTTCATTGTTCAATAGTCTACTCTTCGTATTTACGTGCCTAAGTCAAGGAGTGAGAAAAGTATTGGCATTTCGCTCGTTCCTGCACTGAAAAACAGGATGGCATGCGCAAATTTTTCTATAGCGTCTCCTGGGGCTGACGCTGCTACTGAAATCGGGATTTTTAGAACTTTCGGATAATAACACAAGTAGGATCGAAACAATTAGAAATCAAAAAATCACTGAAATGTACGTAGAGCATGAGGTGACAGTTTGAATTTTGTGTTTCTTTGTTAGATAAATGAAGGAGTGTCATGCCAAAGTATCTTTTTTAATTCTGAATGATACCTATTATTGAATCGTATAAGAATATTTAATAGCATTACATTATGCAGAGTACATTTTTATGGTTCCGGGATTACAAGGATTCTATAATCTTACGTGTCTAATGTTCTACAAATTGCTAGGTCAAATCAGAAAAGTCTGTAATTTTGTACACAGTAATTGGTTGTTTACTTCAACTGATGCTAGAGCCTTATTTGAACCATTGATGAATCAAACACTCTCACAAGTCCTCTTCATTCTTTTCTCGATTGTTTTCAAGTGATTTTATTTTCGTACTGTCTAATTATATTGCAAGATGGCATTCTATAGTCCGGAGAATCGTCGTATATTCTCTTACAGATTTCTTCACGCCCTATACACATTTTTTGCGCTCTGAAGGTACTTGTTTGTGCAATGGATACTTCTGATTCGAAATGGGTAATCGTTTCTCACATATGATAATTAAAATTTGAGGCACGAAATTCAATCAGAAAACCAAATGAATTCAGGTATTATTCAGAAATACATGGTTATGTACTTGTGAAAGGGTATCGCTGAACAGAGTCAACACATTGTCTACAGGCGAGACATTTTTTGGACTGTAAGTTCAGTGCATGAGGGAACCAAAGGGCGTTTGATCGGGCCGGCGTATTGATGACCGAGAAACCGGTAGCCGAAGTAGTTCATAATTTTTTGTAAGGTATGATAGAAACATTACACCGGCGACGAATAGTTGGCAGTGTCAGCCTTGCTGACATAACGACCTTGCTGGCAGAACACCTGTGGTTCGCGAAGGGAGGGCCGGATCCACCGCCAGGAGCCGCTTTTGGGGTGCATACAGTGTAATTAGAGCTTACACGACTCTAGAAGTTCAGATTATACACTTGTCAATCGTGTGCATGGGAAAATCGTAAAATGTTCAGAAAAATGCGAAAATCTGAAATATACAGGGTGTGCAAAAAAACCGCCGATTCTGAATGAGCCATTATTTTGGCCGCTTCCAAGAAGTTTAATTAATGTGAAGTGGAAGAGGATAGAGGACTCGATGAAATTTATGATTAACTTAAAAGATGTTCGAAGTGTCCTCCTTGTTCGCGCACAACGAAGCTTAATCGAAATTTCATGTTTTTGTTAATTTTCTGCAGAGAAGCTTGACTTATTGA
>JAAUYH010058373.1_pt1 | contig 15194 bp, 9 predicted proteins | sample 7278061 | NCBI WGS metagenome assembly JAAUYH01 (sample SAMN14350203, study PRJNA611818) | marine sediment metagenome | isolation source: surface marine sediment (0.6m) | place: French Polynesia: Moorea | collected 2018-08
CTCTGTTAGTCCATGAATGAAAAAATTTTTCTAACATCAACTGGCATGCGCTTAAGAAGTTGATTTAGTTTTCGAATTTTTGCCTGCTCCTGATCTGATATGCCGTGTTCATCATTTTATTACAAACAGCTACACTATATTCTTTTTTGATTTTAAAACTACAATTTTATTTTCAGCGAGGAAGGTTGCAATTTACTTATTGTACATCTGAATTTGGAGAACGGTACTAAGTTTTATAGACTTGAAATCAAAACATCAGACTATGAGTCAAAATTACAAAAACTTCGTAGAACAAAAACATTTTATGATAATTATTGAAGAGAATATTTGATAGAATGTGCTTGAAACAGATGATGAGGAAGACAAATACAACAATGTTATGATCATCTAGATTAGCCCAAACTAATCAGATAATCGAAATTCATGAGAAAGTATTTTATATCAACTTTCATCTATTCTGATGTCATTTTCATGCACTTTCGCAAACCCAACTTGGATTTCAGGCGACTTCCCCTAGGTTAAAGAATATTCAATTTCAAAGATTAAAATACTTGTATTCAAGCTGATTTGAACAGGTTGAGGTTGCGCGTCGAAACAAAACTTGTTATGATTTCTGGCTTCAGGGTCGCTTTGTAAAACTAATATAAACAAAGCAAATTTAAAAGATATTTTCTTTGCCTTTGAAAAATGAATATGTCTTCATGCAGGCTTGAGTATTTAGGCTCTAATGTCATTCCGCCTAGCTTAGTGCACGATATCTGCGTCAAATATTTTCGTTTGGAGCAATTTGATAGAACAATTATGTAACCAAAAATGATTCACTACAAAGAGTGCTAGAAAGACCACTACTTTATTGATCTATTCAACTGAACTAGTATGTATAAAAACCACATAATTAACTACTTTGAGTAAAATAAAATATATTATTACTTTTTGATAACTCTGATGGCCTTTCTTTGAATTGCAATCAAATTAAAGGAATTCAGACTTCAACTTCCTACTTCCAGAGGCTGTCTCCATCTCCTGTTGATGGAGTTAATACGTACTTTAGCGCATTTAAAAATTCTTCTTTTGAAATTATCAGGTCATTGCTTACATTAAATTCAATCAAGATGCGTCTTATTTCCAATCTAGTCGGCCTACTCGAATAACGAGTTTTCGATTTATCTTCTTCGGAATCCCACATATCAATCACCGCAGTCACTGATTGATGCAAACTTAACTTATTGTTCGCACCAGCTTCAGACTCAAATCTTTTAACCCATTCAGTTGGGACTTCAACGGAGTCGAGCTGTTCTATGACTGATTCGGCAATGCTTCCGTACAATTCCTTGTCTACTGTGCTTGAATCTCGCGTTACTTTTTTGACTTCTTTACGTAACACTTTTTCAATATCGTCTGGAACCGCCTTCTTATAGCTTTGACTACGAATAAACTTTTCCAACTGAACTTCTGCTTGATTAGTATTGATTTCATGATCTCCATCAACTGATTCTTCAAAGTGTTCAACTGCTTGTCCAAATACTGAAGCTGGATCAACTGTACTGCCTTCTTTTTCTTCATCATTGGAATCATCTATTTCAATGATAGATTCTTCTCCAAGGCTTTCTGTGTCAGATGCAAACGAAACTTCACTTTCTTTCAAGAATTCTGTTTCACATGCAGGCAGATCACTCAGTTTCCATAAAACAAGCTTAGCATTTAGATCAACTGCAATTACAACTAATCCATCAGGGCTTATTCGGCATGTAGATAATCGTTCTCCGTGAGATAAGGTTTGTAAACGTGTCCCATCTCTTGTATCCCTTACTATAATATTTCGTTTTTTCATTTCGATGAATCTTGATCCATCAGCAGAAATATCGCATTTTCTTGCTGAGTTCCATTGAATTATGAGATTTTCAGCTGAAAAAGACTTGACTTTTCCTCCTTTTTCTAGCCTATGCACCATAACAGTTCTAAACTCAGATATGATTACACTTTCACCTTTAGCATCCATTGCAGCGTCATAGTTTCCTTTCATGTATTCAAACGAATAGGAAACTTTTTGTTTATCTTTATCCTTGCGTACATCTAGTACAACCACTACATCGTTTTGTCGTAGAAACATTACTCTCTTTCCATCATGTGAACAAAAAATATCATAAACCTTGTAAATTCCTTTCCATAAAGTCAAAAATTCCTTACTCCTTCTTTCATATCTAATTAATTCCGCATGTCTTTCATCAAATGAAAATCCGGCGAAAATAACATTTCCGTCGGCTGAGATAGCGCAGCCCCATGATTGTTGAAATGCAGGTTTCGTTATTACATCTAGTTCCTCAAAAGTTTCCGTAGAAAAAACAATAACCTTTCCATCGAAATAGGCAGCGCAAGCAACTTCACCTGATTGAGATATAGACACTTGACGAACAGGTCGAGAAGATACATTACTACTGAATTCTCTGTGCTCGTTTTTTAGCGTATTCCATACTCCTATTTTTCCATCTTCGAATGCTTGTACTGCTATGCTTCCATCTCTAGAAATACAACAGTATAGAGATTCCCTATTTAAGTCTTTTGAAGTGTGAGAAGATGTTGGATTTATTCCAGTTCCTTCTGACGATTGCTGCACAGATGTGGGTCGCCTCCGGATGAATGTTTGAGTTCTCCTTATCAGCCTTGCTTGTGGTCGAACCCTACCGAACCCTATGGATTCATTGTCTCTCGACATGTTCTCTTGGTTCGATTCAATATAATTTGGTATGAAGCAAAATAATATATGAAGCCGAGAGTTTTTCTCTAATTCAGATAAAACCAGGGCCCGATATTGCGTCTAGAACGAAATACTACTCTTGTTCTATTGGGAGTCCTGTTCTGTATGAATTCAGTAAAACTTGTTTTTTTACGACCCCAAATTGAAATCTTGAGAAATAATTTTACCTTTCGGCTAGTCCTAAAAGATTTTTTATTTTACAGGTGAAAGTCAAAGTACAATTTAGGTTCACATATGTACCCAATCCAATTCTACATCTCCATGAAAGTAATGGTTTGTAAATTTAAACAACCGTAAATTGTGGACTGCATAGAATTTCTTTACTCTATTAATTACTTTCCGTGACGGTGAAGCCGCATTATTCTTGATTTCAGCTTTCGAACGAGCATTCTCGCACACATGCGCCTTACGAGCTCTCGTATAGGCCTCTTCATCGAATTCCGGTAGGCAAAGAAACTTTTCTAATTCCTTTAACACTTTCGGCATATCGCAGATAATGTCAGAAAAGTCAAATATTCGAATTCTTGAAGTTGGGAAGTAGTTCATCCAACTTGGCAACATTTCAGCATATAGCCCTCTTATTACAAACCAATCCCTTTGTATCTTCTCGTGCAAAATTGATAATAGAGGTGAGCTTGCTGTCAATGATTCTAATCGTAGATCTGCCTCAATTCTTACGCAGGCCGCAAAATCGGTGAAAGTAGTTATATCTCGTACATTGTGAAAACTTCCGAAGGTTTGGTCCCAACCACAAAACTCGGCTGCATCCATCTCCGAAGTTAAAACAGCATCAAAATACGCTCCCAAGTATGGATTTTTGTCAACCTTTCCGTATTCGGCGAACATTCGTAAATGTGAAATCGCTCGCAGCGTTGGATCGCGCAATGATATGAGTATTCGAGCATGAGGATGCAACAAGTGAATTAATCGAGCCACTTCGTAGCTCATTAGGTATCGCGGTGTAGCATCTCCATGAAGGATTTTGCCAGAGTATCGTTGTAAATCTTGAGTTGAGTAACTGGCATTGCGAAAGCCATCGTTTAACTTTTCTTTTCGTAACAGTGATGCAACGCTAGAATTGCTAATACCAGTAACGTATCCAGTGTCGTTTCCAGATCCGCGAACAAGTTGATCAAATAAATGAAATTCCTTGGGTGCAGTTCCTGAAGCTTTTTTGGTGTGATGGTGAAATCGAATAAATTTAGAAAGTGTACTTGTCCCTGCTTTCTGTGCCCCTATCAGTACGTAATGAAGTGATCCGCCAACATTTCTCAACGCACCATGCCACTGCAAGCAGCTTTCTACCTGACGTGGCGATGGTCGAAAAGAGAGAAAATTATGAAAAGTTTGTCGTCGATATTGAAAAATGGTATTGAAAGAAGACCAAGAGTAGAGTAAAATCAGAAAAAGAAAGACAGAGATATTCGCATAGACATTACTACAAAACTGCATCTCTTTAGAAAAAAACCAGAGTCACAATAGAAATTTCAAAATGCAAGTCGAGAGCGATGATGGAAGCAATTTTGATACAATCAGCAAAGTTGCAGACTTGTCAAGGCCCAAAATAAAAAGTAGACAATTACAGATTGTATGCAATTAAAGTAATGTAAATTTAAGAAAAGTGAAATTGTATGAAATCAAACACGAAGAATAGAGAATTGCGTGAATTGAATAGTGTGCGTGCGTTGGGTGAAATTTGGGAATAGACACACACAAGTTAACTAAGAGGTTAAGGATAATGTGAATGCTAATTGATAGCACACGAGTTGTTGGCAATGGAACAAGTGGTTGGAGTGGATTGGAAATTCGAAATACAGAAATTCAAATGTGTCATTAAGGTAGAAAATATGCACAGCAGGTTAAATTAGTTAGACTACGTAAATGATTAGGGAACAGAAAATGATCGATCACCTGGCAAAGAACAGATGGCACGCACGTAGAGACAAGAGAAAATATACACTGCTACAGTATTGGACTGCACCGGTCAGTACATTAAAGGGTACAGTAATGATGCGAGGTACCCACACAGTCAACAGTCTAATTGCTTCCTCTACCATACAGTACAGCACACTCGACGATCGTCAGTTGGGATGGCTAAAACATTCATAAGCAAACCGAGCACGAGAAGCATTAGACGAACGGAAATTGCAATTGAGGGAAACAAACCGCCTGACCGAGAATTTGAATAAGGAAATTATTACGGTCCCGTCAACACAAATTGAAAATATCGAAAAATAATTTCCCGTGGTGTTAATGGAAAAAGAATATACCTCATCCAAATCTAACCGACTTCAACCCCGCCTGTTCAGAAATATTGTACGTACCGTATCAGTACTGTACTGTATGGATCCACTACAGCGAAAGGAAAGGGAGCGATACGATTCGTGAAAGCGGTGACAGTGGAGAAAGATGGCGCAAGGAGCGCACCTAGAAAAGGAAGGCAAATGCGCATGAAACATTAAATCCAAAAAAAACAAGGTATCAAAACGGGTGTCGCACTGCACGAGCCAGTTTGCACAATGCAATGATATGTTGAGATATAGGGTAGGGAACATGTGATGAAATTTGGTTGAATTGTTGAAGCACCACAAATCTGAATTTCGAAACTTGCGATAATGTCGTCAAATTTCGCATTATTATTCGACGGTTACGAGCCCCGACGCAAGTTCCGTCCTATTTGTGGAATTTCCCTATTTAATATCGCCGGCGTCTTTTCTTTCTTTCTTTCGTTTCGCATCTCAACTCCACCCAACACAACCCAACTTCTCATCTCCAACCTTCCGCCTTTACCTTGTTCCTCATTCTCATCATGTCTGACCTTATGCATTTTCTCGTTGTCAATCGTTCCATGCGTGATGCTCAACGCGAAGCTGAAGAGGAGAGTGCATTTGTGTATGCTTTGCAGCAGCAACGCAAGTTGGAACGTTCGAAAACCGACCGCATCAATGCCGCAAAAAAACGACAGAGCAAGCCGAGAAATGAGAAGAAGTTTGCGTTGAAAGATTGTTTGAAGTTAACCTCTTCGAAGAAAGCGCCCAAGCGTCTTGACGCCAATTGACCCGCCGTTTCTCAACCCATTTGTCATTCATCATCATGATTATACCGTGCAAATATCAACTCGATGCGCACATGTTTATACGGCCGCATCATTTGACATCGTCGAGGAGGAGCAGGACTGAGACGAAGAAATGTCATCAACTCGCTTGATGTTCGCGTTGGAAAGTAACAAAATGTGTAAGTGTGCATGCTTCCATCCATGCTTGCATTCAGTAATGCAGTCTAGCTGCAGATTTGGTAAATCAAAACTTTACTGTTGTGTGTGTGTGTGCGTTGAATTTGCTACGCCAGTGCTACTACGGTACATTCCTGTTGCGGCTGCTGTTTCTGTTTGTACACGACATGTACAGTAGTAATGTGTACGATGATGCAGGAATGCAGCCAGGCTGGTTGGGTTGAGATTGAGCACAACTTGGGAAATGAGATTGAAACAGGGAAAGTGCAGCAAGGAAACTGGAGTAATGTTCTGTTGGGGTAAGAGCTGCACAAAGGGAAATGTCGTGATACGCGTTCGGGTGAGGAGGCAACAGCTGATTGGGATTGTGACACTGTACAGTACTGTTAATTGTACCGTCTTGTACTGTACTGCACTGAGTACAAATCCTCACGCACAGTACTCTTCAAAGTTCGACTGTTCTGCAATATTGCTTCACGATCGTCTTCGTCATGTGTTGCCGTTTGAAATGGCTACGTACAGTACGCTTATCTTCACTGTCTGCAATAACTCTGCGCGCTCTTTCTCTCTCGCTCGTTCGCTCGCTCTTTCTCCGCCCGCTTTCACATCCTTACTCATTTTCTCTACTTTCTGTGCTGTGCTGTATCTCCCTTGCACTCAAAGATGATGATGATGACGGTGAAGGATGGGTTCCACGTGAAGAAAAGGAGTGGACCGCCACGCGTTGTTACTGTACTGCATCACATTCCAATAATTTGGATGGAAACTAAAGAATTCCAATCTCAGACAAAATGGTAAATTGATGCATCCTAACTAATTCCGCCGTGCAGCATTGTGACCTCGTCTGCGCTCATTTCGTCATCTCGAACACCCTCATTCCCAACTGCAAGCTCCTCAACACCACCCACCCGAAATCCAGCACCCCCAGCAGCACCCCCACCCCACCCCCACCTCACCTCCACCACAACACCACCACTCTCACATCACATCACAACACGGACAGCAACACAGTCCTGTCGATCATCAGCGAACCAACGGGTACAAGCGCTGTCTTGCTGGATTCTTCTTCTTCGATTGGTTGTCGATACAGTATTGCGAATCTTGATGCTTGTTGCAACCGCTGACCTGAGTACTGTACGGTACAGTCAAACACCGTTCCATCGCTCTCTTTTTTGCCGTTTTCATCGCCTCCGCTCGCTCATTCACCCATGCATTTTGCTCGCTCCCTCGTTTCGTCACATCCTTTCGCTGGGAATCTTTTCGAAACGGTTATAATATGTTTGGAGCATACACACATCGAATCTCCATCATGATGATGCTCGTGCCAAATCACTCATCGACCACGTACCATATTCAAATTCGACGATGCTGTCACTCACACCCACACTCACACAACTTGATCGACCATCGCACAGTGTCACTGTCAGGACTGGGTAGTATACCGATCCAGAATTTGTTGTCCCGTTTCTTACAATAATATTGACTGGTTACTGACCTTCTGTACTGTACAGTACCCTACCCATTTGTGTTATGCTCTTTTCTTATTTTGAGCCACTGTAACCAGAAATACTGGACTGAACCGGGTACTTTGCTGTACACTTATCGATGATGACGGCGACTGAACATGCTACAGTACTGTTACATCCAACTGAATTGTATTCACAATCCGCCACATCGTAGGATGTTGGCTTGATGTGCCTCTCATGTTGGGCATTGTGCTGGCAGTAGCCGACCAGTCGGCCTGCCGGTTGGCAATGTCCTCACCTACCTCCATGACGAAACATCATGCACATATGCACTCACGATTACACTGTTGGCTTTTTGTTTGCGGTTTGGGTGCCCGTTATTGCTGACCTTGTCATTAGACAGCGATATTTGTGGTGTCGAGCGTTGTTGTCATGATGAGTTGTCAAACTACAAAATTTGGATACTGTTGCACACTGTTCCGCGAGATTACGGTGTAGAGATTTGATGGTGAATTCAGACTCTGGGTTGCATTTAATGTGCACGGTGAATGCTCTTCTGCTTGTTCTTGCAGTTTTCGTGATTCTCGACACTATCACTACGAAGCAGTGAGCGGGGAAAGAGGAAGAAACAGTTATCCGAGATTATTCAAGGGCATTGTTTCGGTGTTTGAACCATGCGCGTAACAGTGACATGCATGCAGTCGCTTAATTTCGGTCTGAAATTACGTAGCACATGATGATCGAAATTGGTCAAGGCACAGCGATCATCACTACTGTACGGTAGCTGCAGCTGAGTAAGATGACGTGGGCGAATTCAACAATTAATTTGCCATTCTTCTTTCTTGCCGTTACTGTGCACTACGGCATACCCGGGTGATGCGACGATAATTTTACATCGTGGACAGCTCGGTTTGTTGATTGTTGAGGTTTGGTGCAGCCTTTTCTCAGGTTTTTTCTACAGTTCACAGCAGAAATTACTCAAGTCTACGTCAACACCACTATTGTCGCCACAGCTTCTGTCGAACAAGGTGTGTGGACATACCCCAGAACTGTAAATTATCCTTGTGGCCCTTCACTAATTCGCGGACTGCGCTTCATGTCACGCTTGCAACCAATCACGAATTCTTGCCATGTGGACAAGATCATTTCTGCGTCTTGCTGCTCTGCTCAACCTAGTATTGATTTGGGTTGGCGGTGTGCAAGGGCTCAGGGTTAAATTGCTTACTGGTGGTTGTTGGCACAACTACACTTATCAACAAAACGCGTTAACTCGCGCGTTCAAGCGTCACCGCATTAACATTCAATGGGATACATTATCATTGCCGTGCTCGCGTTCGAAAGGAACAATTCCACAGTTATGGGGTAGTGGGTGGTCGAAACAATCCGACTTGGTTTTAATCAATGCTTGTTGGTCCAATCTCGATCCGAACTATGTGCATGCAATAGTTCGTGAATTTCGTCTTTTCGCTACCCCTTTATTTGTTATGCATTGCGCAATGCATTCTTTTCGCGACAATTCGAATAGTCGTGCTTGGCATCAATTATTGGGCGTATCGAGTGTCCAACATGAAGCTCAAGGATCGTATCGAGTGAAGGTGCTCGCCTCACGAAGTTGGATTTTTCGACATCTCACCACTGGCCATATTGTGCGAAATGATGAACTGTACGTGGTAACGAAACTCATGCGTAACACTCGAGTCATGGCATTGGCGAAATCCAAGGTTGATAGACGATATCATCCTGTGTTTTGGACTCATTTTTATCGCGGATATGTTCCCGTATTTGGAACTACTTTCGGACACTCTGATCATTCCTTCGATGATTGGAGATTGATGACAGCGTTCGTGCGCGGTGCTATGTGGGCAGCTGGTCGATATCATGACACAACTTGGTTCACTGCGAGAAGAAATTAGAACCATGTCAACTTGTTTTTTTCCTTGATACCTGTGGTGGTGTTGCGGTGCCAAATGCGACACCATTTCGACGCTTCTATTGTTCATCTTATTAAACGCTCAGCCTTTATACCAAACCATGGATTCCTTGCAGATAGAAGTCGTGCTCTCACTTGTTAGCCAAAAGTGAAAGCGAGGAGAAGGCTCCGAAATATCATGATTCCATTCGGTGTAGATAGTGTGGGAACAAGCAATCGATTTGAGATAGAAATGGCGCACAAATTTTCGATGTCAGTTGTGTTCGATACTGATTCACTTAGATGTGTGTACAAGATGGCAAAGAGAAGTGGCTGATGAGCAGCGTCGTCGTTTCGAAAAACATCCATTTCGTGGCGTCCGTCTAGACATAAGTTTGTCGATAATTTTGGCCGTCACGTGTGTAGAGCGAACGACGGCCGCGGCCGTTTCGCCGCTCAATTCACTTATTCGGACCCCTGCTCCCCAACTTGTTCGATATGGCTACGCCAACTCGTCGTTTACCTTTGGCCCACTTGTTACTTTGACGGTATGCGCCGCAAACGCGGCCGACCGCGCAAACAAAACAAGGCCAACACTACTACAAACAACACTAGTAATACTTCTGTTGCTGCCGCTCCTACTGCGAGTGATGAACCACTTCATAATTGGCTTGTTAGCTCGCGTCGTACGAGAACCACGCGAAACACCGTGCCTCGTGCGCCGATACCTGATTCTCCCCCATCCCAACCCAAACGTAAAAGATGTCATCACGTCGGAAGAAATGAGATAGCTGACGAATTGACACCTACACCTACACGTGCCAATGATGAGGTATCGAATACGCGTGAGCAGCTTGCCGTTCCAACTGTACCCCTGCGTAGGTCGAAACGATGCAAAATGAACGCTGCCAAAGTCGCACCTGCCCCTGCGCCCACAACATTGCTTATCAAATCGAAAAATGAGTCGCGCAAGAGAACGAGAGCGGAGCGACCACTATTGACGAGGGATGAAATACGTGCCGATGAAGAAGTCAATAACGCTGCATCATGTAATTCAAGAGATGTGAAACAAGTTAATAGCGCATCGTCACTCCACGAAAACGAAGAATCAGCGGGAGCGGACCATGATAATGAGGACAAGAAAAGTTTGTCCGGGGATAACGATGAAAATGTGTTTGACATGATTTCGCAAACAGAAGAGCATTTTGAGATTTGGGATAGCAGTGCGAGCGATCCCGTGAATGAAATGAACTCTATAACAAGAAAAGCATCGAATGCGAATGATCCTTCTCTTAGTTTGGAAAAGGAGGAAGACTCAATCCTGAGAATTGAAGTGAATGCTGAAACTCAAAGTGAAGACAACAAAATAGAAGAACACGAGGAAGATGGGACCGAAATATCCCAAGAAACCATGAAGAAGGAGGAAGGTGACGCTGAGAAGGATAAGGCGGAAACAGTGGAACCGAACGATTTGTCGCTTGCGAAGAACGAAACTCCGGTTGCACAAGTCGAAAGCGGCGTGGTTGACTGGAAGGAAGACGAAAAAGAAGAAAGTTCAAACAATGGCAATTCTATCAGGAGCAGTCCTACCAAACAAAGCATATTCTCACCTTGTGATATCAAACCTGAACATGACTCTTACAATACTATTGCGGAAATGAGAGCCACTACTAACAGCGAGACTATAGGAGAGAAGCTCAACGACACAACGATTTCGAGTAACCAAATTTCGGTACCGTCTCAAGGCGTATTCCCCCAATCTTCCTTACCTGTATGTGAATTGATCTCGCTTTCTGAAAATATATTAGATCCAGTCGGATTCGCTGCCGAGCATGGGCTGGACTCAAGGCGTTCCACGCCAGTACTTGGAAATCGCGAGAGCTTCGCAGAATTAGATGGAGAGCTGGATGAATGGTTGGTGACGGGAGAAATCTCGCCGATGGTACCATCAAGCGCGGAAATCGGAGAGTTGGAGACAATATCGCTAAGAGTACCAGTGGCGGAACGGGTATCGTTTGGATGGTTTGTTGAACATGAACACGAAGCAAACGAGCGATTAGATGAAAAGCTGAACTCATGGTTAAGCGATCTACCGTGGTTGAAGAACTTAGGTACGCATGGCAGGCGAATATCGGGATACCAACCTAGCGACACAAATACAGATGCAATAGAATCCGGGGAGACGGAGGGAAGGCCAAGGAAGCGAGCGAAATCTTGTGGTGCGTTGGAGGAATTTAAGAGAAGACGTTTGTCGTAGTTATTCAGACTAGAAACATGACTATTAACGCACTATCTAACTATCGGTTATCAGTAAAATTCCAACATGAAGTGATTCCCCGTATTGAATGTGTTGACGTTTCTCTTTTCTTTCTCCTCTACAATACCAGTACAGTACTTAACTAACTCGTAAATTCAGGCAAGGCAAAGCAAAGCAATATAGAAAAAGTTCGGCTTGACTGTGTGATCACTTGCACAGTGAAATTTATTGAGAGTGAAACCCACCTCCCTCAGCTAGCGGGATTACTGTCCAAATTGGGTAAACGGATTAAGTCTACACCTAACCCGACACATGAAGCAACTTGAGACTGAATCAGGTTCACGTTCAAACACTGCATCTGAGACTAGCAGCCATAATAGCTGTAGTAGTAGGCGCAGAATCTGACCGGCTTGTAGGCGTACCTCCAGCAAGGGCCATACTTCCTGTACTTGTAAATCCTGCAGTATCTGTACCTTTTCGTGTAACAGAAGTAGCATTTGCGCCGATAACGATGGACTGCAGTGTCAACTTCCGGATTGACTTCTTTCGGCGTCACATCCTTCTCTTCGGTAGGCGCTGCCGCAGTTGCGGTCAGGAGCAGTACAGCGAGCAAAGTGAAGAAGATGGCACGCTTCATGTTGGTACTCTCAAGTGCTTGACGGTGGTGATTGATAATTGTCGAAGTAATCACCTCTTTTATATTGATTCTTTAACGGAGATTTTGAGAATCACGATTCCACTGCAACCTCAACGTGGCGACGATTCATCTCATGATTATTCTAATCAACTCGTCTGTGTATGCCTCATTAACGTCTCATGTACTGTACAATGTGGGTAAAAGCAATCGATTTTCCACCAAGGTGTATCAGTTGTACCGCGACCTTTTCTCTTTTAGGAGACAACGCAACCGTATCGAGATAAACTACAAACACCCTAATCTGCTTAATTATTCTGTGATTCGTCGGTATTATCAATATCCTTGCTGCTGCTGGGACATTTCTACCAATACTTTCTACTGTTCTCCGTTCAATAATTATCTCTCATGGTTTATGATAAATGAGCTCGTTGATTTCTATTTTGCACTGCTGCTGCTGCCAACATTCGACAAAACGAGGTCGAAGATCGAGTTGCGATATTCTGCTACAGTATCCATGAAGAAAGTATTCCTAATGCTGTGCTAGTAGCAGAACCAATATTTGACCAGAATCTATTTCGTCAGGAGATAATACTACCGGTGTGAAATCTCTAAGGTATAGCGAAACATGAATTACACTTGTCAAGTGAATTGCGCAACAACAACTATTACTGAATAAATGTCAAGATTGGCCAACTACTCGATATTCATTCAGAAAAAACGATACTAATATGAATCGAGTTTTTTCAATAACATCACGTCTCATTTGATTGGTCATTTTGACAAGGGCTTGTGCTCAATTCAGATTGTACCGTTTCGATCGATTCTCTTAACCTACTTTTTCACTTGCTCAGACGAATGATGACAACAAATTTTTAGAACAGTAGGATTAGGCGAGCATGTTTCGAATTCTTTCAAAGATAATTTCACGTAATAATGGAGATTAAAAAAATTGTGTGAACGTTTTCGGAACGAAGGCAGTTCCGTAGAAAATACTGTATTTTTGATTAGGTTTAGATGTAATTTACCTACATTTCAATTGAGATAGAGCTTGTACGATCAGACTTTGCATGGCTAGACTGTAAAATAGTACTGTACTCTGTGCGGTTGCGAGAGTAAACACACACTACTGTATGGCCATACCACATCTGCCTTGTTAGTCAGCGAATATGACAGCGTAGAGAGTAAGACACCTGAGGACCTTACAAGAAAAAGTGCACTATCTGTAGAGCGGTCTGAGTCTGTCTAAATTAATCCAGAAACCGGCAACTTACAGGCACTCCATAGCCAATGGTGTATTGGCGTTTCATTAATTCTGAAGCATTGTGTGGGCCATGTTGTTGTGTGGACCACTAAATGCGTGGACCGAATTCTCTAATCATAGGGTAGCTGTATATATGCAACTCTAATCCGCCTACCACTTTACAGTACGTCTAGAGTGAAATAGGGTTTCGTTCCACGCATTTAGTGGTCCACACAACTGCATACCCATGGAGAACTGATACTGCAGTAGTACAGTTCAGTACAAGTTGCAGAGTTGGCAAAATTTGCATATATTACTATTCTCATCGACATCTGATGAAAGTTGTACATTACTGGGCAGTTGAATATCTTCATTTACTTCCCAAGCGCCTGGCACATTCAATTCTCCACATTATTGCAGATATACAAGCAAACTAAAAAGACCCCAGACTTAACCTGCCGTCTTGTGTAGAGTTCGATCCTTCCTTGATCATTAGGTCACATAGAATCGACGTCGATTATCAGGTATCCGTTGAGATCTGGATCGTTATGATACGTAGTTTAAAAATCTGCGGTGAATTTCCAGATTTCAGCGGTTATGAGATAGTTTAGCTGAAGATAACAGCGATCCTCGAATGTACTACGCTTGAACAAATCTGTGTACTTTTTTGAGATAGGTGCATACTACGACCATCACTGTTTTGAAGCTAACTCTCAAATATCGTTGTAAGTGATTAAACGGTTGATTGGTACACATGTTATGCAGTGTTAAAGAATTACCAGAAGTTAATTATGCAAGCTTTAGTATTCACTACAATTACAAACCAATTTTTCTATAGTTAATAATCGGAAATTAAGTTTAATTTGCAATCACTACACGAACTCAGGTTGACTTTGCGTAATTAGTAGCATTATACAGTAATTGCGTAGCATGATTGTTATCTAATACTCACTGGTTACGAGCACGATGCATTAATTCAAATTTTTTATTTGAAAATGCATGTGGGTTGTACTAATCCTGCTTTTTAAATCGGGGATTGTTCGAAACCGTTTTTCTGGTTCTTGTAGGGTCGCGACATCAGTATGAATACACAGTCACGTAAAGTGCTATTCAGTGTGACATCGAGCGACCGCTAAAACATTTGCCATTGCCCTGATTGAAAATACTGACTCGTGTTCTGGTTTGCATTCCGTATTTTCAAGATATAACCTAGGACATTCCAATTTTTCGCGGTTGATACAATGTAATAGTAAACTAACACACAATCAAAAAATTCTGTGTTGGAATATTACTATCATGGTTCACAGAACGCCAATGCTAACCCGTGAAATCAAGTTCGGCAATGAAGATTAATCTATTGTATGTCTAGGACCTGTTCACAAATAGAATATCTCAGACGACACAGCATAGAGTGAACAGGTTTCGTATCTGAAATTTCGCGAAGCTTCAAAATCTAACCTACAAATCATAGACTCGACTAAAACGAGCTCATCATATTTCAATCAGACTTACAACGCACTTCGTTATATGAACAATTACCTGATTTTATATCAAAATCTCACGTACTTTACTACTGTAGTTGCTTTACAGCCACTTTCCGCATTTCCCTTCGTTTGATGAGATTGATGAGAAGAGAAACTGATAAAGTGTATGAAGTATAAGTCCTGCAACTTTATTCATGGGTTGACAAGCCATGAA
>JAAUYH010183880.1_pt1 | contig 15194 bp, 18 predicted proteins | sample 7278061 | NCBI WGS metagenome assembly JAAUYH01 (sample SAMN14350203, study PRJNA611818) | marine sediment metagenome | isolation source: surface marine sediment (0.6m) | place: French Polynesia: Moorea | collected 2018-08
ACGCTTTTTTGCACCGCCGCCGAAATCAGGCGCTTCCAGATTACATTTCGCACATAACGATGCCACGACCTCTGGATCGTCAAGATCGGCGCCTTCTTCCCAATAGGCCGTGAAAGCAGCGTGGATGAAGGGCACCGGATCGCCCTCGATTGCGGCGAGCGCGGCGAGGGCGGTGTCCGAGCCGTGTGGCCGTTCCGCGAAATGCATCGTCCGGCCCTGCACCCCGGCATAGTGAAGATGGACATCGCGGCGGGCGATGGCGCGTACCCGGCGGTGTCGTTCGCCAACCGTTTCATAGGGCTTATCGGCGGGAACAGTGAACGGGCGGGTGGAAAAGGGCAGCCACCGTGCCTCCACGCCCGTGTCTGCGATCAATGAAAGCACCGGCTCCAGCGCCAAGCAGGACCCGGGGCATTTGAAGTCGACGTAGATGGTCAGCATTGTACTTCCCGCGGCGGCATTCCGTCTTCGGCAATGCCGTACGCAATGTCGGGGGCGGCCCCCTCCCGGCCCATCAGGTGCCAGCGTACATAGGGCAGGTGCTCGCGCCCGAACAATATATGCTCGCCAAAGACATAGGTCGGGACGCCGTAGATTCCGGCCGGGTGCAACTGTGGTTGCAGGGCGTCATGCAATGCACGGCCTTCGCCCTTCTGCCAGTCGTCAAAACCGGCCGTGTCGACGCCCGCCTTTTTCAGGCAATGTTCAACGACGGCGACGTCCTCAATGTCCAGTTCGCGCCGCCAGAAGGGCGGGTAGACGGTATTGAGATAGTCCCCCATCCGCTCGCGCGCGGTCTGCGCCACCCACAATATCCCGATATTCGCGATACTGCTGTCCCAGATCTTCTCGGTGCCCTTCAGCATGAGCCCTTGCCGCTCCGCATAGCGGCGGGCGTCGCGATAGGCATATTTGACCATTGTCCATTGCGACGCGCTGCGGGTGCTCTCGACGACCTTGCCCTTCTTCTTCCTTGCCGAGCCTAGGTAGCTGGGGATGTCGAGTGTCAGCGGCCGCCAGTCGAATTGCAGCCCCAGTTCCGCTTCCAGCGCAAGCGTCGGCCGGATCGCGACAAAGGCATAGGGGCTCTTCACGTCGATATAGACGATCAGCGGCGCATCGCTCTCCAATGCCTTCAAGCCGGTTTCTCCCGCGGCCGGAAGGCGAGGCCGCCATGATCCTGGGGGGAGCGCCAGATCTGAACCTCGTGCCGGAAGAAGCGCCATTCGTCGCCACGTTTCTCCATCGTGCTGCGGTAGAGGCCGCGCAGCTGGATCAGCTTGCCCTTGCCCTTGGAGTGGCCATCGGCGTCATAATAGGCCTCGACCGATGCGCGGTCGCCCTCGACCTGGACAAGCGGCGTGTAAAGGCAATGGCGCAGCCCTTCCACCGGATCGCGCATCTTGTGGATCCACTTCGCAAAGCCGGCGCGGGCGGCCTCGACGCCGTCATTTACATTGCCGCCGAAATTGACCGTGCAATCCTCCCAGAACAGCGCCGCAATATCGTCCGCCGTCCCGCGGTCGGTGGCGAAACAATAGCGGGCGTAGAGATTCCGGATCAGTTCATGATCGGTGGGCACGGCTCACCTCCGGTCAGGACTGCAACACCTTCGACGGGTGCATGCCATCTACATAACCCATAAACGGCAGGTGGATATTGTAACCCAGCAGCTCCTGCACGCGCTTCGGGAATTGCGCGACCTTCTCGGGCGCGACCGCCAGTAACTGCTGCTCGAGCGGGCGGCACCAGCCGCGGCAGAATTGCGGCGTCACGATCAATCGCGGCGCATCGGAATTGTTGGCACCGCCGCGATGCCAGAGCGTGCCCTTGGCAATCATCAGCGATCCCGCCGGCATGGTGGCCTTGATCGCCTGGAAATGGTCATCGCTGCCCTCGCCGCCGCCATCAATGCGCCCGGTGATGAAATCTTCGGCCTGGTTGGCGCCGTCGGGTTGCTCTTCGCCCCATTTGTGACTGCCCGGGATGATTTCGGTCGCGCCATTGTCATCCGTGGTTTCGCTGATCGACCAGAATGTCGACATGCTGAGCGGTTCGCGCGGACGCGCAAGACCGCAATGGCTGTCGTCGAAATGCCAGGGCTGCGCCGTTTCGCTGGGATGCAGGTTGATCGCTAGACAGGCGTAGAGAAGCACGCTCGCCCCCAGTTCGCGTTCGGCAAAGGCGAGCTGCAGCGGATGCGAGATCAGGTCGGCAAAGACCGGGTCCTTGTCGAGCATCGCGTAGATGCGGTTGGATTTCGAACCCTCGAAATTGTTGCGGCCCCGGATATCTGCGTCGATCCATGGTTTCAGCGCCGCGCGCTGCGCTTCGAGTTCGTCGGGCGTGAGCACATTTTCGAAGATGACATAGCCTTCTTCCTCAAACTGCTGCCAGGCGTCCTCGAAACTCCGGCCATGCAGATAGGGGCTGAGGTCGACATCGCTCGTCTCGATTGTGCTGGGGACATTCATCGTGCTTTCCTCCTCGTTCGTCAGCCGTGCTCTTCGACCATTTCGCAGACCTGCCGGTTGAACGTGGTCAGCGCGCCTTCGAACCGGCCAAATGTTAGATGTTCATTGGCCCCCGATGCAAGGCCCGACTGGATGCTCTCGCCGATCTCGAAATCCTCGTCGAGCGTGACCGACGTGATCCGGTGGTTTTCTTCCCAGTGGCGTTTCTCTTCCCATGACATATCATCGGACACCGGGGCCAATGTGCTGATCCGCAGGCGGGTGCGATCTGCGGCCAGCGGTTCCGATGAGATCCACGCCAGGTGATCCTGCATCAGCAACATCTGGCTGGCCGGGAAAATAGAATAAAGGATGTTGCTATGTTGCCGCACGTCCCAGTCGCTTTCCGGCTGGTCGGGCAGTTTCGCGATCGAAGTGCGCGGCAGGACCGAGCGCAGGTTGCGGCCGAACAGCTCATAGCTGGACAGGTTGTCGTTGAAGTGCGGGCCAATGGTGTTGCGATGGACGACCTTGAAATGATAGGCTTCGATGCCGCCTTCGACGAGGATCTTCCAGTTGACGTTCCAGACCGATTCCTCGCTGTGGATGACCTTGAGTTTGTCGGCCCCGAACCAGTCGAAATCCCCGCCGAGACCATCCAACTGCGCCTCGATGTCGAGCGTCATGTCCTCTTGCGGCGCGACCCAGACCCAGCCATGGCTTTCGACGGCTGGCAGCCGCTTGAGTCCGAATTCGGCGCGGTCCATGCCGGGAAATCCCTGCTCCTGATGCGGCACGCCGATCAGCTTGCCCCGGTTATCCCAGGTCCATGCATGATAGGGGCAGGAAAAGCGCCTCTTGCACCCCTGGTCCTCCTCCACCAGCCGCGTGCCACGATGCCGGCACACGTTGAGAAAGGCATGGACTTCGCCATCGCCATCGCGCGTAATCAGCAGCGGCAAGCCCGCCATCTCACGGCGCAGGAACGAGCCCGCTTCAGGAAGTTCGCTCCGGTGTGCAACCATGTGTGGCATCCGCCGGAACACCGCCTGTCGCTCACGCGCGAACCATTCGGGGCTGGTATAATGTTCCACCGGACTGGTCGCGATGCTGTCATCGAGAAAGGCGGATTTCTGTTGCTTCAGATGCACCAGTTCCTTGAGCGCATCATGTAGTTGCGGGTGCTCGGCCGTCATCGCTGCATTCCTTCCCAGATATTCCTGCCCATGGCTCGCCGATATTCTCGCGGCGATACCATGATGCGAATCTCGCAACACCAATATTGCAGAATTGAATTGAATTCAATTCAAAAAATGATAAGGGGGATTTCTCACGGAGTTTGGCAGGAGAATGACTATGGCCGGCAAGGAATTGACTCGCGAGAAATCCGACCGCAAGGTCCTGCGTGCGGCCAGGATTCTCGCCGCCGCGGAAGAGTTGCTCCGTACCGGCGATGGCGAACTGGAAATGGGGCAGGTGGCGGAAAAGGCGGGCGTATCAGTAGGGCTTGCCTATCATTATTTCGGCTCCAAGTCCGGCATGCTCGGGGCAATCATCGACGCCTTCTACGATCGTTACAATGCGGTTGTGAACCAGTATATCGACCCGGACATCGAGTGGGGCGTGCGTGAAAAGGACCGGCTGAAGGCGGCCGTGGATTTCCTTTACAATGACCCGATGGCCCCGATCATCCTCGGCAAGATGGGTCAGACCAGCAAGGTCGCGGCAATCGAATCGGCGCGGCACGAGGAGATGATAGAGATGGCGACGCGCAACATCGGGTCGGGAATCAAGCGCGGTGACATCGGTCGGCATATCGATCCCGCCATTGCCGGGGCCGCGATTACCGGCGCGATGCGCGGTGCGATCATGCACGCAATGGCAATGGAACCGCGGCCCGATCCTGAAAAGTTGACCCGGCAGGTCTGGGGGATGATCGCAGGCGCGCTCGATATTGAGCGCTGAACCGGTCAGCTAGCTGTCGAAGCCGACGAAATTGACCGCCTCTTCGATCGGCTTGCGTGTCGAGACCACGCGATTGGCCGGAAACTCGTCGTCCGGCCAGCCGAGTGCGATGCTCTTCATGATCACCTGGTCGTCGGCGATCCCGGCATGCTCGCGAACCACCGGGGACTGCATGATGCCCTGGCTGTTGATCACCGTCCCCAGCCCGCGCGACCAGGCGGCATTGACCAGCGCCGTGGCGACCGCGCCGCAGTCGAACGGCGTATCGTCGCTGCCGTCAAGTTCGCGGTCATAGGTGATGATGACGCAGACCGGCGCATCGAACTGGCGGAAACCGCGCATGACCCAGTCCTGCCGTGCTTCCTTGTCTTCGCGCGCAATGCCCATCTCGGAAAACAGCTGCTTGGCGATACCGACCTGCCGATCGCGGTGCACCCCGGCAAAGGGCTGCCCGGTGCGGAACTCGCGCGACTGCGGCACGCCCGCCAGCATCCGCTCGGTATTGCCGTTGCGGATTCTCTCGAGCGGCTCGCCGGTGATGACATAGAAATTCCACGGCTGCGTGTTCATCGACGATGGCGCCCGCATGGCAAGGCCGATAATCTCTTCGATCAGTTCCCGGGGCACCGGATCGGGTTTGTACCCCCGGATGCTGCGGCGGCCGAGGATGACTTCGTCAAACTGCATATCTGCTCCGGACATTGTTGGCTATTATCCCTGCTATTGCGGACGCGATAGAAATGGCATTCGCGTCGCCAGATAACCAGCAATGACGGTCAGCGCCACGGCGGAAATGATCATCCAGGTCGGGTGCGGTATCCAGACGAGGTTCACTCCGATCAGGACCAGCATCAATCCGGCAATTGCCCAGGCTGGCCATTTTCCGGCGCGCGCGAAATAGGCGGCCACCGACCCACCGGCAAATGTCGCGACCGTCCACGCCGCCAGCACGGAAATCTGGGCGCCGAGCGGGATGTCATCCATGATTGTTTTCAGCGTTTCGGGATCGCTTGCGTCAACGCCCGGCGGCGGGAAGATCATGTGGCCAACAGCTTCCAATATGCCCACGCAGGCAACCGCGGCAAACATGCCTGCCAACAGGCCCAGTAATATCCTCATGTCCGTTCCTCCCCTTGCTGTCATAGCGTGTCCGGGCGATAAATACGAACGCGGGTTGCTGATTGTGCGCTCAGTCCTGCTTGTCGCCGAAGATCTCCGGTAGGGGGCATCTTTTAAGCGTGGCCCATGAACCGGATCCGTCGAGCAGCTTGACGGGTAGCGAGTTGACAATCGAGGGATCGTCGATGTTCCTCATGTTCACTGCCGCCATGTCGCTGCCGTCGCTGCGCTTTGACGTGCGTTCATAGTGGCTGATACAGCCGCATTTCTGGCAATGGAAGAACTCGAACCGCTTCCTGCCCCACCGATATCTGACGAGAATGCCCGGCTCGCATTCGACCCGGAATGACCGTCTTTGGAAATAGGCCCAGATCGCGCCATACCTGCGGCAGATCGAGCAATTGCAGGCGGTGAGCAAGCGAGGTTTGCGTTCCATTTCCAGACGGACCGACCCGCAATGGCAAGAGGCTGTGTACATGGCGCCGGCCGCGGCGGTCAGCTCTTGGCCTGTGTCATCCAGTCCGCCAGTTCCATCGGGAAGGGGAAGACGATCGTTGAACTGTTCTGCTCGTTCGCCAGCACATTCAGCGTCGACAGATAGCGCAGTTGCATCGCCTCGGGCGCTTCGCTGAGCACCTGCGCCGCTTCCAGCAGCTTGGCGGCGGCCTGGTGCTCGCCCTCGGCGTTGATGATCTTTGCCCGCCGTTCGCGTTCGGCCTCGGCCTGGCGTGCGATCGCACGGACCATCGATTCGTCGATGTCGACATGCTTGATCTCGACATTGGCGACCTTGATGCCCCAGGCATCGGTTTGCTTGTCGAGTATTTCCTGCAGGTCCTCGTTGAGCTTGTCCCGCTCCGACAGCATTTCGTCGAGCTCGTGCTTGCCCAGCACCGAACGCAGGGTGGTTTGCGCAAGCTCGCTGGTCGCCTGGACAAAATCCTCGACCTGGATGATCGCCAGTTCGGGATCGACGACGCGGAAATAGACCACGGCGTTGACCTTGACCGAGACATTGTCGCGCGAGATCACGTCCTGGGTCGGGACGTCGAGCACGATCGTGCGCAGGTCGGTGCGGACAATCTGCTGGATGAAAGGGATGAGGATGATCAGCCCCGGGCCGCGCACGCCGGTGAAGCGGCCGAGCGTGAATACCACCGCCCGTTCATATTCGCGCAAAATCTTGATTGCCGCCCAGAGGAACAGGATGACCAGCAAGATCAGCGGGCCATAGAAACTGTAGCTTAGAATATCCATTTCATCCTCCTTTGGCCGGGTCCACTCCCGCTTGCATGTGCGCAACCTTGAGTTTCAGGCCTTTCACTGCCTTCACCACCACTTCCTGTCCCTCATCGAGGTCGGCGGGTCCTTCGGCGTTCCACCGTTCCGAGTGGACGAACACATGGCCCCTGCCATTTTTCCAGTCGAGCACGGTGGCTTGCGCTCCGGCCAGTTCTTCGGCTCCCGATACGACCTTGCGCCCGAATGAGCGGATGCCCACGCGCAGAATCAGCACCAGCACGCCAAAGCTGAACACGGCAAGTGCCGCGATCACCGACCAGTTCACTTGGAATTCGGGTATCTCGGTGTCGAACAACATGGTCGCGCCGATTGAGAAGGCGACAATGCCGCCAATGCCCAATATACCGAATGACGGTGCGAATGCCTCGCCGACCAGCAGCCCCACGCCCAGCAGGATCAGCGCCAGTCCAACCATGTCGACCGGCAGCACGGCGAGGGCGTAAAATGCGATGAGCAGCGAGATGGCGCCGACCGTGCCGGGTACCAATGCACCCGGATTGAGGAACTCGAAAATCAACCCATACATGCCGATCATCAGGAAAATGAGGGCGATATTGGGATTGGTGATCGTGGCGAGCAGCCGTGTCGCCCAGTCGGCTTCGAATTCGGTCACCGCGATCCCGGCTGTCGCGACCGTACGTTCCTCGCCGTCAATGGTCGTCGCCCGGCCATCCAGCTGCTCGAGCAAGGCCTCGACCGTCGGTGCCACGACGTCGATAACGCCCTGTTCGAGCGCGGCATCGGCGGACAGGCTGGCCGCATCACGAACCGCTGCTTCGGCCCAGTCCGCGTTGCGACCGCGCAGTTCGGCGAGTGACCTGATATAGGCGATCGAGTCGTTGACCGCCTTGCGCTCCGACGCGCTGGCCGGCGCCGGTGTCTCCTCCCCGTCTTCGCCCGCTGGGCTTGGCGTGGGAACCGCACCAATCTGGACAGGCGTCGCAGCGCCCAGGTTGGTACCGGGCGTCATCGCCGCGAAATGGCTGGCATAGAGTATGTAGGTGCCGGCGCTCGCCGCCCGTGCGCCGCTCGGGTGGACATAGGTCTCGACCGGGATCGGCATCGCGAGTATATCCTGGATGATCACGCGCATGGAAGAATCGAGCCCGCCGGGCGTGTCGATGGAGATGATGACCAGTTCGGCATCGGCCGCCGACGCCTGCTCCAGCCCGTCGGCGATATATGATGCCGTTGCCGGGCCGATCGCACCGTCGAGGCGCATCAGATAGGCCTCACCCGAAGTTGATTGCGAATTGGCCGGAACAACGGCGCAGAACAGCGCCAGAATCAGCAGTAGCAGGCGTCGAAGGTGATGGTGGCTGGCCTGCATGGCAATCATGATCCGCGATCCTCCAGTCTAGTCGCGATTGCGGCTGGTCTTGTTTATACCACTTTCCCGTTGATCCCTGAAATCTGTCACCAGCAGCCTCCGGCGCGCATCATTCTCCCGTAGATGGCATCAAGCTTTCCCAACGGAAGCGGGGTGACCCTGTCTGGTCCAACCGTTAATGGATCTGTCTTGAAAGCTGCCGGCATAGGCCCGTTCGTGACAGGACCCGTAATCGGGAAAAACCGGCAAGGTCGGTGCCGATGGGTCGCTTCCGAACACCGACCTTGCCCGTTCAGGACTTAATGGGACAGGGGACATGGGCAAGTAAGTAAAGCTACGTAATCATAATCTACGTAAACCTGGCGGGCGAACAAAACCGTCTTTCCCGGTGCCGGATCGGTGGTCCGCCTGACACAGATTTTAAGCTAGCCTGATGGGAAGAAAATGGCAGGGGTGACAGGATTCGAACCCGTGGCCCTCGGTTTTGGAGACCGATGCTCTACCAACTGAGCTACACCCCTGTACAGACGCGCGGTCCGTCTAGGTCAGCGCGCATTAGCGACTGTCGCGGCCGGGCGCAAGCGTCCTGTTCACAAGGCTGTGGACAAGCCCGATATGGTTAACAGACCCCAAATCCGCGTTTACTGTGAGGAGGAAGGCGTGGTTTACCCGCGCCGGGACATAAGGGCATGGCTGATGTTTTCCGGAGGAAGACAAATGCTTTTCAGGGGCAACCTACGCTCAGGAGAATGAAATGACAGACTTGCTTACCCCCTTGCCCGGTCGCACAGCGGCAGACCGTGCCCGTTCACTACCCTATGCTATTGCCGCCGAAGAAAACCGTTGCTCACCACGGCATCGGCTCAAAATTCCTGCAAAACTGCGCTTTTCGTGCTCGAACAGCTTCGAGGTGCAGGTAACCGACATGTCGCTGGCGGGTTTTGCCTGTGATGCGCTGTTGCAAGTGCATCCCGGTACGCGTTGCTGGCTCACCCTGCCAGGGCTGGCTGCGCTTGAGGCGGAGGTCGTCCGCCATGATAATGACGGCCTTGGCTGCGCCTTTGTCAACCTGCTCAACCTCGCGGTGCTCAACCAATATGCGCATCGCTACCAGGTGGCTGACTAGGGCCCAGCCTATCTAACTCGCGTTTTGCGCGATGCGCCTGCGCTGCTATATCGCCCCCTCCACTCTGGTCCGGAGACACATATGGCAGACGCAGGCGCAATTTCTGGTTCCGATGCGGAACCCCTGAAAACCCTCAAGATATTTCGCGGCGCCGAGGCGCCGAGCCTCGATGAAGCCGGGCACATGACCTATGTCGATGACGACCCGGTCATCTTGGGCGGCGCGGCCAAGCTGGGCGAGGCCGGTATCGGCGAGGGCGCGGTGCTGAAATGCCTGTTCTCCGGCTTCGGCTTTTCACTCCACTATGTCTGGTTCAAGCCCGGCTACCCGCTGCCGCTGCACAGCCATGACAGCGATTGCCTCTACTACATCATCTCCGGTGACATTCGCATGGGGACCGAAGCGATGGGCGAAGGCGACGGCTTTTTCCTGCCGGCGGGCACGCCCTATACCTACACCATCGGGGAACGGGGCGTCGAACTGCTGGAATTCCGGACGCAGGAGGATTTCGACATCCAGTTCAAGGGCAAGACCGACGCCTATTGGGAAAAGTTGCTGGAAAAACTGCGCGCCGAACAACCGAAATGGAAGGAAGCGCTGCCGCCGGTGCGCGAATATCGCAACGTTTGATCAAAGGGCAGCTGGACCCCGCTATTCAGCGGCCTGCAATTCGTCCTCGACGGCGGCGGTGAATATGCCCTCCAGCTCGTCATCTCCGGCCTTGATCAACCGGTCCACCCACTGGTGGAAAACCTGGCCGCCGCCCTCGTTGCGGCCGAACCAGACCTTGTCCATCAGGCCCGACTGGAGTGCTTCGTGCTGGCGCTTGCCGGTCGTGTAGTCTTCGTCCGCGACGACGGTTTCGAGGAAGGCGAACTGGTCATGTGCGCCTTGCCGGACGGCTTCGTCCTCGGGCTCCTTCTCCATCACGTAGAATTGCGTGGTGTAGCTTTCACCCACCGTCTTGCCGGGGAATAGCTGCGAAATCATCGCGCCGCGGCCGCCGCCGCCGTAGAAGCTGGCAATCGAGATATGCGGGAAGATGGTCCAAACGCCCTGGGTCAATGCCTCGATCGGCCATTCCTTCTCGTCCAGTTCGGTCAGGTCGACCTGCTGGTCACTGCCGGTCATCTGGACGAATTTGGAAGGCGATGACAGCCGCTGGTGCGGTCCCCAGGCGAAGTAGTTGGCTCGGTTGAAAAAGTCAGCGCCGAAGGTGTCCTTGTGCAGCACCGGCAGGTGGTAGAAATCAAGATAACCGTCATAGGCGGTTTTCCAGTTCGGCCCGGGCAGTGTCCGCTGCTCGAACAGGATCCAGTTCTCGAAGCCAAATGCTTCCAGCAAGCCGTCATAGCCGCACAGATAGGTCGCAATGTCGAGCGTGCTCTCCGGATCAAGCGTCGCCCAGATCAGCCCGGCGCGCTCCAGCGTCGGGAATTTCTTCAGGCAGAAGGCGGCCTTGTCGACGGTGCCGAAATCCTTGGGTGAGGCGATGGCCAGCAATTCACCGTCATTCTTGAACGTCCAGCCATGATAGCCGCAGGTAAAGCGCGATGCCTTGCCCGATCCCTGGGCCACCGGGTTGCCGCGATGCGTGCAGCTGTTGAGAAAGGCCTGGGCGGTGCCGTCCTTTTGCCGGGTAACCAGTACCGGGATTCCGGCAATGTCCATCGCCTTGTAACAACCCGGCTCGGGCAGTTCGCACGATGGAGCAACCATCAGCGGGAGCCGCCGGAATATCTTCTCGAGCTCCAGTTCGAAACGCTCTTCGTCAGTATAGTCGGAAGCCGGGACGGCGACGACATCGTCGACCAGTTCCATCGTGTCAGCCTTGCCATGCTCGACCAGCGAGCGGGTCATTTCAATCAGTTCCTGCCGGGACATGAGCCTCTCCTTTGCGAGCAAGTTAAACCGGTGGCGGGCATTGACAAACTATTCTTTCTGCGAAGGGCCGCAGGCTCGGGTTTCCGCGGCCTTGGCAGCAGGGAAACATGCTTAATTTTTCGCTGCCATTTGTTTGTCTTGATGCTTAAGCGGCGCTTGGCCGCGCCTTGCTATGCCGTGCTGAGGGGCGAGTACCGTTTCTCGGCCAAAACGGGGATAAATCAGAAAGAGGCGTTTCCTATGCTCACAACTACCCAAGATAAACCCGTGCCCACTACCCAAGGCAAATCCGCGTCCAGCCTCGCCGCCGACTGGCCGCGCCACCAACAAGCGGCAACCGGCGATCGCCGCCAGACGCAGCGCTACAAGATGGCGATCCCGGCGCTGCTCGAACTGGAAGGCTACAATGTCGCGTCGGTGACCGTCTTCAACATGTCGATGGCCGGCTTTGCCTGCTATATTTCGCAATATGTCGAGGTCGGGACACGTTGCTGGCTGAAACTGCCCAGCCTGCCCGGCATGCCGCAGAGCGAATGGCTGAGCGCTTCGGTCGTTCGCTGCAATGCCAATGTCATCGGATGTTCGCTCGAGCGGATGTTGCACCCCGACGAATTCGAGCCGTTTATCGAGGAATATAGGGTCGCGGCCTGAACCGCTGCTAGCTGCCCGGGGGCGCGCCGTCCTGCGACAGGGCAGGCGGCTCTTCGGGCAGTGGCTCGTTACGCGTCCAGATCCATGTCCCGCCGACAATTGCCGCGATCACTGGCACCAGCGCCCATGGCATCGGCGCAAAGAACGCCGCCAGCACGATGCTCCCTGCGAAAGCCACGGTCGCCGCCCATTTGCCACGGCGGGTAATCGCCCGCCGTTCGCGCCAGTTGCGGATATGGTCACCGAAAACATGATGCTCGACCAGCCAAGCTTCGAGTCGCGGCGAGCTGTTGGCAAAGCAGAATGCAGCCAGGATCATGAACGGTACCGTCGGCAGCAGCGGCAGGAAAATGCCGATGCTACCGAGCGCCAGCGCGGTAAAGCCCGCGAGCAGGAACAGGTGACGCTTCACAAGCGACACATTAGCATGGTTGCCGGATATTGGCTCAGGCAAATTTCGGCTCCCCGGCCTCGACCTCGCTGGAGCCGCTGCGCGATCCAAAACGCAGCAGGCAGTAACCGAGCACCCCTGACACCAGCGAGCCGGTGATCACGCCAAGCTTCACCGTCTCGATCTGTGACGGGTCGGTGAAGGCGAGGTTGCCGATGAACAGGCTCATGGTGAAGCCGATGCCGGTCAGGCAGGCGAGACCATAAAGCTGCATCCAGGATACGCCCTCTGGCCGTTTCACCACGCCAAGCTTGGTCGCAATGAACATGAATCCGAACACGCCGAGCTGCTTGCCGATGACAAGGCCAGCGGCGATGCCCAGTGCAAGCGGTGCCAGCAGGTCGCTTGGCTGCAGGCCAGCCAGCGAGACACCGGCATTGGCAAAGGCGAAGATCGGCAAGACCATGAAAGCCGTCCAGGGATGCAGGATATGTTCGAGATGCTTGAGCGGCGAAGTGCCGTCCCGGGCATTGAGCGGAATGGCGAGGGCGGCGATCACGCCGGCAAGCGTCGCGTGCACGCCCGACTTGAGGACGCATACCCAGAGAAATGTGCCGACCAGTATATAGGGTGCAACGCGGGTGACACCGAGGCGGTTCATCGCGAACAGCACCACCGTGCCAATGCCGGCGAGCATCAGTGACATTGAAGAGACTTCAGCCGTGTAGAACAGCGCGATGATGATAATCGCGCCGATATCATCGATAATGGCAATCGCGAGGAGGAGGATTTTCAGGCTGACCGGCGCGTGCTTGCCGAGCAGCGCGAGAACGCCCAGCGCGAAGGCGATATCGGTTGCCGCCGGTATTGCCCAGCCGCCCAGGTTCTGGGGCATGTCCCAGTTGATCCAGGCAAAGATCGCCGCCGGGATCGCCATGCCGCCGACGGCGGCAATGGCGGGCAGCGATGCCTGTTCGACACTGGACAGCTGGCCCTCGAGCAGTTCGCGCTTCACCTCGAGCCCGACCAGGAAGAAGAAGATCGCCATCAAGCCGTCATTGATCCAGAGCGACAGCGGCTTGGCGATTTCCAGAGCGCCGAACTGGACTTCGACCGGGATGTTGAGGAAGGCGATATAATAGGGATTGAAGGCGCTGTTCACCGCCACCATGGCGAGGACGGCGGCAAAGAACAGGACGATTCCAGCGCTGGTTTCCTGCGCGATGAATTCCTGGAGCGCAGTGCGCATTTTTTTGACCATGGAACGGATTCCTTAGAAAAAAGATGGGGCGGCAACCGATTGAGGGTAGTTGCCGCCCCAGGCTTCTGGGTAAGATTCGCCGGAGGTCAGGCCGTGCGTGTGGGAGGAACCTGCTGGATCTTTTCAATCCGCTCCTTGAGCTTCCTTTGGAGCTCCCGAAGTTCGCGTTCCCGTTCCGAGTGGACATCCACCCGCGCGATCTGATCTTCCAGTTTGCGATGCTTGCGAATAAGGCTGTTCGTGTATTTTTCCATCATTGCCCTCATCGCGGCGCAAGTCGCCGTCGCGCTTGATATGGCGGCAGGCTTTTGATACGTCCAATCGAATAAAAACAAGACGTTTGATAGACTTGGTCTATTATCGGGAAAGGCCATCACAATGCCAACTTTGCGCCAACTGGAATATTTGGTTGCGGTCGCAGATCATCGTCATTTCGGTAAGGCGGCCCAGGCCGCAGCGGCTTCGCAGCCGACGCTCAGCCACCAGCTGCGGACATTGGAACAACGACTTGGCGTAACACTTGTTGAACGGAGGACCCACGGTGCAGAACTGACCCCGGTGGGGCGCGAAATCGCCGAGCGCGCTCGGCAGGTGCTGGTCGACGTGAAGGATATTCGTGACCTTGCGGAACGGGCCAGCGACAGTCTTGCGGGCACATTGCGATTCGGCGTATCGCCGACGCTGGGGCCTTATCTGATGCCGCCGGTCATTGCCGCGCTGCACCGGACCCGCCCCGACCTGCGCTTCTACATGCGCGAGGGCATCCCCGACCTCCAGGCGATGGAACTGGTCAAGGGATCGATCGACATGCTGCTTGGTCCATTGCCGATCGAGGGCGAAAACCTGCAGATAGAACCGCTCTTTCGCGAACCGCTCATGCTGGTTGCACCGCCTGATCATCCATTGACCAACAAGCCCGGGCTGACATTGGCGGATCTTGAAGGTGCGCCAGTGCTCAGCCTCGATCGCCGCCACCATTTTCACCGTGACGTCTCCGAACAGTGCCAGCGCTACGATATGAACCTGCTGCGGGATTATGAGGGCACCAGCCTCGACAGTATCCGGCAGATGGTGGCCTCCGGCCTCGGTCTTGCGATCCTGCCGGAGCTCTATGTCCGATCGGAACTGGCACGCGGCGGCGATGTTGCAAAGCTTGACGTGGATGGCTGGTCAGTGACGCGGAGCATTGGCGCCGCGTGGCGCTCAAATGCCGGTTTCGCCAGCGAATATGGCGCGATTTCGGAGAAGATCGCGGAGGAAGCACGGGTGTTGATGGCCAGCTAATGGCAATAGATCTCGACTTGCTCCTGAAGGCGTATGCTTCGGGCATTTTCCCCATGTCCGACGCTCGCGACGACCCGGAAACCTTCTGGGTGGAACCGAAAACGCGGGCAGTGATCCCGCTCGACGGCTTCCGGATGTCGAAGTCGTTGCGCAAGGTCATCCGCTCCGACCGGTTCAGGGTAACCCGCGACCGTGCATTCGCCGAGGTTGTCCGCAAGTGCGCCGAGGTCGCACCCGACCGGCGCGAGACGTGGATCAACGACGAAATCGAGCAGGCTTTCAATGAGCTGCATGAGCTCGGCTATGCCCATAGCGTCGAGTGCTGGACCGTGGGCAAGGGTGGCCGGGAAGAATTGGCCGGTGGTCTGTACGGCATTGCGCTCGGCGGCGCCTTTTGCGGCGAGAGCATGTTCTCGCGTCAACGCGAT
>JAAUYH010084298.1_pt1 | contig 15192 bp, 13 predicted proteins | sample 7278061 | NCBI WGS metagenome assembly JAAUYH01 (sample SAMN14350203, study PRJNA611818) | marine sediment metagenome | isolation source: surface marine sediment (0.6m) | place: French Polynesia: Moorea | collected 2018-08
CGCCGGCCGGAGACAAGTACTCGCAGCACATGAACGGCTGGATGCACCTGCACGGCCTGGGCGTCCAGGCAGACCCCGTCACCGCCGCTGCGTGGATCATGCTGTCGTCCGAACGCGGCGACAGGAAACTCGTCGCCTTACGCGATGAGATCCTCGACCAGCTGCGCCCGGACTCGCTTCGCGCGGCCCGGTCGAGGGCCGATGAATTGCTGGCGGAGTATGGCGACTGCGCGCTGGTGCGGGCAGCGGTTGAATCGCGCACCGAGTTCCTCGGCGACACCACCGGTTCGCGCCTCGGTCACTCGGAGGCGCTGCTGACATCGTCCATCGCCGTATCGCCGGAGGCGCAGAAGGGACCGGACCTTCGCAATGTCAGGCGAGACACCAAGAAGATGGAACGGTTCTTGCGCAAACACTGCCGCGACTGATCCGTTTATGAGTCACCAACGGCAAGACGACAGGAGCCGATCGGGTCAATGAGACGAAGCACGACGATGCAGTCGAAGCGCACGACAGGGCTGTGGCCCCTCATCCTGATGCTGGCGATGCACCCGCTCGCCGCGTCGGAGCCCGAGCAGTCACCCGTGGTTGTCAACGGGCAGGCGATGACCGCCGAACAGCAGGCGGTCTTCACCGCCACCTACGGGAGCCCGCCGATACCTGGCAAATACTGGTACGACGCACGCTCGGGGCTTTACGGCTACGTCGGCGCCGGCCCGATGGGCAGCATGCAGCCGGGACACGACTACGGCGCGCTTGCGGCCGATGCGTCCGGCGGCGCGACGGGCGTGTTCATCAACGGCCGTGAGCTGCCGTTGATGGAGGTGCAGCTCTACGCGCAGCTGCTCGGTCCGGTGTTGCCCGGCCGCTACTGGCTGGACGCAACGGGCAATGTCGGCCGCGAAGGCGAACCCCAGGCGCTGGCCAATCTCTTCGGCGCGGCGGCGCAGGCCGGCGGGGCGCCCGGCGCATCGTCGGACCCAGCGGCGGGTAGCGCCGGCGACGGAGCCATGACCTACACCGACCAGGAAGGCTACGTCTGGCGGCGGCACCTGTTCGACTGCCAGCTGCAAGAAGGCCCGGGCACCCTGGTGCTGGACGTATCCACCATCCAGGACACCGGCCTGACCTGGGATCAGACGAAGCGCCCCCGGCCGGAGATCTCCGGCGTCATCGGCCTGGACCAGCAGATCCGCTACATGCAGGGAGAATTTCACGTGAACGGCCAGGCTCACCGGTTCACGGGACGCGGCGCGCACTTTTCATTCGGGGAGACGCTGGACAACAGCCTGACCGGGCGCTTCGAACTCAGGGGCTCGACCCTCGCCGTTTACTACCCCTTCGACAACCCGACGCCGGGACTGTGCACGCCGTCAGCGAACCAGTAGGCCCCCAGCCGACCGTCATTGCGAGTCGCGAAGCTTCGCGGCAATCTCGCTCAGGCTTGCGCGAGGTGACCGCGAATTCTGCCTCCCGTTAACGTTCGGAGATCGCCGCGCCCTTCGGGCTCGCGATGACGGTCACATACACGCCCCGACAGGTTGCGCCTCAGCCTTCGACGAGCCCGACCTCCTCCACCTCGATCACTTCCGGCTCCTCGCGGGCCAGCGCGACCCACGCCTGGATCCGCTCGTCGTTGGCGACCACGGACGCGTAATCGCTCGCCACCGCCGGCAGTTCCACGCCATAGGTGCGGAAGCGCAGCGCGACCGGCGCGAACATCGCGTCGGCGCCGCTGAACCCGCCGAACAGCCAGGGTCCTTCCGCCGCCTGCTCCCGGCACTGGGTCCAGATGCGCACGACGCGCTCGACTTCCGCCGCCAGCTCGGCCGAACCCCGCACGCGTCGTCCGGTGGCCCGACAGTTGAACGGCAGCGTCGAGCGTATGGTGGCGAAGCCTGCATGCATCTCGGCGCTGACACAGCGGGCCAGCGCACGCCGCGACGGATCGGCCGGCCACAGACTGGTGCCCTGCTCCGAGCAATACTCGATGATGGCGAGCGAATCCCAGATCACGCGACCGGCGTGACAGAGCACCGGCACCTGCCGCGTGGGCGAGTACTCGCCGATGCGCGCCTCGAATTCCGGCGTGTCCAGCGGGATGCGGATGATGTCGCACTCCAGGCCCGAGCCGGCCACGGCCAGCCAGCCGCGCAGCGACCAGGATGAGTAGCTGCGGTTGCCGATGACGAGGTAGTTGCCGGTCATGGATGGGCGCTCCCGTGGCAGACAGGTCTTGCATCATGCCGCAAAGCGTGGAGGATGCGGAACCAAAGCGTACCGGAGCCGTTCCCGTGAGCCTCGAAGACCTGCGCCGTCAATTGTCCGAGCTGGATCGCCAGCTCGTTTCCGTCGTGGCCGAACGGCAGCGCATCGTTGCCGAGATCGGTCGCACCAAGCGCTCCAGCGGCACGGGCACGCGCGACTTCAGCCGCGAAAAGGAGGTCATCGAGCTGGCCCGCAAGCACGCCGCCGACATGGACGTGCCTGAGGACCTGGCCGAGACCCTCATGCGCCAGCTCATTCGCGCATCGCTCACCTCTCAGGAGCAAAGCCGCGTGGTCGCGGAAGGCCGGGGCACAGGCCAGCGCGCGCTGGTCATCGGCGGCGGCGGCCGCATGGGTCGCTGGTTTGTCGATTTCCTGGCGTCGCAGGGCTACGACGTGGGCATCGCCGATCCCGCGGGGGCGCCGGCCGGCTACCGCCAGGTCGACGACTGGGAGCATTCCGACCTGTCGGAGGCCCTGATCGTCGTGGCCGCCCCGCTACGCGCTTCCGCCGCCATCATGAACCGCCTTGCGGAACTGAAACCGGACGGGCTCATCATGGACATCGGCTCGCTGAAAAGCCCGCTGAAGGACAGCCTGCAAACCCTGCACGACGCCGGCTGCCGGGTGGCTTCCGTGCACCCGATGTTCGGGCCGGACACGCGACTGTTGTCGGGCCGGCACGTCATCTTCGTCGATACGGGCCAGCCGGCGTCGACGGCGGAGGCGCGCGAGCTGTTCCAGTCGACGATGGCCGAGCAGGTGGAGATGAGCCTCGACGAACACGATCGCATCATCGCCTACGTGCTGGGCCTGTCCCACGCGCTCAGCATCGCGTTCTTCACGGCACTCAACCAGAGCCACGAGACCGCGCCCACACTCGCCCGCATGTCGAGCACCACCTTCGACGCCCAGCTCGCGGTTTCCTCCGGTGTGGCCGGCGAGAGCCCGCAGCTCTATTTCGAGATCCAGTCGCTCAACGAGCACGGCCGCGAACCGCTCGCGGCGCTGGAGGAAGCCGTCACCCGGTTGCGCCAGGCAGTGGAATCCGGCGACGAAGACGGTTTCGCGCAGATGATGCGGGCCGGCCGCGAGTACCTGGCCTCGCTGCCCGCCCGGCAACGTTGACCGGTGGCAGCACCTGTGCCCAGGCCGCGCAGGTCGGCCGCGCTCGTCGCCCTGCTGCTCGTGACCGCCGGTTGCACCGGTCCGGCCTCCGATGGCGACGGGACGGCTCCGGCCGTCAACCCGACCGCATCGCCGCCGTCGTCGGCATCCGGTAGCGACCCGTCGGCGATCACCTACGCCGACACCATCCGCCCGATGCTCGAGGACGCCTGCCTCGCTTGCCACGGCCGGTGGTTTCCACAGGCAAGTCTGTCGATGGATACGCGCGACGGCCTTATCGAGGGTGGTCGATCCGGTCCGGCCGTTCTGCCGGGCGAGCCCGACAAGGGCTGGCTGATTCACTCCATCACCGTCGAAGACGGCCGCTACCGGATGCCGCCCGTGGGCGACCGGCTCACGCCCGAGCAGGTTAGCCTCGTGCGCCGTTGGATCGCTGCCGGCGCACGCTGAACGACCGATGGCGGGTCTGTCGACCCACCATCCTACACATCTCTACACAACATAGCTCTCGAACACGTTGACGCCGGATAGCCGCTTTTTCGCGGTCATTCAGCCCTTTTACGCGTGAATCGAACGATGTGTAAGGTTGTGTATAACAGTGCGACGACAGCAGTCAGGCAACCGGCCTACCCGCCTGACGGCAATGCCAGCTCCACCGTCAGACCGCCACCCGGCGCGTTCTTCGCGGCGACCCGGCCGCCGTGGGCCCGCACGACGCCCGCGGTGATCGCCAGCCCGATGCCCTCCCCGCCGCTGTCTCGCTCACGTGCTTCGGCCACGCGAACGAACGGTTCGAAGATCGACTCCAGCGCCTCGTCGGGCACCCCCGGCCCATGATCCGTCACGGCCAGCACCGCGTCGTCGTCCTGTCGCCGTAGCGCCACGGTCACCACCGTGCCATCGGCGGTGTAGCGCACGGCGTTGCGCACCACGTTCTCGACCGCGCTGCGCAGCAGTGCCCGATCGCCCCGAACGCCGATCGCGTCGCCCGGCTCGAACTGCACGGATTCTTCGCCCGCCTCGAAGCGGGCGTCGGCCACCACCTCGGTGACCAGTTCGACGAGGTCCACCGGCTCGGGCGCCTGCCCGGCCGCGCCGTCCTCGAGACGTGCCAGGGCCAGCACCTGCCCGATCAGCGCGTCCAGCCGGCCAGCCTCGCGCTCGATGCGCTCCAGCTCGTCGCCGGCATCCGGGGCGCGGCGCCGGGCGAGTTCCAGGGCCACGGTCATGCGCGCGAGCGGCGAGCGCAGTTCGTGCGACACGTTCCTCAGCAGCTCGCGCTGCGAGCGCAGCAACCGCTCGAGCCGCGCCGCCATCGCGTCGAAGTCGCGGGCGAGATCGCCCAGTTCGTCGCGCCGGTTCGCCAGCCCCGGCGCCACGCGAGTGCCCAGCGCACCGCCGGCCAGCGCACGCGTGGCCTGCTGGATGCGCAGCACCGGCGCGCTGAGCGTGCGGGCCAGCACCCAGCACACGGCGGCGCTGACCAGCAGTGCAATGCTGAGCACCGCGATCCGTGTCGTGCCGAAGCCGAACACCCCCAGCGGATGCGGCTTCGACGGAAACAGCATCATTGCGTACTCCGAGCCGTCGGGCGCGACGACGCGCGGCCATCGATGCGGCGGCCGGAAGTTGTCGGGCAGCCGGCCGATGCCCGGATGCCGGTGGTTCCAGGCGCGACTGAGCACCGGCCTGGCGTCTCGCGGTGCCTTCCGACCCAGCAGTTCCCGACCGTCGGCGTCGAACACGAGCAGTCGCATGCCGGGCGCCGGCTCGTCGTTGGCCCGGAGCCACGCCGTCAGTCCATCCCGGCCACCGGCCCTGACCTGGTCGGCAGCCTGGGCGAACACTTCGTGCGGCCGCATCTGGCTCATGGCCTCGTTGCGCTGGTTGGCCAGGTAAAAGCTCACCAGCACGCTGGCCGGCACGATGAGAACGATGGCCAGCCAGAAGGTGAGAAAGATGCGCCAGAAGATGCTGCGCATCAGCCGGCCCCGAAGTCCAGGAGGTAGCCGGCGCCGCGAACGTTGCGGATCGGCGATTCGCCGTCGGCATTGCGACCGAGCTTGCGACGCAGGTTCGACACGTGCGTGTCGACCGCCCGGTCGTAGGGGGTGAGCCTGCGGCCCAGCGCCCGCTCGGTCAGCGTGTCGCGCGACACCACCTGCCCGCCGCCCTGCAGCAGGGTCTCCAGCACGCGGAACTCGGCACCCGTCAACACCAGCGCCTCACCGTGCAGCGTGGCGCGCATGCGGGCCGTGTCCATGGACAGGGGCCCGACCTCGAGCACGGGCGCTGTCTCGCCAGCCGGCGTGGCCGGCGCTCGCACACGACGCAATATGGCGCGGATACGCGCCGTCAGCTCGCGCGGGTTGAAGGGCTTGGGCAGGTAATCGTCGGCCCCGATCTCCAGCCCGACGATGCGATCGACGTCGTCGCCCCGGGCCGTGAGCATGATGACCGGTGTATCGCGCTGCTCGCGCAGTTTCCTGAGGACGTCCAGGCCGTTCATGCCCGGCAGCATCACGTCGAGGATGACCAGGTCCACCGCGTCGTCGAGCAGTCGCGTGAGCGCCTCGGCGCCGTCGTGCACGGCCTCCAGGTCGAGATTCTCCGGGGCGAGATACTCGGCCAGCATGGTGCACAGCTCGACGTCGTCGTCGACGATGACGACCCTGGGTCGGTCACTGGTGGTCGTGTCGTGTGTCGTGGCGGTCATGGACGTCGGCGTGGTGCGAAGTTCTGTTCGGTCCGCGACAAGCGCGGACGGTGGATCCACACTTGCGTGGACAATTCCGTTGCTGGTCATTGCGAGCCCGAAGGGCGCGGCAATCTGTTGATGGTGTCGCGAGGTTCTGTCTCTGTAGATCTCGCTATGACCTGAGGGAGATTGCCGCGTCGCTGCGCTCCTCGCAATGACAGGTATTGGTAATCCTAGGGTGCCACAGCGCCGCGGGCGACGCAGTCAAGAAGTGTCGGCGCGCGGCCTGCATCTTGACACTTCTTGTCTCAGACTTTGCCACCCCTTGAACCACCTTCGAAGGCCACGAGCGCAGACTGTGAAGCGTGGACGGCGGGCACCTTCCGCCAGGCAAACCAACCCACGGAGACACGACCCATGAAACTGTCGCTCAAAATCATCACTGCCATTGCCACCGCCTTCGTGGTGGCGTCACTGGTCACACCGCCGCTGTTCGCGGAGGACGGCAACGGCCGCGGCCCGATGGTCTTCGGCCATCACGGCGGAGGCTTCGACGGACACCACGGACCCGGCCATCCGGGCATGCACATCCAGCGTCTCCTCAAGCGCCTCGATCTGACGGTGGAGCAGCGCGACCAGGTGGAGAGTATCTTCATGCAGAACAAGCCGCAGATGCGGGAGATCGCCGAGACCATGCGCACCAACCGCGACCGGCTGTCGCTGGTGTCGCCCGACGACGCCGACTACAGCAATGTCGTTGCCGAAGTCAGCCAGAGCAATGGCGCCCTCGCCGAGCAGACCACACTGCTGGCCGCCCGGGTTCAGTCCGAGGTGTGGGCCGTGCTGACCGATGAGCAGAAGACGAAGGCGGCGGAGCTGCGCCAGGAGATGCGCGACCGCTGGCAGCGCAAGATCGACGCCATGCAGGAGCGTCTCGACGCCACCCGCTGAGCCGACGCGCCTCCAACCTCGAACCCCGGTGCCCGGCACCGGGGTTTCTTTGTGGGAGCGGCTTCAGCCGCGATTCCGACGACTATCGCGGCTGAAGCCGCTCCCACAGGGGGTAACGCCTGGCCCGTGGCACATGCCTGCCAGGCAGCTAGTTCGTCAGCGACACCCGCGTCTCTTCATCGGCGACGACCGTCGCGTCATACACGTCCGATCGCGTCGGATCGAGCGGTCGGATCGAATACGCACCGGGCTTGAGCTCGATCGCCTTGCCGCCGACGACGCCGGATGCGACCAGGTTGCCGTCCGCATCGAGCACCTCGTACGGAACGCGCGTCGTCGCGCGCATACTGTCGCTCAGCTCGTCGGCGTTGCGCGCGTCGAAGTAGCGTCCGCCGCCGAGCCGCGCCCACTCGATAAACGTGTCCTTGAGCATGCGCTCGTCGATCGCGAAGCCGACGATGTTGACGCGCACGTCGAAGCCCTGGCCGCGCAGCTTTTCGATGGCAGCGGCCGGATCGCCGTCGCAGGTCTCCTCACCGTCGGTCACTAGCACGATCAGATGCGGCCCGGACGCGCTGCCCAGATCGCTCGCCACCGCCTCGAGCGATGCGGCGATCGGCGTCTTCGCGAGATTCATCGCGTTGACCCCACCGACCTTCGCCGCAACCTGCGCCTTGTTCAGCGGAGCGAGCGGGATCTCGAGATCGGTGCGGCACGCGTCGGCCTCCTTGTGGCCGAAGACGCGCAGGACAAACGGTGTGCCGTCTTCCAGCACCTCACTGACGAACTCGGTGACCGCATCGCGCGCGATCTCGATGCGACGACGTCCGTCCATCCGCTGCAGCATGCTGCCGGAGGCGTCCAGCACGACGGCGACGGCGGGTCCGCCGGCGGTGCCTCCGGCGTCACCGGCGCCGCCGGCTCCGACGACGAGCAGGCGGCCGGGCACCTCGGTCGGCGTGACCGTCAGCGGGTTGCTCGCCAGTACGCGCTTCTGCTGGCCCGTGACATAGCGCACCTCGTACTCACCGGGTTCGAGCGGCGCGTCGATGGTCAACGTCTGGCCGCGCCGGGTGTAGGCGTAAGGCCCGTTGACGCCCTTGTCGGCGCCTGCGGGCACGACGATGACGTAGTCGCGCGCATTGCCCGGCCCTTCCCAGGTGACATCGAGCGACGTTCGCGCCTCGACGGTGGGCGGCGAGTCGAGGCTCGCACTGATCGGCGTCACCGTCAGCGCGCGGCGGGCCAGCACGACATTGTCCTGACCGGTCATGTAGCGCAGCTCGTAGTCGCCTTCGGTCTCGGGCACCGTGACGGTCAGCGGGCTGCCCTTCGCGGTGTAGGTATAGAAATCGTATTCGCCGTCTTTACGGTCTTTGCCGACGATCGCGATGTAGTCCTGGCGATTGTCCGGGCCGGTCCAGGCGACCTCGACGGCGCTGCCGGCCATCGCGGTATCGACAGCGGCCAGGGATGCATCCGTGGCCGTGATGCGGATGGGCCGGCTCGCCAGCGTGATCGAGTTCTGCCCGGTCAGGTAGCGCAGTTCATACTCGCCGGGCACGTCCGGCGCACGAATCTTGAGCGTCGCGCCGCGTGCGGTGTACTGGTAGGTGTCGTAGCTCTTGTCCTCGGCACCCGCCGGCACGATCGTGACAAAGTCCTGCCGGTTGTCCGGACCGGTCCACGCGACCTCGATGTATGCGCCGGCCGCCACGGAATCCGGCGCGCTCAAGGTCGCTTCGGTCCCGCCCACCGACAGCGGCTGGCTGGCCAGGGTCGTCAGCGTCTGCCCCGTCAGGTAGCGCACCTCGTAGTCGCCCGGTTCGTCGGGTGCACGCAGCTTCACCGGGTTGCCGCGCCTGGTGTACTGGTACTTCTCGTAGGCCTTGTCGGCCGCCCCCGCCGGTACCAGTGTGATGAAGTCCTTTCGATTGTCCGGCCCCGTCCACGCGACCTCGAAGTATGCGCCGGCGTCGACGCTGTCCGGGGCGTCGACTGTGGCGGTCGTCGCCGTTGCAACGACCGAATGCCGCGCAAGGACGCGCTTGGTCTTCGCCAGGAGGTAACGAACCTCGTAGTTGCCGGGCTCATCGGGCATCGTCAGCTTGACCGGCGATCCCTTGGCCGTGTACTCGTACTTCTTGTAGGTGTTGTCGGCCGCGTCGGCCGGGACCAGCGTGATGAAGTCCCGCCGGTTCGACGGCCCGGTCCATACGATCTCGATCTCGGACCCGCCCGGTGCCGATTCCGGCCCTGACAGGGTCGCGCTCACGTCCGTGACGGTGAGCGGCGAGCTGGCCACGGTCGGGTACGGCGATTGCGCGCCGAGAATCCGGACCTCGTAGTCACCGGGCGATTCGGGAACCGTCAGCGTCGCGCTCGAATTCTTGCGCAGATACTCGTACGCGTTGTATCTGCCTTCCGGGGTATCCTTCGCCACGATCGTCACGAAGTCCTTTTCCGCCGCGTCGCCCGTCCAGCGCACGACCAGCTCCGAGCCGGCCGGGGCCGTCGCCGGCGCCGTCAACGAGAGTTCTTCCTGCGCGAACGCGCCGTGCGAAAAAACCAGAAGCAGTGCCGCGAGCGCGGCCGGGCGAATCGTCATGGGTTCCTCCCGAGGCATTGTGCGTGTTGCGTTGTTCTTCGAGGCCGTCGGCGCGGCCCTATCAGGCCTAAGGGTAGCTGACCGAAACGCAATCTGCCCGCCCGGGCGGGCGAATCACTCGGGAGGTTGGCGGCTGAATGGTAAGGTCGGCGGCACTAGAAGCCATGCCGAAGCGGCTGAACAGGGGTTGGCGCCGCGACCCCATACCGGACTCAGGAGAGTGCCTGGCTGGACCACACCGTCTCGTCGAGGAATTTCCCTGCAATAGACCATTCGCGTCGCGCCCCGGCACTCGGCAACCGGGCCTGTTCAATCGTAAGACACTTACTTCTCCGCAGAGCCTCGTGCATCTTCCGGTTTCCCATGCAGTCTTCCAACATGAGGAAACAGAACAATACCGTACACAAATCGACTATAGCTGCCTTCTCGCTGGCGGTCGGGACAACCTTGTCAGTCACTGGACCGGCGAACGCAACGAATACCAGCGGGTCGCTCGTCATCGCGCCGGCAGAGGCCGAATCGAAATTCGGATACGAAGGCAGCATCGGCCCTGAGTTTTGGGCCGACCTCAATCCGAAGTGGGCAACCTGTGGAACGGGGAGCAGCCAATCGCCAATCGATATCGTCGCAGAATCAGTACCGCGGCGGAACATTCCGGACGTCGTATTCGATTACAGCCCGACGATGACCGGTACGCTCAACAACGGGCATGCCGTTCAGTTCAACTACGACGTTGGCAGCAAAATCCACTTTGGCGATCTCGAATTCGACCTGCTGCAGTTTCACTTTTGTTCACCAAGCGAGCACACGTTCGAAGGTGGGGCTCAGTGCGACGCGGAGAGACAACTGATTCATCGCAGCGCGGATGGCCGCCTCGCTGTCGTCGCCGTCATGATCGAAGAAGGCGACGAAAACCCTGCGATCGCCGACACGCGGTTCCTCGGTCAGATGCTGCCTTGAGCCGAAGAAATCAGCTTTGCGATCGATGAAACGAGCATATCGAGACGTTGCTACCCGACGATCGTCGTGCATACGTCTTTTCCGGTTAGCTCACGACACCCCCTTGCTCGGATGGGGTTCTGTAGATGGTTCTTGGACAGCCGATTCAGGCATCGCACAAGCAGTTTTCGACGCTCAACGAGGCACTGAACAACTTCGAGTTCGCAAGCTCCGCTGGCGCGAACAACCGGCCAACCCAGCCAACCAATCAACGTACGATTGTGCAGCACCATTGGTGCAGCAGTAGATCAGCAGTGCCAACCTCATGCGTGGGCGAAACTGCGCCGAGCCCGTTGCGAGCATTCATCCGACCCCAACGGCTCGGGTCCGACAGACTGCTAGCCTGCCCGGCGAACGCGGCTCGCCGCTGGCCCCGCACAGCGGGAATGCGCCCCGGTCACCGCGCAGCTTGTCCCGACTCTGGGATGGGCAGCCGATCGTCTCTCATGTCAGTGCTCGGCCTGCGGCTCTCGGCCACGGCACTGACGGTAGTATCGACGATCTCCCGACCGAGTGCGGCGACAAGGGCGGACTGCGTGCTGACCGCCGCCGAGTAGCCTGAGCCGGGCATGGGCGCTTCAAAGTCGAAGTGCTTGCTCGCCAGGATGGCGTGATGCTCGTGATCGTATACGGTCCACCGCCCAGCCAGAACCGCATGGCCATTGTCCAGCGCATGGAAGCGCTCTATCTCAATGTCCAGACGAAAGTCCAGGCGTCGCAGGTCTTTCTCGTTGGTCTCTACGCGATACTCGGGGAGCAACGACGAAAGCTGGTCGGCTAGCGTCCTCCTGATGCCACGCTGCAACGGCTCCCCCCAACGGTGGTAGTGAGCCGATTTGACCTGGTTGTCGTTGGTCTGCATCACCACGCCGGAAGATCTCAGATAGTCCGCCAGTCTGATGCGCCCGATGCCGAGCGCATCACCACCGGACGACTGGCGCGATACTGGAGCCTCTACGGTCGAAGAGAGAATGTAGTAGTGGGTTTCGGGCATGCTGCTGCACGCTCCGAGGAGCAGACCGATGGCTGCAAGCGATAGTCTCATGGACGGGTCCCCCCTGGTTCGTGGTCCGCTTTCCTGGGCTTGGCGAATACGACGGCGCTCGGCTGGGCGTTTATCGTTCTCGTCAGCTCATCGATACCCGACAGGCTTGCGCTCAAGTCGTTGAGCATTCGGCTCAGGTCGTCATACAGGACAGAGCCCGGCGAAAGACCGTCGAGCGCGTGCGTCACTTCCGCCAAGGCCGTCTGCACCGATGCCGGAAGCGCGCGCGTTTCGTCTTGATCGAGCACCGCGTCGAGACCTTGCAACGTGTTGTTGGCACCTTTCACCGTGAGCGCGATTTCGTCCAGAGTCTTCGTCGCGCTGGCGATAGTCGACTCGAGCGGAAGTCGTTGCAGTTTGGAGAGCACGGCGCTCACCTGGTGCTCGATTTGCTCAAGTCCCGTTGATTCCGTCGGAAGCACGAGGTAGCCGTCCTTCTGAATCACGGACGCTTCACCGACGTCGTCGAAGAAGTCCAGCGCGACGAACAGCCGACCCGTAATGAGGTTGCCGCTCTTGAGCGTGGCCCGCATACCGGCTTGTACGCTCTGCGAGATGATCGCGGCGAGTTCGTCCCGACCGGCGGGTGTGTCGGCGAGATTGATGCGCGCAGGGTCCAGGCGGACGAGCACCGGTACGCGGATGTGGCCTTGCGGTCCGAACATGGTGTCGTCGCTGACGTAGTCGAAGGAAACGCCGACTACGCTCCCGATACGCATGCCGCGGTACTGGACCGGCGCGCCCGGCATCAGGCCTCGAACCGACGTATCGAACAACATAACGTAGTCCTGATGTTGCGCGTAGGGATGCGTGTTGACGCTCTTTCGATCCGGGAAGAGCGTAAACTCGCTTCGGGCTTCGACGGCGACACCCGGCTCGGCATCCTCGGGTAGCCCGAAGCTCACGCCACCGGCAAGCAACGCCTCCAGCGATTCGGTCTTGAGCGACAGGCCGCCGGCGTTGAGGTCCAGGGACACGCCGCTGGCGTTCCAGAACCGCGTTGTCGATGTCACGAGCGCATCGTATGGCGCCTCGACGAAAATCCCGTAACGACCGCTGCCCGTGGCCGGGTCGAGCGTGGCGCTCTCCACCCGGCCGACCGTGTAGCCGTTGTAGAGAACCGGATTGCCCACGCTCAGCGCCGCCGCCTTCGGGCTGACCAGCGCGAGGTGCAGTCCCGGCGCCGTGAGCGGCGTAATAGGCACGTCGTCGAGGCCACGATAGCTGCGTTTCCCTTCTGCTCCGATGCCGGGCGAAATTTCGATGTACGGTCCGGACAGCAGGGTCGACAAGCCCGAGATTCCGGTTGGACCCAGGCGCGGTCGCACAACCCAGAACTGCGTGTCTTCGCGCAACAGCGGCGCTGCGTGGCGATCCAGGCGCGCGCGCACCACGACGCCGCTGAGATCGTCTGCGAGCTCTATGCCGTCGACGGTGCCCAGATCTACGGCGCGCATTCTAATTCGCGTCTTGCCGACCTCGATGCCGTCAGCGCGATCGAACGAAATCGTCACTTCCGGGCCACGCGTCTGGTAGGCGTGGACGACCATCCACGCGCCCAGGATGAGTGCGGCGATGGGTACGATCCAGATTGGCGATACGCCCCTATTCGATGTCACTTTGGCCTTTGTCATGTCGTTTCACCCTTTTCAGGCAGCGCGTCCCAGATCAGTCGCGAGTCGAACGCGTGAGCCGCAAACATCGTCACGATGACGACGCCGCAGAACGCGAGCGCAGCCGCGCCCGCGCGAATGTTCAGCAGCCCGCCCAGTTGAATGAGCGCGACCAGAATCGCCACGACGAAGACGTCGATCATCGACCATCGTCCGATAACCTCGGTCGCACGATACAGAACGGCACGCTCGCCGGGGCTGGAGTTCGACCTCTGCCGCACCGTCCACACCAGCCAGGCCAAGGCCATGATCTTGGCAAGCGGTATCAACACGCTGGCGAGAAAAATTACCAGCGCGATGGGATATGAACCGTGTTCCCAAAGCAGGACGACACCGCCTACGATCGTGTTGGCCCTGACGGCGCCGAACTGCTCGGTGTGCATGATCGGCAGCAGATTGGCGGGCAGGAAAAGAATCAAGGCAGCGATCAGCAGTGCCGTGGTCTTCTGCAGGCTGTTTTTTGTGCGCAGGTGAATCGCAGCGCCGCATCGTGGGCAGTGACCGGACGGCCGTTCGCACAGCTTGCTGCAGGTATGACAGACGGCCCGGCCGGCGGCCGCGGCGGTGCCGGCTGCGAAGGGCGTCACGGCTCGCTCCTCTCGATGGCGTTCCAAACGCTGAACGGACTGTAGGACGCCAGCGCCGCGGTCAGACACACCACAAATCCGATGAAGGCCCAGAACGACAAGCCGAGAACGACCTTCGCAAGCGCGGCAATCTTGATGAAACTCACCAGGACGCCGATGAGAAAAACCTCCACCATGCTCCAGGGGCCGAGTACGAAAACGGCGCGGCCGAGATAGCGCAGGCCATGAATGCGAAGACCCGCGACCAGCGGCGTGAGGAGCGCGATCAGGCCAAGCGTCAGGAGGCCGGGAGCCACGACGATGAACGACAGCACCAGCGCCGCCAGCAGCTCGTTGCCCTGATCGTAGAGCTCGCCGGCGCTCTGCGGCAATGTCATCGTCTTCTCGAGCCCGGAGGCGCCGAATGACAGAAACGGATAGAGATTCGCAATCACTAGCAGCACTGCGGCAGCCAGCGCATAGGCCAGTGCCCGCCGCAGACCATCGCGCGGCATCGAAGCGATGGACGATCGGCAGCGTGGACAGTACGCCTTTTCGCCCGGTTCCAGATCCGGCATCTCGACCAGGAGGTCGCACTCCAGGCAGGCGACGAGCGTCGATCGGTCCAGGGTCGCCGAGGCCGTCATGACCCGGCTCCCTCCGACTGGTGCGTAATCTGCAAGCCCACCAACCGCGCCACCAGCACAGCCAGGTACATCTGTCCGACGATGGCCTGAGCGGTGACGAACGCACCAGCTTCGGGGGTTTTCGGCGAGATGTCTCCGAAGCCCAGCGTGGTCATCGTGACGAAGCTGAAGTAGAGAAATCCCTCGAAACTCTCGGTTGTGTCGCCGGCAAGCAGACCCACGTTTTCGAAAGCAGCCGGGTCGACGTGATCGAAGAGCTGGTACGCGAAGGCAAAGCCGACACCGATGATGAGATAGACGGCGAGCGCACCGTAGATCAACTCGCCTGTTACCCGGTCCCGACACACAAAGATGTCACGCAACAGCAGCGCGGCCAGATAAACGAAGAACGCGATGCCGCTCGTGTATCCGCACACGAACAACCACTCGAGCGCCGCGTAGTCGAGCGCGTGCAGGCAGGCAAAGGTCGAGAGTCCCAGGACGGCGGCCACCGCCATCTGCCTAGGGCTTGCCGCTACCGCGACGACGCCCGCCACGAGCACGACATAAACAATCGCATCGACCCATGGTGATACCCGCTCGGCGCCGCTCATGACCGGATAGGCGACCA
>JAAUYH010232658.1_pt1 | contig 15192 bp, 15 predicted proteins | sample 7278061 | NCBI WGS metagenome assembly JAAUYH01 (sample SAMN14350203, study PRJNA611818) | marine sediment metagenome | isolation source: surface marine sediment (0.6m) | place: French Polynesia: Moorea | collected 2018-08
AGCATCACAGCAAGTAGGAATTGACCTATCCCAAGCCACAGTGGCAGTTTGTGGGGCAACAGGTGATATTGGTAGTGCAGTTTGTCGCTGGCTAGATCAAAAAACAGATGTCCAAGATTTGTTGCTAATTGCTCGTAACCAAGACCGATTGCAAGAATTACAAGCAGAACTAGGGCGTGGCAAAATTATGGCATTGGAGGCAGCTTTACCCCTAGCTGATATCGTGGTTTGGGTTGCCAGTATGCCTAAGGGTTTAGAAATAGATAGTCAAATTTTTAAGAACCCTTGCTTATTAATCGATGGCGGTTATCCCAAAAATCTAGCAACTAAACTTCAGCATCCTGATGTTCACGTACTAAATGGTGGCATTGTGGAACATTCCCTGGATATTGACTGGAAAATTATGCAAATTGTTAATATGGATGTACCAGCACGCCAACTGTTTGCTTGCTTTGCTGAATCCATGTTGCTGGAATTCGAGAAGTTATACACTAACTTTTCTTGGGGGCGGAATCAGATTACCGTAGACAAAATGGAGCAGATTGGTCAAATCTCGGTAAAACACGGATTTAGACCGCTGCTGGTTTAACAGTTGACAGTTGATAGTTGACAGTTGATAGTTGACAGTTGACAGTTGATAGTTGACAGTTGACAGTATTCAACTGTTCACTTCTTCTCTCTTTTCTCCTTCTTTTGACTCTTAACTTTTGAATTCCGTTTTGCCCTACTCGTAACTCTACATTCAATACAAAATAAATCTTAAGATGGCAACTACTGAGCGTAAACCGCTACTGTTAGATTTTGAAAAGCCACTGGCAGAATTAGCCAACCGAATTGAACAAATTCGTGAACTTGCAGAAGAAAATGGCGTTGATGTCTCTGGTCAAATTCGCCAGTTGGAAACTCGTGCGATGCAACTGCGCGAGGAAATTTTTACTAGCTTATCTCCCTCCCAGAAACTACAGGTAGCTCGTCATCCCCGTCGTCCCAGTACTCTTGACTATATTCAAGCAATTAGTGATGAATGGATAGAGTTACATGGCGATCGCTGTGGTAGTGATGATCCAGCGTTGGTAGGTGGTATTGGTCGCTTAGATGGACAGCCAGTAGTGATGTTGGGTCATCAAAAAGGGCGGGATACCAAGGATAATGTGGCTCGCAACTTTGGTATGCCTGCTCCAGGAGGCTACCGCAAGGCTCTCAGGCTAATGGAACACGCCAATAAGTTTGGGATGCCAATTTTTACCTTTATTGATACTCCAGGTGCTTGGGCAGGCATAGAAGCCGAACACAAAGGACAAGGGGAAGCGATCGCTTATAATCTCCGAGAAATGTTCCGTTTTGAAGTGCCTATTATTTGTACCGTGATTGGTGAAGGTGGTTCTGGTGGAGCTTTAGGTATTGGTGTCGGCGATCGCTTACTCATGTTTGAACACGCCGTTTATACCGTCGCTACCCCAGAAGCATGTGCCGCGATTCTGTGGAAAGATGCCAGTAAAGCTCCCCAAGCAGCAGTAGCTTTAAAAATTATTTCCCACGATCTCAAAAACCTGGGCATCATTGACCAAATCCTCACAGAACCCACCGGTGGCGCTCATTCTGACCCCTTGTCAGCAGCAAAAATTCTTAAAGATGCCCTATTAACCAACTTAGAGTCGGTCAGGCATTTAACTCCTCAGGAAAGACAGCAACAACGGTATGAAAAATTCCGCAAAATTGGTGTTTTTACCGAACTTTCTCACTCATAACCACAAATATTATTCATTGGCATAATACCAGTGTTATAATTGCCTATGGTATGTAAAGATTTCTAACAATCTGAATCAACCATAGGCATTTGCATTTTTGGGAGATAGAAGACTTTAGCGTTGAACGTTCAGCTCGTTTGGGTATCTAAACCAAGCTATCTTGCGAGGGAATATATCACCAGAAAACTAGTAAAAAACCGCGTAAATCAACTATTTAAACAAGGCAAAAAGCTTAGATGATAAGTATTTTGTTCTCTGAATGTTGAGCCAGTAAATATTTTTAATTCTGAATTGGGCGCAGTAGTACTAGTGGTGCATATCCAACGTTAATAGCTATAGCCGATCAATATGGATGGATAAGGTAGATGGAGAGCTACCCCTAGGGTATGCCTAGAAAATTGAGATTTCATACAATTATTTGTCAGGAAAATATAACGAATCATCGTTATACCTGACAGCGTGATCGATAATACTATGCCAATTTCGGCAACGCAGTATAGCATCTGTCACAAGCAATCATTCAGGTTTTGAGGTGTGCTTAATCAGTGCAAATCTCAAAGTCGGAATAGCCATGTGGCAATGGAATTTAAGAACTGCCAAAAAATTGAGAAAACAGCATGAGTGTTGAGCAGAAACGACGTGCCCTAATTACTGGGGCAAGTAGTGGAATTGGAAAAGCAACAGCTCTGGCATTTGCCAAGGCGGGAATAGACATCGCCCTAGTCAGCCGTTCTGTTGATAAATTGACTGCGGTAGCTACAGCTGCCGAACACGTAGGAGTTACAGCCAAATTATACGCTGTGGACTTAGCTTGTCTTGACCAAGTGCAATCAAAAATGCAAGCGATCGCCAGTGATTTTGGGGATATAGATATTTTGGTCAACAATGCTGGTATGGGCTATACCGGCAATTTAAAGGATACTTCCTTGCAGGAATGGCAAAAGGTACTAGATTTAAATATTACCAGCGTTTTTCAGTGTACTATGGGAATCTTACCAGCCATGCGGGCAAGAGGGATGGGAACAGTAATCAATATCTCCTCCGTGGCAGGTAAGCAAGCATTTACCGGATGGGGGGCTTACTGTGTGAGTAAAGCAGGATTAATTGCCTTTTCCCAAGCATTGGCAGAGGAAGAACGTGGTCATGGTATTCGCGTAACTACCATTTGTCCTGGAGCGGTAAACACAGAATTTTGGGATACGGAAACAGTGAATGCCGACTTTGATCGTTCCAATATGCTGACCCCAGAAATTGTGGCTCAATCAATTCTCCATGCCGCATTATTACCACAACAAGCAGCGATCGATGAATTAACTATCATGCCCAGTGCAGGGGTTCTATAAGCATCTAGGTGCTAAATACAGAACATCAATCCCCTTGTATAATCCATCTCTCAAATACAAAAATCTTAGAAAGACTGACATCATGACTATTGCTAGTTCTAACGGTTCTAACGGTTCTAATTCTGCTAAATCCCCTCTAATTACTGAATTGCAAGATGCTATTAATGGCACTAGACCAGACCGTAATACCCTCAATGGTAAGCAAGCTGATTTTCACCCACCCACAGAGAAAGAGATGGGAGAAATGAAGGAAGCAGTCAGAACACTATTGTTAGGAGTAGGGGAAGATCCGGAACGGGAAGGATTACTGAAAACACCAAAGCGGGTAGCAGAAGCCATGAGCTTTCTCACCAGTGGTTATAGACAATCTCTGGAAGAATTAGTTAATGGTGCCATTTTTGATGAAGGGCACAATGAAATGGTACTAGTCCGGGATATAAATGTTTTTAGCCTATGTGAACACCATATGTTGCCTTTTATGGGTAAAGCTCATGTGGCTTATATCCCTAATCAAAAAGTTGTAGGACTGAGTAAGCTAGCTCGCATTGTAGAAATGTATTCCCGTCGCCTACAAGTACAAGAACGACTCACAAGACAAATTGCTGAGGCTGTTCAGACTATTCTCGACCCCCAAGGTGTTGCCGTTGTCATTGAAGCTAGTCATATGTGCATGGTAATGCGTGGAGTACAAAAACCTGGTTCTTGGACTGTTACTAGTGCCATGTTAGGTGTGTTCCAAGAAGAGCAAAAAACTCGGGAAGAGTACTTCAACTTAATCCGCCATCAACCAGGATTTTTCTAAGGTATAAAGTTTGCATGATAGAAGTAGAAAAGGTAATCAGGTAGAAAACAGTGACTTTTGGGTTGTTGTCAACTTAAAAGTGATTCATTTTTATCTTGGTCAAAACAGAATACCGATTCAGTAATAAAATAGAGCCAGTCCCGATGAAAAAATTTCACCATCAAGGATGAAAATACCTTTTCCCTATCCCCCAATCCCTAGGGCGTGTTTTCAAACTCGCCGTCACCCTAAAGGGTGCGGCTATACGCACTAAGTCCGCCTTACGCGGACTAAGAAAAATCAAAGTTTTAGACCACGCAGGTGGGCTTTGTTCGTGTAGCTCCAGGCTGTGCCAGCAGAGCGATTGAGGTTTGAAAACACGCCCTAACACCTAACCCCTATTTTCAAGTTAGATACCGGGTTTTATGCGCTGTGAAATTCAAATTTCCGGATTGAAAATGCATAAGCCCGGTTTTTCTGATTCATTTCAGGACTCATACCAATTCAAGAAAATTCTGATATAGCAGTCGCCATTATGTTTAGGACGTTTTTCAGTTGATAGTTGTTAGTTGTTAGTTGTTAGTTGGTGGTTGGTGGTTGTTAGTTGTTAGTTGGTGGTTGACAGTTTTTGAGTAGAACAATATTGTCCTAACCGATATGTCCATTGCTATACAAATGATTGATCTTTAAGTTCTTTCCCCCTGCACCCGTTCGGACTTTGGCGTGAGCGCTCAGACGTTCGGCGAGTGCTCAGCCGAGCCGTCGAACGCTGAGCTCACGACCGAAGCCTGCACCCTGCCCCTCTGCCGCCTATTTGCATCAATTTTAAAGTGAAACGGTATCAGTCGGTGTTCTAGATTGAAACTTCATCCTTTAATTTTGCAAATAACTTAGCTACCTTATCTATATCCTTATCACCAGGAGCCCGTTCCACTCCACTAGATAAATCAATGCCATGAGGATGTACATAACTAAGGGCATCCAAAATATTATCTGGTGTTAATCCTCCAGCTAAAAACCAAGGCTTGGGAGGGGAAAATTCTTTCAACATTTCCCAGTTTAGGGTTTTACCTGTACCACCCAACTGCTGGGGGTGATACGCATCAAGTAACAAGGTATCTACACAACAACTATAAATCTGTGCTTTTTGCAATGCTTCCCAACTATGTATTCTCAAAGCCTTAATAATTTCCGCATCTGGTAAATAATGACGTAATTGTTGACAAAAAGCCGGAGACTCATCTCCATGTAATTGCACCCCAGTTAATCCAGAGTTAGTTACTATACGAGCAATCTCTTCTGTAATAGTGTTGGCAAACACACCTATTTTTGCAATCGTTGGTGGTAGTACTTCTACTACTGTCCTAATTTGACTGGGAGTAACGTAACGGGGTGAAGCGGAAACACAAATAAATCCTAATGCATGGGCACCAAGTTTGGATATTGCTACTCCTTGGCTGGGTTGAGTAATTCCACAAATCTTAATTCGCATTCAAATTTGAAATATTGCCAATGGTTTAATTCGCCTTAATTATTTGTTAATCTTAGCAAGTTATGCCTGGAATTTCACAGATATTATCAATGCTATTGTTGAATTGTGTTAGTAAGTGGTGGTGTAAAATTTAATTTTTATTACTAGCATGAAAATTAGTATACAAGTCTACATGCATATACTGATTTGAGGTTATGCGATCGCTTCCTAATATTTGAGTGAATCCATTCTGTAAACCAGCATAAGTTAACAATAATTAGTTATATATACTCAAAAACCCACTCTTTATTCACAAAATAAATATTTTTCAGTTTTTATCACCTAATTTATAATAACTTGGTCTGTGTTTACTGTAAATTTCCCATTCAGGAGATAAATTTAATGTCATTAATCTTACTAGCTGCTGCATCTGTTCCCACAACACCAGAGTGGAACAACACTGTAGGGATAATTATTAGTGTTAGTTGCTTAGTATCTCTACTGCTAACCTTCAAAATCAAGCAGCCTCTAGTTGGTCCCAAGTTACCTTTTTTACCCATCAGTATTCCCGCATTTGTTGCTGCAATGTGCTTTGGTCATGCGATCGGTATTGGTATTGTTTTAGGATTAACTAATATCGGTCGGATCTAGGCTGGAGAATTATATCTAAATAATCGAGGAAATGGGGTGCATCCCAATTATGCCAAAATGCCCTAGGGTGTGTTTTTAAACCCCAAAAGCCCTCAGGCTAAAGCCTGGGGCTACATAATCAGGCTTTTTATAATATTTCAGATGGTAGCTTAATTTTTGTCGTTCTGTACTAGTAGTTTAATTACTATCCTCTTCCAAATTCTCTCCTGATTCCTTCAATTGTAAGTTTTCGTGGTACTTCACAATAATTGTCTATGCTAGAAATCAGAGCTATCTCGTTTACACATATCTTGTACCTTCTCAATAAGAGTAAGGTGGGCATTGCCCACCCTACGGGATAATAAGGGTTACAGGCGATAATTTTCGCAATAATTATGTGGTGCAAGATGTGAGTTTACGAAGTAATAGCACTACCAAAGCACATTAGGACATTTTTGAATGCTGAAACCTATGAACAGTAAACTTATTACTTATTACTTATTATTTATTACTTATTACTTGCGCGTAGCGCTATAGCTCATCATTACTATGGTTTTGTCTGCTAGGGCTGGAAAACATCAGCTAAAGATTAAATAATATAGTTTATTTTGAAATCTAGGAAATATATATGCAAACAAATTGGAAAATAGGTTCTTTATTTGGGATTCCTCTATTTTTAGACCCCTTATGGTTTGTTATTTTAGCACTGGCGACCTTCAACTTTGGTATAGCTTACCAGGAATTGGGAACTATCCTCGCTTGGAGTGCAGGTATCGCCATGGCTCTATTGCTATTTGTTTCCGTATTGTTCCATGAATTAGGTCATAGTTTAGTAGCCAAAGCCCAAGGTATAAAAGTTAATTCAATTACCCTGTTTTTATTCGGTGGTATTGCTGCCATTGAAGAAGAGTCAAAAACTCCAGTCAAAGCCTTTCAGGTGGCAATTGCTGGGCCTGCGGTTAGTATTGCCCTGTTTGGCTTGCTTTATTTATGCAGTAATCTTTTGCCAGATACTACAATCCTCAGCTCAATGGTAGAGAATTTGGCAAAAATTAACTTGGTTTTGGGCTTATTTAACTTGATTCCTGGCTTACCTTTGGATGGTGGACAAGTGTTAAAAGCAGCACTATGGCAGGCTACAGGCGATCGCTTTCAAGCGGTCAGATTAGCAGCCAAAGCAGGGCAAATTTTAGGTTATGTAGCCATCGCCTTTGGATTTTTAGTAGATTATTTGACAGGGGAGCTAGTAACTGGATTGTGGATTGTCTTGTTGGGGTGGTTTGGGATTCGCAATGCTACTAGATATGACCGTGTAGCAATTTTACAATCAACTTTACTGCAATTAACTGCCGCCGATGTCATGACCCGCAATTTTCGTGTAGTAAATGCAAATTCATCTTTGCGTTCTTTTGCGGATATGTATTTATTAGCAGCAGACCAACCTTCACAGTCTCCAGTTTATTTTGCTGAGTCTGATGGGCGTTACCGGGGTCTAGTTACCATTGATGATTTACGTAATGTGGAAAGAAGTAACTGGGAAACCCAAACCTTGCAAACTATTGTCCATCCCCTCACAGAAATCCCCACCGTTACTGAATCAACGGATTTGGCAGATGTGATTAATCAGCTCGAAAGTGAAAATTTACCTCACATTACCGTACTCACTCCCGCCGGTGCAGTAGCAGGTGTAATTGACAGAGGCGATATTGTCCAATCTTTAGCAGTTAAGCTGAACTTACGAATTGCAGATACTGAAATTAAACGTATTAAAACAGAAGGGAATTACCCTCCTGGTTTACAATTAGGAGCGATAAGCCGAGGGCTTGACGCTTCGCGTAACGCTAAGTCCACCAAAAATTAGTTGGAGTCAATGAAATAGGAGAATTTATTTTTTGGTGTTCTTTCCCTTAGATTAAAGGCAATAAGTTTGTAAAAAATGGCTCTGGTAAGGTGGACTAACTGTGACTGAGACAAACAATAGTGCTCCTGTCCTCCGCGATGCCGATATGTCGCGCCGAGAACTAAGAGATTTAGTGAGAAAACAGCTACAAATGCTGTTGGAAGAAGGGGACTTACGTGGTGCTAAAGCTATTTTAGTTCCTGTACAACCTGTAGATATTGCCGAAGCCATTGAAGGTTTACCTGAAGCGATGCATGGCTTGGCATTTCGCTTACTTTCCAAGGATGAGGCAATTGAGGTTTATGAATATCTGGATTACAGTATCCAGGAACGGCTAATTGGGGAATTACGCAGTCACGATGTCCTGGATATTGTGGATAAGATGTCCCCGGATGATCGGGCTAGGTTGTTTGATGAATTACCAGCAAAAATTGTCAATCGTCTCTTAGACCAACTCAGCCCAGCAGAAAGACAAGCCACAGCCCAGTTATTAGGCTATGAAGCAGGTACGGCTGGGCGGATTATGACACCAGAGTTAATATCTCTAAAAGAAAATTTTACGGTGACTGATGCTCTAGAACGAATCCGTAATTTAGCTAATGCCAGTGAAATTATTTATTATCTCTATATTACTGATGCAGCTCGTCATTTAACCGGGATTGTTTCCCTCAGAGAGTTGGTGGTTTCTCAAGCTAATCGCACAATGGGTGAGATTATGACTAGGGAAGTGGTGTTTGTCAATACAGATGCGGATCAAGAAGAGGTAGCTAGATTGATCCAAAGATATGACTTTTTGGCTGTACCTGTGGTGGATCGAGAACGGCGATTAGTCGGTATTGTTACGGTTGATGATGTAATTGATATTCTCGAAGAGGAAACCACTGAAGATATTTATGCTTTGGGTGGAGGGGTACAATCTGGAGGTGACAACTACTTTCAAACTGGTTTACTGGCTGTCGCTCGCAAGCGAGTTGTCTGGCTACTGGTGTTATTAGTAACTAATACCATTACTGGTACAATTATTAAGTCAGAGGAAGCCATTTTACAAAAAGTTGTCACCTTGGCGGCATTTATTCCCCTGTTGACTGGTACTGGTGGTAATGTGGGGGCTCAATCTTCCACGGTGGTAATTCGGGGAATGAATACGGATGAGATTCATTCCTTGGGAACATTACAGGTGATTGTGCGGGAAGGAATGGCTGGAGCTTTATTAGGGGGAATGCTAGGTTCCATCGCCACTATTTGGGCTTTCTTTTTGCAAAAGGAACCAGGAGTAGCGATCGCTGTTGGTTGTAGTCTCATGGCTATTTCGGTTTTAGCTTCTATTTCTGGTTCTGCTTTACCTTTTTTATTCCGTTTTCTACGACTAGATCCAGCTTTGATGTCAGCACCATTTATTACCACGGCGGTAGATGTGGCGGGAGTGTTAATTTATTTCAATTTGGCACGGATAATTCTTAAACTATAACTGCAAATTCACAATCCAAAATCTAAAATCTAAAATCCAAAATGGTATTACCTACGCCCTGAACCTGAACCCAAGCAGAATTTTCATGGTTAGTTGCGGGATGTTTCCTTGGAGGAATGGCTTGACGATTGTCAAGAATTAAGAGTTATGAATGGGAAAAAACTATTTTTTCTTTCATTCTATTTTCTTAAAATATCTAACGTTTAATGTGAATTGACTAATAAAAACCTGTGAATTCGGACTACAGCATTTAAAATGGAATTTCTAGATTAGGTTTAAAACGCTTATTGTAAAAGAGTCATTTTTTATTCACCTCAAAACATATATCTAATAAAAAATATAAAAATCTCTATTTTATTATAGGCATCTGCATATTTATTGGGATATACCAGATAGAGCTAGAGGTAATAAGGGAGAAGCTGATACCATGCAATTGCTAAATATTTCCGAGTTAAAACAAGTCGATAAGTTTTGCCAGTTACAATCGACCTTGCGCGATCGCTGGCAAAGTATTGACGGTTCGGCAAAAAGTGATGTCGATATTTTGGTGATTCCTTCCCTCAGTATCGATCAACGGGAACTCAAAAAAATAGAAGGCTGCGAACATTATGAAGAACGCCTACTATTTGCTTTGATTCGCCTGTGGAATCCCCGTAACAGATTAATTTATGTGACCTCTGTACCTCTGCATCCCAGTATTATTGACTACTATTTACAATTATTGCCCGGTATCCCCTTTTCCCATGCTCGCAATCGTTTGATGCTGCTTTCAACCTATGACGCATCTCTCAAACCCCTCAGCCAAAAAATTTTAGAACGTCCCCGCTTACTTAACCGCATTCGCCAAGCCCTAAGAATTGATAAGTCCTTTATGATCTGCTACAACTCCACCGATTTGGAAGCAGAACTATCTCTGAAATTGGGCGTACCTTTATATGCTGCGGCTCCTGATTTACAGATTTGGGGCACAAAAAGCGGTAGTAGACAGATATTTGCAGAAAGTGGAGTCCCCCATCCAGATGGTAGCCAACTGGTTTGGAATCACCAAGATTTGGCGATCGCAGCAGCAAAGTTATGGGAACGCCAACCCACATTAAAGAGAATGGTGGTGAAACTGAATGAGGGAGTCTCCGGGGAAGGTAATGCCCTGTTAGATTTACGACCAATCGCCAATTTGGCACCTCCCAATGGAACCCATACTCAAAGAGTAGCCTCTATTAGCGATCGCTTTTCCCATTTGAGCTTCCAAGCTTCCCAGGAGACATGGGAGAACTTTTCCAGCAGAATTTTGGAATTAGGAGCCATTGTCGAAGCATTTGTAGAGGGAGAAATTAAGCGATCGCCCAGTGTTCAAGGTAGAATTACTCCTTTAGGGGAAGTAGAAATTCTCTCTACCCACGACCAAATTTTGGGGGGACCAGATGGTCAAATTTACCTTGGTTGTAGATTCCCCGCCGATGAATCTTATCGCTTGCAATTACAAGAGTTAGGGTTAAAAATTGGCGAAAAATTGGCAGAGAAAGGAGCCTTAGAGCGATATGGGGTCGATTTTATTACCGTCAAGCAGGAAGATGGTACGTGGAATATTCAAGCAATTGAAATTAACTTGCGTAAAGGTGGTACTACCCACCCCTTTATGACCCTCAAATTATTAACTAATGGTCGTTATGATTTGGAAACAGGTTTATTTCGCAGTCAGCAAGGACGACCGAAGTATTACATTGCTACCGATAACCTCCAAAAGGAAAAATATCACGGGTTGCTTCCCAACGACTTAATGGATATTATTGCCCACCACAGACTACACTTTGATACTGGAACGGAGACAGGAACAGTTTTTCATTTAATGGGGTGTCTTTCCCAGTTTGGGAAGTTGGGATTAACCAGTATCGGTGATTCTCCAGAACAAGCAGAAGCAATTTACAATAAGGTGATCGCTGTTCTAGATGAAGAAAATTTCCAATGCGATCAAGATTTTTCTTCTTTCTCAGAGCATACATTTCCTATGAGTTGGGATGGGAGTAGTTGTTAACAGTTATCAGTTATCAGTTACCAGTTATCAGTTACCAGTTCCCAGTTGTATCACCTGGGTCTAAATCCCCCACCATACGCCTGATAACTGTTTACTGATTTACATACAATGAGTTTGAATCACAAACCCATTTTTTCCCCAACTTTTCCCCAGTTCAACTTCTCTGCTCAGCAGATTTTTAACCTGGCTTTGTAGGACAAGTTTAGTCAGGGGCGTAGATTAAACATCTCTATCCCATTCTCGCGGAGTTGAGGATGAAGACCCTTTTTTTGGATTCAACGCAGAAAGGCGACGACTAATTAATTTTTTTGTTGATTGTGGGCGTGTAAAAGTTTTCCATGCTATTTTCATCCCTACCAAAATACTACGGGTATTGATATTAACATTTTGGGCTTGCTTCCTCGCACCATCAATACTGCGGTCAACTTGTTTGACAATTTGAGTAGCACTTTTAACGCCCTCGCCAACATCATCACTTAAATCTGTAATTTCTAAACCCGTCATACGAATAGCATCTAGAGTAGGAGGCAGTTCTCGGGAAAGTGTATCAAATAATTTTTCGGCGCTGCGTGCTGCCCGTGCTAACTCTTGGAAAGCAGGTATAGCAGTTACTAACACCGCAGTTAAACTGACGGCGACTAGAAGAATAGATAATCCCAGCCAAAACAGAGGTTCGCTCACAGTTATATTGTTTATTAGTTCTCTATTGCTGGGTTAAGGAATCTACATTTTCCAAGTCATTGTCTTGCTTCAAAGTTTGCTTTTCCCTCTGACTCGCGTCTACACCAGCTGCAATGGCTAATTGTAGTCTTTCTATGGTTTCACCCCAATTTAAGCGGGTATGATGGTAAATACGGTCAGCTTGGATATGCACACTTGTTGATAAATCTTCCGCGACTTCAGGGATAGCACGAGCTGATTTTTGCAAAAGTTTACGTGTTTCCCGCCCTTTGCGTGGAGCTATGAGTAATCCTGTCAATGTACCAATGGCTGTCCCCAGCATTAAGCCGCCAATAAATACTCCGGAACCTTTGTTAGACATTTTGTACTTTCCCTCCTTACACCTATTGTATAGGTTTGTCATGGCTTGCAGGTTTCACAAAATTTTACCTGTTTTTCTGGAGCGACAACAGCTAAAGTACAAAAAGTTGTTATTTATTTAACTGCATAAGCCAGAGATAACGTCCCCACAATTGCTTGATCCACAGAATTAAGCGCATAATTTGTCGTAAATGGTGAATTTGCGACTCTATTACCTGTTTTCTATGTCCTAGATGAGAAATATTTTTCTGGCTCATAGATATTTTTTCTGGTGCTTGCTCGAGCAAGGTTTGAGTCTGACTATCAACAAAGATTATCCAATCTGTGATTTTGGCTAAACGTAACCTTAATCGCCATAATTGCAAAGCTATATAAAGTAACACCAACGCAATACTTGTGTTAAAGATGACGACAGTTATTACCATTACTTTTTTTTTATATCAGTTCTTGATAGGTAAATACAAATATAGAGCTTTTATCGCAGAAAGCAAATCGGACACAAAAAATAATAAGATTTGTAAATAGAATGGGCATTGAATCATGTCAATGTCGTCAAGCCCCTCTTCAAAGAAATAATATTGCTTGGGCTATGTTGGTTTGGCTAAAACTGATAAATTTAGCTCATAACACAGGTCAAATTATTTATAAAATCAACCATAATTTGCTTTATAAACCTAATATACCTTGATAATTGTAGTTTTCTAACATGAATTTGGGATTGCTTCTGAGGGTCGCAATTACACATCGAAATAATCAGAAAATCGAGGTTTAAATATGCACGGTGTTTAATTATTTATATTTAATAGAAGAAATAAAAAATCCGAATGTTACAAAAAACTATTGAATATCATCAAAATACGATGAAAAACAACAATAAACGCCCTAATTCATCACTGAATCTTCAATTCATGCCTCAATGAATTTCAGTAATAATTCGGTTATCTACAAAGTAAAAAAATAGTTAACTTCGGAGCAACAAATGATATGAAATTTGAGAGGAATACATTATGACTATGACTACTATTTCACCCGTAGCTGGAAAAATTCGGAAAGAATTAGGAGATTTTAGTAGTATTATTTGTTTCAAGGCAGTAATTACAGGTATTGAGGAAGCTCTAGGAGAAAAAACTGCTCGCATTTCTTTGATTGCAGCCGGTAGAACTAGAGGTAAAAATTTAACTAAGGAATTAGGCTTAAGTGGAAAAGGAGATTCCTTAGATAGAGTAGCAAAACTTCTCAACGAAGCATTAGGTAAGAATGGTACTCGCCTGTGTTCAGTAGATAAAATTGTTGAAGAAGGTGATGTTATCAAAGTTTATTGTCATGAAACTATCTGTTCTTCTGGAGAGGAACCCGGTTCTTCCAGAGAATTAAGCTATACTGCTGGCGCAATTCAAGGAGCTTTAGAAGAATTAACAGGTAAGCGGTTGCGTGGTAAGCAAATTGAGTCTGTACTGCGCGGAGGCGAGTTTGATGTTATGGCTTTTGATGCTCTTATTTAAGATATCAATTTTTCTGATTCAACCAGCTTCATTCAATGAAGACAATTAATTTACAAAAATAATCAAAAGGTAATCAAAAGGTAATCAAAATGGCAATTAATCTAGACAAAATCAACTCTGTTTTACAAAACTTCGTTACATCCACCAATGATATTCAAGGTGCTGCTTTAGTTACTCCTGATGGTCTACCCTTAGCATCTAGTTTACCAGGTAAAATGGATGAAGAACGGGTATCTGCCATGTCTGCGGCAATGCTTTCTTTGGGTGAAAGAATTGGAGGGGAACTTGTTAGGGGTAATATTCAACAGATTGGTGTGGAAGGAGACCAAGGTTATAGCATACTTCTGAATTGTGGGGATGATGCTGTATTGTTGGTTTTGGCTCGGAAGGAAGCTAAACAAGGTCTGATGATGTTGGAAGTAAAAAGGGTTTTACAAGAACTTAAAAGTGTTTTAATTAACTCCAATCTTGTAGCTGCATAAGTTATCAAAATCCATCAAGAATTCTGAATGATGCAATAAGTAATTGGGTCAAATTAAATATAAAACCTCACTCTTTTGTGAAGGAGATGAACTGGGGGTGAGGTTAAATCTTACATTGAATTACGCCTATGTACTTATTTAATTTTTCAACGATAAGGTGATTTCTGAAAATAATTTTACAAATGACAAGGGTGCAAGGCTTGCGCCCCTACGGTGAATTTCTAATCGCCTGGTAATTTTAATTCTGGAAATCTCCTAATTTCAGAACACATAATATTAACTTGACGAAAAACATATAAATAATTTGGTTTTCTTACTGGGTTTAAACCCGTCCATGTTGAAACCTGGAGTTTCTGATTATTTAGATGTGTCATTGCGACGCTCAGAAGCAATCCCAAATTCATGGATCGAAAACTACGGTTCTCAAGTTAGATGGGGTTTAAATATGAAAATTTTAAGCAATCGTTTCAGTGGCGGAAATATCCTATGGAAGTAATGCGTTTGGTTGTCACAGGACCAGTAAGTGCAGGAAAATCTACCTTCATTCGTTCTGTGAGTGAAATCGATACTGTAGATACAGATCGCAAAGCGACAGATGAAACTGCAAACCTCAAACAAAGTACCACAGTTGCAATGGACTTTGGTCGTTTACAGTTTGCACCTAATCAGGTATTACACCTATATGGAACACCAGGACAGTCCAGGTTTGACTTTATGTGGGATATTTTAATTCGTAAGGCTCATGCTTACCTCCTCCTAGTAGCAGCCCATCGTCCCCATGAATTTCGTTACAC
>JAAUYH010011760.1_pt1 | contig 15191 bp, 20 predicted proteins | sample 7278061 | NCBI WGS metagenome assembly JAAUYH01 (sample SAMN14350203, study PRJNA611818) | marine sediment metagenome | isolation source: surface marine sediment (0.6m) | place: French Polynesia: Moorea | collected 2018-08
CACCGACATAATAAGTGTCACTAAATCCCGCAGTGAAATCAATAAAGGAGTCAAGACTACCGAAATCATCATCATTTTGGGCGACCAGGAATCCAGTCGAATCAAATACTGACAGCACAGAATCGAGTCCTGAACCTAAAAATTCAGCATCAATGTCGGCAATTAACTGGTCTCCTGCATCGAGGAATACCTCAAACAAGTCCACATCATTTTCGGGGAATATTTCGCTCCAAATGATAAATTCTCCCTCTCCGAATAAGCCTGTGGGAGTTGCCTCAAAAATCGTATCATTGGGTTCTATTTCATCATCAAAGCCAATTTGAATATTATCTACCAAGAGAGCGGAATCGACGCTATCATCACCCACATCAGCTATACCAAAACTTAAAGTATAAGTTCCCGATTCGGAAATGGCAATAGAAGTTGTTTGATAGCCAGTTTCTTCACTAAAATCTCGAACTAAAGTGTCGGTAAACAGAGGGGATGTGGTGTCTGCTAATTCTAAGGTAAAAGGAGTTATAGAGAAGAAGGCAAAATCATTAAAAGTGTCTTCTGGCGTTGCCTCATTGGTGAGGAAATTCCAGTCGAACGTTAAAATGTCTCCCGCATTTGCTGTGAAGGTTTGCTTAATGGCAGAACCTTCTGTCACGTCCCCATTACCAAGACTGTCCAGAACTCCAGGTGTCAAGTTTAAGAATTCTTCTATATCTGAGTCCACAACTGAACTACCAGAATCGCTGAAGCCATTGGTGAGTAAGGCTTGAAATATTCCATCACTCGGATTGGTACCAAATTCAGCTGTTTGAATACTAGTATCGCCAATCCTTTCCCAATCAACGAATGTTCCAGTCTCAAAGCTACCATTTTCAATAGAAAGCTCCCCAGTTAGTAGATCTAGAACTCTCTTGTCCCCTTCTGTTTCTTTTGGCTGATTTTCTTTTAACATCTTGTTGTTTTTTCTCCTTTGTTCCATACAAAGCAAGTTTAGGTATTGTTTGGGCTTAAAAATTGTTTAAGTCTTACTAGGAAGAGTATGGTAAATGTTGAGAGATATGTTGCCCATTTAACAAAAATTTATTTTAAGTGGTTAATATTTTTTATTTCAGAAGTATTACCTGGGGTAAATATAGGGTTTGTACAACCAGGTGTCGTATTTTTAAAATTAGTCGCAATACAATCAATCTCTGGTTGAAAAAAAGAGAGAAAACAGGAGATTATCGAGGATAAGTAGGATATCAACAAGGATACAATCCTAAAATTACGGACTTAGAAAAATTTAGGGAGTTTGCCAAAGCTAACGGAAGCCTGACTCAAAAAGAAATGGCAGAAAAATGGTCAGAGCCAATTAGGGATCGCACTTTAGATAGCGACCCTGATGTGATGCGCTTTATTAATGAAGGGATTGCCAGTAGGGTGGGCATTGCCTATTTTACTAGCTTATCGTTTAGACTATTGTACTTTTAATCCCAAATCCTTTCTAAATCAATAACTAATTTAGGTAAAACATCTTCTCCCAATAGTTCACTAGGATTATCTAACAATTCTGGCTTTTTTCCTTGACGATAAATTTCTACTTGTTTAGCTTCAGGGTTAATAATCCAGCCTAACTTTACTCCACAATCTATATATTCTTTCATCTTAGCTTGAACATCTTTTAAGCTATCAGTAGGAGACATTAATTCTAAAACAAAGTCAGGAGCAATAGGAGCAAAACCTCTTTTTTCTTCTAAAGTTAAAGCATTCCATCTATCAAGAGCAATCCAACTTACATCAGGAGAACGTTTTGCATTATTAGGAATACTAAAACCTGTAGAAGAATCAAATACTACTCCTAGTTTATATTGGCGATTCTAAATAATAAAGTCTCCAATTAAATCAGAATTCCGCCTTCCTGTTTCACTACCAGTAGGAGACATGACAATTAGTTCTCTTTTGCTGTTAATTTCAAACTTAAGGTCGGGGTTTTTGGCGCATAATTGAGCAAATTGTTCATCTGTTAAAGAACTAGTCATTGCTTTAATATTAATGGTGTAAGTCATAAACAAATTATATTTGAAGATATAAATAAAAAACCTTCTAACTAGTAGATAGAAGGCTCGTAGATATTAAAATAATAAAAATAGAAGATATACTTACAAATCTCCGCCTCTGAGAGCTAGTAAAAAAATAACTACAGGACCAGAAAGCATAACTAAAGCTACGCAAGTTAATTGTAAAATTACGGTAAAGTCAAGATTGCCAAAACCACTGAAAAGGTTAGTTATAAAATCCATTGTTTCTCCTGATATTCAACCCAAACTAATCTGTATAAAAAAAAGCTAAATGCCATAAGCCATAGTATATGATACCTGGGGACAAGATGCTACTTCTCATATAAGATACAAAAATACATAAAGTTTTATTGTCGAAATCAAACTCTTGTTGCGACACAATCCACAACTATGACGAATCAATCTTATCCTGGTTTTTGGTCTTCCCCTGACTGTTCTCTAGCAGCTTTTATTGCTCCTGATGCTGTGATTATTGGCAATGTCTCCATCGCCGAAGGTGCTAATATTTGGTACACCGCAGTAGTCAGAGGAGATGTGGAAAAAATTGTTATTGGTCAATACACTAACATTCAAGATGGAGCAGTTTTACACGGCGATCCTGGTAAACCCACTATACTAGAAGATTATGTCACCGTTGGTCATCGTGCTGTAGTTCATTCTGCACACATTGAAAGAGGTTGCTTAATTGGAATTGGCGCAGTAGTACTAGATGGAGTAAGAGTTGGAGCAGGGAGTATTATTGGTGCTGGTTGTATTGTAACCAAAAATGTTGAACCGCGATCGCTGATGGTAGGTGTTCCCGCTCGCAAAGTTCGAGATATCTCCGATGAGGAAGCAGAAGAATTAATCGAACACGCCAAACGCTACCAAAAACTAGCTCTAGTTCACGCAGGATCTGGAACAGATTTAGGCTTTTGCTAGTTACTTTGATTCAGACTATTTAACCATCTCCTCAGTCCTATCTTTGGGAAATCGATACCCCCTAACCCCCCTTTCCATGGTAGATTTGGATATGTATAGTTTTGCGTAAATTTTTAAAATAATTTAAGTAAACAGGGAGGAAAATAGTTATGGATTGGCGCATTGTAGTAGTTCTTGCTCCTTTGGGTATAGCAGCAGGTTGGGCTCTATTTAACATTGGTGCTGCTGCTCTGAGACAACTACAGAACTACTTAGGTAAAAAGGCATAAAACAGCAAAGAAACAAAACTTTTCTAAAAATTGGAACATTTGACCACGGTACTCCCCCCGATTAGGATGAGGGATAAGTCCCCTCGGAATCAGCCTGGATTGCCTTCTTTGGGATCAAGAGTGGTATAGGTTTCTCGTCTTTTAGGGAGAAAAAAGGTTGGGGGTAAAGTTCCGCTTAAATATACCTTGGTTGTGTTGTCCTTTCTTTACTAACCTTAGTTTTCAAGGGGAGAGGTACGAGCTTCGGTTCAAACCATACCTCATCCTTCATCCTTTATTCCTCATCATGAAAGTTGACCGACTCTCACCCAACAATAAAGGGAGTCGGTTTTTTTCTATTGAGGACTGTTAACTCATATGAAGCAATACTCAGACTGGGTAGTTTTCAGAGTTAAAATCTCCTTAGCTTCAATCTCTAGCTTACAAATTGTCTCGAAAAAGTATGTTTAAAACAGTTTTATTTCCTATAGACAGCAGTAGAGAAACACGGGAAGCAGCAGATGTAGTAATCAATATTGTTAATACCTACACCAGCGACCTATTTTTACTCTCAGTAGTAGAAGAAAATCAAGAAACTGCTATGAGTTCTGAACCAGAAGTAGCAAAATTGCTTTTAGGGGCGAAAACCCTTTTTGAACAACAAGGAATTAGTGCTAAAACTATTGAAAAATTTGGAATTCCCTCTTTCACGATCTGTGATGTAGCAGATGAAATTAATGCAGATTTAATTGTCATGGGATGTAGAGGATTGGGTTTGACTGCTGAACAAAATTCTAAAAGTTCGGCACATCGCACTATTGATCTTGCTCCTTGCCCAATTTTAATAGTTCCATAACCAGTTAATTATTACCAGGATAAAGCTGAAGATTTAATCACGGTTTCTTTTGTCAACAAATTGCTTATGGTTTAAGTTGGTACTAGCGTTGTATAGCTATTGTCTTTAGATATGACGAATTCATCACCCCAAACCCCTCCAGATGGTTCATCTGAGTCTAACTCCCGTCCTGGGATTCGCCGAAAGGTACTAGATGAATGGCTGGCTGTTATAGTAACTTTTAGCGTTATTGGTGCAATTTTCTTCTGGTCTTTTGGCCATAAATCTACAGGCATAAAAAGCGCCTTTTCTACAAGAGAAGGGGGATTATTTTCTTTCTTAGAAGATACGGAAAGTGCCGATGATACTAGGCTAACTTTAGAGAGAGACTCAGACGTAACTATAGAAGAAGAATTCACTGCTAGTTCTGGATTAGGTAAGGGGAAAGCGCCCTCTAGCTCTCTTCCTCCTATCAGTTTTGAGACTGGAAAAAGTAGAGATGCTAGATCAGATAGTTCGATAAAGAAACTTCTTCCCCTCACCATCGCTGCTCCCAGTTTATCAGGAGTAATTATTCCAGAACCAGAACTCGAAACCCCTGTAGCAGAAGAAACAGCACCCACAACGGAAGAAACCGCACCCCCTACCCCTGTAGCAGAAGAAACAGCACCCACAACGGAAGAAACCGCACCCCCTACCCCTGTAGCAGAAGAAACAGCACCCACAAACTCAAAACTAGCTTTTAGGGATGTTCCCGAGGAACATTGGGCTTATCGGTTTATTCAACCTTTGGGGGAAGACAACTTTATTATCGGTACATCTAATAAAAATTTTGAACCAGATAAACTAATTACTAGAGCAGGAATGGCTACCTTAGTGAGTCATGCCTTTAGAGATAATCCTGAAACTTTGCCTACTAAAAACTTTACTGATATCTCCCCAGATAATCAAATAGCTTCTGATATTGATAAAGCAGTGAAAATTGGCTTTATGAAAGGCTACTCTGATAAGGAGTTTCGTCCTGAACAAGAGATTCCTCGCTATCAAGTATGGGTAACTCTGGCTACTGGTCTGAAATTAACCCCTAATGGTCGTCCTGACAGTATTTTAAGCAGATTCAGCGATCGCAATCAGATACCAGATTGGGCAAAAGCTCAAGTAGCAGCAGCTATTGAATCAGATTTAGTTGTCCATCGTCCTGGCTTTGATTTTGACTCTCTTCAAGCCAATGAACCTGCAACCCGTGCTGAAGTCGCAGCCATGATTTATCAAACTTTAGTACAGTCTCAACAATTAAAGCCTATAAAATCAACTTATATTCTCCCCCCTAAATCTCAATGAGGGGTGGTGGGATATAAAGGATGAGGGATAAAGGATGAGGAGTAAGGAAAGATCGCTTTTACTATAATGGGTAGGGAAAAACTTTCCTCATCCCTGATAATTCAGCCTTATTTATCAAGAAATAAGGCTGAATTGTGAGCTACGTTTTACCTTAATCCTCACTTTTTATCCTTAAGATGTACCGTAATGGTTTTTGCTGGGGTTTAGTTAGCGAATATACTCTTTAAGAATGCTGTTGCGGTTGGGATGGCGTAGCTTGCGAAGAGCTTTGGCTTCTATTTGCCTAATTCGCTCACGGGTAACATTGAAAATTTGCCCGATTTCTTCTAAGGTCTTCATCCGACCATCATCTAAGCCATAGCGCAATCGTAACACATCTCTTTCACGGGGGCTTAGAGTATCAAGGACATTTTCTAAATCTTCTCTTAGTAAGCTTTTAGATACTTGATCTTCAGGAGTTTCTCCGTCTGCTTCAATAAAGTCTCCTAAACGGGAGTCTTCTTCTTTTCCAATAGGAGTTTCTAGAGAGATGGGTAATTGAGCGGATTTAGCAATAAAACGTAGTTTTTCGATGGTCATTTCCATGCGTTCTGCAATCTCTTCTTCGGTGGGTTTACGACCCATTTCTTGAGAAAGTAGTTTAGTAGTTTTCTTAATACGAGAAATAGTTTCATAAAGGTGAACAGGGAGACGAATTGTCCGAGATTGATCGGCGATAGCTCTGGTAATTGCCTGTCTAATCCACCAAGTAGCATAAGTAGAAAATTTATAACCTTTTTCATGGTCAAACTTCTCGGCTGCTCTAATTAAGCCTAGAGAGCCTTCCTGAATTAAATCTTGGAAGGATAAACCACGATTCATATATTTTTTAGCGATCGAAACTACCAGACGGAGATTAGATTGAACCATCTTATCCTTAGCTCTTCTACCTAAAAATAGGCGACGACGGAAGGGGCGAATGTCCATATCGACTTCTTTTGCCCACTCTTCATCACTAATAATTCTTTCTTGTGATTCTTCTAAACGCTCGCGGATTCTTTCGAGTTCTAGCAAGTCAGCAATTTTACGAGCTAATTCAATTTCTTCTTCGGCTCGTAATAACCTAATACGACCAATTTCTTGAAGATAGATGCGAATAGAGTCTTCTGTATAAGGTTTTTTTCTACCTCTTTCTCCTGTTTTTTTAGGAGTTGCTGATTTAGCAGTTTTAACAGGTGTTGTTTCTATTTCTTCTGCAAGATTATCGCGGTCTTCTTCAATCAAAATTTCCCAATCACTTTGGGGATTTGCAATGGTTGCTAGTACTTGGTTAGCTTGCGTCATCTGGTTTCCTCTTGCTCCTTCAATTTCAAAAACTAACAGTTAATCTATTTGGTCAAATTCACTCTTAATAAGCCTGCTTACAGGCTTATTAAGGGATTTGCTTGCTCCTAACTAAAATCTAAGTTGAGTTTGATGCTGTTTATGGGCATTCCCCCCTCTCTAGCTTAGTTGTGATCTTGTAACTTGACAGTCAGTATTATTGACTAGAAATTTCTAATTCTCTATCGATTTTAGCTTTGATTGTCTGCAATTTGGTGAAGATTTCGCAGGAATTATCAGTTCTAATCATGAATCTTTTAAAGAGACTTTAAAGTTTATGCTGTTTGTTCTCCTATCGCATTGTAAGCAATTTAACCAAAAATGACATCCAGTATTTTTTAAACGAGTAATTCTCAGGGAAAATCGGGAGTAAAAATTAAATAATTCTAAACAATACCCAAAATCCCTGATAGGGGGATTGATATTGAAACTAACCAATGATTTCATAGTGAAATTCTCCAAAAACACTAGTTTAACCATTAAGGAAAGTAGTTTTTTTGGGATAATTGCTTGTTCCATAATCTAAATATTATGAGACTAAACTTAATTAAAAGTAACACAATACTCCTCATATCCTTATTAGTAGTGGGTTGTAGTCGACAGGGGAATACTAACCCAGATGTTGAGGGTGTAGAATCTCAAGGTAGCCTAAGTCTTGTTGCCAATGGAGAAGATTTTGTGCGAGAAGGTTTTGTGACGAAAGATGGTTGGCAAATTAATTTTGAGCGAGTTGATATTGCTGTAGGAGAGGTCACAGCTTATCAAGTAGAAGGGGGTTTTAATCCTGAAGCCAAATCCCAAATCAAGTCGGAAACAGCAATTAGATTAGTTCAAGAAGCTCAAACCATCAATTTAGCCCAGGGGGAAGAAGATGCTGACCCGATAGTAATTACACAGAGTAAAGCTCCAAAAGGTTTTTATAACGCCTTATCTTGGAAGATGCTCCCCATAACGGATCAGTCTATTGCTGGTAGTCACACTATATTACTAGAAGGTACAGCAACAAAGGCTAAGCGCAAGATTAATTTTGTTCTGGGTTTTAATCAGCCTACAAAATATGTTTGTGGCGAATTTGTTGGGGATAGCAGAAAGGGATTGCTACAGCCTAATGACATTGCTGAGGTAGAAATGACTTTTCACTTCGATCATATCTTTGGGGATGGAGAGGCGGATGCAGATGATGAAATCAATCAAAATGCTGTAGGATTTCAACCTCTGGCGGATTTAGCTACATCAGACACACTAGAATTAGGCTGGCAAGATTTAGAACAGAATTTATCTCCTGAAGAATACCAAAAATTGACTAATGCGATCGCAGGATTAGGTCATGTAGGAGAGGGACATTGTTCGGTCACACACCCCTAAATTCTATTTAGGGGCTTGCCAAGACCGAAAGCCAATTGGTTGAGGCAGGTTAAACGAGTGTCTAGCTACTCTTACTGAACTAACTGAACGTGGCAGTTCAAAACACGATACAGATGCCTCCCTAGTCCGTATCCTCTGTGTTAGTCAGTAGCGAAGGGAAGTATAAATTCGGTTTATAGCCAATGCAAAAATCAGTACCAGTAGTGGATTCAAATCAAATTCCACTCATGCCCACAAAGCGATTCAGAGCGGACAAATGGATTAAAAGCGGTAAAGCAACGGGATTCTGGAAAAAAGGAATATTTTGCGTTCGTTTGAATGTAGAACCTAGTGCTAGAAATTACCAGCCAATTGCCTGTGGCATTGACCCTGGATCGCTCTTGGAAGGATATACAATTGCTAGTTCATTCCATCAATACCTCAACATCCAAGCTCATGCTGTTGATTGGGTAAAAAAGCACGTTACAACTAGACGTGAAATGCGTCGAAATAGACGTTACCGCAAAGCTCCTTGTCGTCAGCCCAGATGGAACAGATTAGCTAACAAAATTAGATTAGCTCCTAGCACCAAAGCTAGATGGCAATGGAAACTCAGAATAGCTACTTGGTTATCTAAAATTTACCCAATTACAGTTTTTGTCGTAGAAGATATTAAAGCTACATCAAGGGGTGGAAAATGGGGTAAAACCTTCTCTCCGTTGCAAGTAGGGAAAGATTGGTTTTATTCTCAATTACAGAAATTAGCACCAGTTGAACTTCTCCAGGGACATGAGACTGCGGAGTTGAGAAATCGTAATGGTTTAACCAAAAGCAAAAACAAAATGGCTGAGGTGTTTTCTGCTCATTGTGTTGACAGCTTTACTCTTGCCTATTCTGCTGTTGGTGGAAAACCATTACCTAGCAATCAAAACTTATTAATTGTTACCCCTCTGCGTTTTCATCGTCGTCAGTTACATAGATTAGAACACGCACCAGGGCATATTCGTTCGCGTTATGGAGGAACAATATCTGCTGGTTTTAAACGCGGTTCTATAGTTCATCATCCCAAATGGGGATTAACCTACGTAGGTGGTGAAATGCTTAAGCCAACCAAGAGAGAACCAGAAAGAAAGGTAATTAGTCTTCATTCGATTGAAACTGGGAAGCGATTAACTCAGTCGGCTAATCCAAAAGATATCAAATTCAAAACCTATAACACTTGGAGGACGAAGTGGGCAGGATAGCTATTGCGAAAAGGCAGCTTATTACTGCTCCCGTATTTTTTACATGAGCGAGTTAAAGGAAAAAGAGAAACAAGGAAATATATGAAGAATTGGCAGGTTTTACTGTGGCTAGGGTTGAATTGTATGGCGGTACAGCCAGCATTAGCCCACGGAGCGAAGATAGAGTATGGACAAGCTGCTGCGATTATAATTAGGGCGACTTATGATGATGGTACGCCAATGGCACAAGCACAAGCGGTTGTGTATTCTCCAGAGGATCCTACTACTCCTTGGCTCAAGGGAATGACCGATGAAAAAGGAGAGTTTACCTTTGTTCCTAATAAGGATGTATCTGGCAATTGGGATGTTAAAGTGCGTCAGTCAGGACATGGCAGTATTATTAGTATTCCGATAACAGAAGGATTAATTGCATCTGAAGAAAAGCCAGAAATAGATAGAGTTGAATTATTATCTAGTAACAGTGATTTAACCCCTTTACAAAAAATTCTGATGGCTGCTGCTGGTATTTGGGGTTTTATTGGTACGGCTTTATTTTTCTCCCGTAACCCTTCTAGCCATCAAAAATCTGTTAGGCAATAACTTCATGACTTACCAAAAACAAGCGCCAAAGTATCTGCAAGGCACTGCCTTGCGGATACTGACTGCTGAAATTCTGAATTCTTCACATCATAATTAACTTTAATTGTCTCTACTTACTTAATGCACATTCCCGACGGTTTAATTCCTCCCAGTGTTTGTATTTCTGGTTATGCCCTCACTGGTGGTATGACTTGGTATGCTCTGCGAGAGATTAAGAAAGACTCTAATCCCCAAGCTAATATCCCTAAAGCGTCTCTATTGACAGCAGCTTTTTTCGTATCCTCTCTGATTCATATACCTATCCCCCCCACCAGTATTCATTTAATCCTCAATGGCATGATGGGGGCAATTTTGGGCTACTATGCTTTTCTGGCTATTCCTATTGGCTTATTCTTTCAAGCAGTAATGTTTAATCATGGGGGAATATCGACTTTAGGTATCAATACGGTGATTATGGGACTTCCCGCGATCGCAGCTTACCATTTATTTCGATTACGAGACAAAGTTCCGCGAAATAGACAATTTTGGACAAAAGTATTGGCTTTTGCTAGCGGTGCTTTTGCCTTACTCCTTTCAGCTACTCTATTTGCTGCTATTGCTATCTCTACTATCTCTCCTGACTTGGATGCAGCACAAGAAAGAAATGCTATTTATTTGTCTTTAGTTAGTTATGGTATCCAGGCAATTATCGAAGGAGCAGTGACAGTTATGTTGATTGCTTTTCTGGAAAAAGTTAAACCCGAACTACTTAATATATAGTTAGTAAAATTAAAATTACGAAGTATTAACTTAGTTGAAGTTAACTCATGAAATTAGCAATAGATCGTTATGCTTATCTAGATTCGCCAATTCATCACTGGCAGCAAAACTATAAGATTGTAGGACTTATTGGGTTGATTTTTAGCTTTGCATTTATTAATAACCTGATTTTATTGCCTATAATTATTATCATCACAGGCATTATTTTTTTCTTGTCTCGTTTGCCATTTTCCTATCTAGTATCTCGCTTGCGCTACCCTGGTTGGTTTATCTTGGCTGTGGTATTTTTGTTACCTTTTATGGTAGGAGAAACAGTCTTATTCCAATGGGGTGAGTTGACTTTAAAACTGGAAGGATGTCAAACGGCTGCTGTAATTGTGGTGCGTTTTTTTTGTATCCTAACTATTAGTTTAGTGCTATTTGGAACTGCACCATTTCTAAGTAGTATTAAAGGATTGCGATCGCTAGGATTGCCTCAAGTAATTGTGGATATGACCTTACTAGCTTATCGCTATTTAGAAGAAGTAGGAGATATGGTAAATTCTATGGAAATAGCTATAAAATTAAGAGGATTTGATAAGCATCGTTTTAAGTATCGTAATCTCCAAGTTTTAGCAAGATTAATTGGCAGTTTGTTAGTGAGGAGTTATGAAAGATCGACTCGCATTTATCAGGCAATGATTCTCAGAGGTTATGGTTATAAAATACCAGGTAAGAAGAGGGTAAAAAAGTTACTAATTAATCCAGAAAACTATCAAGATTTGTTGGCAACAGTATTAATTTTAAGCATTGCGATAAGCTTATTAGGATTAGATTTATTTCTAACTATAAGATAAATTAGGTTCTATTATCCCGTGGCTGAAAACAACTAGAGCGATTTCAATAATGAAAGAGTTAACCCGCATCACCAAAATTCCATTTCAAAAAACCGCAGACATTACGGCTACGAATTTATGTTTTAAATATAATCAAGAGCCTTCTATTTTAACTAATATCAACCTCAGTATTTTTAGAGGGGAAAAGGTGGGATTAATTGGGGCAAATGGTGCAGGTAAAACGACGCTATTTTTAACTATTTGTGGTGTTTTAGCTCCTAGTTATGGAACAGTAAAAATATGCGATCGCCTGGTTAAGCCAGGGGAATTTAATCCAGAAATTGGATTAGTATTTCAAAATCCTAGCGATCAGTTGTTTTGTCCCACAGTGAGGGATGATGTTGCTTTTGGTCCGGAAAATATGGGACTATCCCCCGAAATAGTAGAAGAGCGAATTGATACGGCTTTATCTCTTACAGGGGTATCTCATTTAGTAGATCGTATTCCCCATCATCTGTCTGGAGGCGAAAAATGTATGGTGGCAATCGCATCTGTGTTAGCAATGCAGCCTCAAATTATCCTTTACGATGAGCCTAGTGCTAATTTAGACTTAAAAGCGCGACGCAGATTAATTAACTTTCTTCAAGCTTCACCCGAAACTATTGTTATTTCTTCTCATGATTTAGAACTAATCTTAGAAGTATGCGAACGGGTAATTTTATTAAATCAAGGAAGAGTCATTGCAGATGGTATTCCCCAAGAAATTATGAGCGATCGTGATTTAATGGAAAATAATAATCTAGAAGTACCCCACTCTCTAACTCATATTCATTAAAATTTCCGCGCCTCAAAGAATTCACAAAATCAGTATCCGCGTAAGCCTTACGCGGATACTTTCTATACCGTTATTCAAACGGGCTTGATGTTAAGCTATTTTACCAAGGATATCTTGGGCGTGGCTATCAGTCTTAACTTTTTCATCAACATAACTGATTTTGCCTTCAGCATCAATGATGTAGGTAACTCGTTTAGCATAACCAGCACCATTGTATTCCCCATAAAGATCATAGGCTTTAGTAATAGTCCCGTCTTGATCCACGAGAAGTTGAAAGGGTAAGCCATATTTTTCTTTAAACATCTTATGGGATGCTTGATCATCCATACTGACACCAAAGACAACTAAATCTTTATCTTGATATTGCTCGTAGTTATCGCGAAAGCTTTGGGCTTCTTTGGTACAACCAGGAGTGTCATCTTTGGGATAGAAATATAAAACTACCACTTTTCCTCTATAGTCAGAGAGAGAAACTTGATTGCCTTGATCGTCAACTGTAGTAAAGTCTGGGGCTGTAGTTCCAACTGCTAATGGCATAAATCTATATCCTTATTCAGATCAACCATTATTAATATTGACATACTCTTTCACTCTAAGTGAGAGATTCTCCTCAACTCATCAAATCCTTGAGAGAAGGGAGCGTTTTATCCTGACTGCTGCCCACAGCCAGCTTTTTAATGAGCATTGCTGAATTGTAATCCCTATCGCAGCTTAACTGGCAGCTATCGTTATCGCAATTGTGCCATCGGTCAGAAAGGGTTTTACTGACTCTATTGAGGCATTGGCTACAATACTGTGAAGTTCCCTTAGCATTTACTTTGATTATTCTAGTGCCATATTTTTGGGCAACTTGAGATAGTATTTCTAGAAAATTGCCTACGCCATTATCGCTCCAAGACTTATTCATACCTGTAGATGCAGCTTGCCCGTTAGGAACAAATATGCCATCAACTTTTTTAGGTTTATTTCTTCGCTTCATATTGCGAATTTTTAAGTCTTCGATAGCTAAAACTTGGCAATTTTTAACTAAATTATGAGCTTCGGTATAGTGCCAATGTTTGCGTTGTCTGGTTATTTTTTGATGAAGTCTAGAGATAGTTTTTCGTAGGAGTCTTTTCGCCTTCTTGCTACGATTTTTATCTTCTAATTTTCTTTGCAGTTTAGCCAATTTCGATGAAGCGCAATGATAATCAAAGATCCGCTTATCTTCAGGAGACTTGACCCAAAGAGTACAACATAATCGTGCCAATGCTGAGCGATCTGGAAATCCAAACCCACCTCTGATTGCTTGCAACAGTAATTTATATTCCCCTATTCCCAGTGATAAGCCAGCATTTTGCAATCGGGTAAACAACTCCAGCAACGGCAATTCTTCAATATCCATTTTTCAAATAACGCATATGATCCTCCCAACGTTTTAACAACACCCCCGCATAGGGCAACTTTCCTCGTAATTTGGCTAGTACTTCATCTTCTGGTTCGCGACGCAACACCTGAAACCAGTCAATCAATTCACTGGTACTGACCATCTTGCCAGCATGAGTTTTATCCTTCTGCATTTGGTCTCGTAACTCTAAAAAACGTTTTACCGCCTGATTAACTAAAAGTTCTGGTGGATCGTCGAAATGGGCATTGATAATTTCTATTAAACGCTCATCACTGGGGAAATTGATATAGTGAAATAAACAGCGACGCAAGAAGGCATCGGGTAAATCCTTCTCATCATTACTAGTAATTAGGACAATCGGCGCTACCTTAGCTCTAACTATATCCCCTGTCTCTTCCACTTTAAACCATCGCCGATCTAGCTCCATCAACAGATCGTTAGGAAAATCTAGATCCGCCTTATCAATTTCATCAATCAAAACTACTGTTTGCTTTTCATTGCGAAAAGCCTTTCCTAGCTGTCCCCATCGGACGTAGGTAGCAGGATCACTAATACGCTTAATTTCTTCCTGTTTAAGGATTTTATTGGCAGCCAGTTGAGCATCCCGCAAACGAGCCACCGCATCGTAGGAATAAAGACCTTCTCGCGCTACAGAGGTGGATTTGACACACCATAATTCCAAGGGTAACTTCAACTCGTAAGCCACTGCACGAGCCAATTCGGTTTTCCCAGATCCTGGTTCCCCTTTTATTAAGAGCGGTCGCTGTAAATATATCGCTATATTGACTGCCTCCACTAACTCTGGACTCGGTAAATAAGGCAATAATAATTGTCCTAATTGATCCCGTTCTCCAGGTTGAGGCTGTATCTTACCTGTATATGGGGGTAGATTACTTAGAGTTTCCACAGTCGTTCTACTTCGTCGTAGTAGTTGTAACCACAACGCTCAAAAATACCTTGTAACACATATTCGGGAATCCCGTCATCACTCTCAGAGAGGATAGAACTAACGGTATCATCAACGTTATGGGTTAGTTCGTAGGGCAATTCGTTAAACTCGTGTAACATCCAATCAGTTACATTTTCTTCTGTGAATTTACTAATATTTGGCGATCGCACGGGAGCATCAGCCTGGTTTCTATTAACTTAATCCGCAAAAAGGTGATCTAAATTGCCCACAGATCCATCGTAGTCTATAAAAAATATCAATAATTTGTACTTGCCGGCATGCAACCCAGCTTGTCGAGCTTTATGGGCTAAGGGATTCCAAAATTCTCCGATCAATTGTTCTAAATAGTCTTGGGGCATGAAATTAATATCGTGGAAAACTAATAGAACATTCTCTGTTTGCCATAAGCGTTGAACCTCCCATCGTCAGAGACGAGGGATTCCCATATAGACTCTTATCTATCCTGCTTTGGTACAAGCGATATACTATCTCCCAAAGTTTAAGACCCCGACAGACCGCCA
>JAAUYH010054870.1_pt1 | contig 15189 bp, 10 predicted proteins | sample 7278061 | NCBI WGS metagenome assembly JAAUYH01 (sample SAMN14350203, study PRJNA611818) | marine sediment metagenome | isolation source: surface marine sediment (0.6m) | place: French Polynesia: Moorea | collected 2018-08
ATTTCAAATAATGAGGTCGAAGATTTAACGTATTTTGATGAACCACAATATTTAAATCTTTTGGTAAACTTGCACCAGTTATTTTAGCGATCGCATTTTGAAGATTATTAATCAACTTACCTTTAACCTGCCTAACATCCAATCAAATCTAGTTGCTGCAAAAGACATTTGTTCTAAGGTATCTGGATCTATTTCATCTTCATCAATGCCTTGATTGTTGAAAGACTCCTCTTGAACATACGTGCGTCTGCTAGAACTAAACTTGCTAATTATTCCCTGTAATTTATCTGCTAATAAAGTCCCAATTGCCTGATAAAAACGGGCAGCAAAACCAATATCTTGCTGGAGTTTAGCTATTAGTAAAGGTCGAGACAAAGCAAGTACCAAAGAATTTTCGACAGCAGTTACTGTTCCATAAGGTAAACGCCCATCAATAAAAGGAGTTTCACCAATAATTTCTCCTTTATATAACTTGGCAATCTCTTGTCCTGAAACTTCTCTTTCTTCTAAAGTGGCAAAAATATTAGTTAAAGGATTATGTTGATTATTTTCAAAAGAAACGCTCATTTTTCCATCTAAGAGGAAGTATAAAGCCTCAACAGGTCTTTCTTGGCGAATTAAAGTGGTTTGAGCTGGAATTTTCTCAATATTACCATTTGCGATCGCCCAATCCAAATCGCTATCATGTAATTTGCCAAAGATATATAGTACATCTCTGACTGCTTGATTAGGAGTGAATTTTTTGCGACCGAGGCGTTCTAGTAAAGATTGTAATCTATTTAAATAGAGAATCGCGATCGCCCGATAAAAGCGGGCAGCAAAACCTTTATCTTGTTTGAGCTTAGTTTTTAATGCTTCTAGAGGTAAAGATACCACAAGACATCTATCCTCCGCTTTAACAGTAATATTGTGGGATTTGAATCCTGTTAAAATATTTTCTCCTACTACTTCGCCACTAGATAAGTGCATAATCTCCAAACCAGATGCTTCCAACTTTCCAAAAGCTTGGGCTAGAGGATTATCATCTGGTTGAGCCATAGTAGCAACCAGAGTTCCTTCTAGAATAATGTAAAAATTATCGCCAGTTAAAATATGACCAGGGTAAAAGGTTTCTTGTTTACCTGTAGCAGTCATCCATTCTAAATCGCTATTGCTTAATTCTTTTAGTAAAACTTCTGTCATTGTTTTGTCCCAATTAAATAATGTGGTTAGTGGTTAGTAGTTAGTCCTAAAGGATATATGCCCTAAAGGATTCCCTATCGGTCTCGCAGCGGTATCCCCTTGCGGGACACCTGCAGATATAGTTAGTAGTTATTCCTTGATTGTTAAATGGTTACTAATAACTGATTACTGTTAACCCGATACTAGAGATTAGACCTCTTGCACAAGTCTTGACAAATGACCAAAGACAAATGACAAAAAACTAATAACTTTTGATATAAAAATTATTTTTGCCAGAGATCTATTGATTTTGCAGTCTTCGGAAAATTGTCTGGAGTCTTGAGCAACCCTCATCTGAAGCTAATTCTTCTAGGGTTAAATAGGTTAGAGCGATTAAGATTAGGGATTGATTTGGTTTTAAGCTTAATTCTGCTGCATACTTGCGATCAAAATCCTCTAAATTTTTGGCAGCAGCTACCACCAAAGCTTGTAAAATGGCAAAAGCGCGATCAGAAAGGGGTGGTTGACCCCGATAGTTTTCTAGTCTGCCACTAGAGCGATATTTAGGGAATGATTCTAAGCCCATAAAGCGTAAAAACCAGTCCGCGCGATAATATCCAATAGCAGCTACAATACCGCGATAGTCTGCAATCAGTTCATCAAGCAGCTTATTCTGCATGGAGTTAAACAGACGACGAGTTAAGTAATGGGTACATTCATGTTCTAAGCGAATAGTTAAAGATAATTTTCGCCACTCCGATTCCCCTAATCCCATTGCTTCAGGAGAAACATTACTATAGAATCCATCGCTGAGAATAATAAAACGGTCTTGATAGAGATGCTTTTGCGGAATTAAACGCTTAAATTCTTGTTGCCAAGCTATTTCTCTAAAGTTGATCGCATTTGTTTGTTCCCATTGTTGACGATATCTATTGATGCGCTCCCAATTATTGTAACCAGCCACCATACAAGCTCCCATAGAATCGGGAATAGGTAATGGCTCATTGCGCTTAGTTAAGGCTTGCACTAAAGTTACAAAATCTTCTCTGTTATCAAGAAGTAAAACAGGAATTTCCCCCGCTAAACTCGGATAAATTTGGCAATCGAGTTGTTCTGGTTGCTGGAGTACAAGACCTGTAGCTGCTAATATCTGATCAGGATTAAATCCTTTGAGAGTTACGGCGCGATAAGCTTCTGTACTACTTATACCCTGTTGAATCGGAAAGTATAACTGAACCAAGATTGGTTTGAGAGTGGCAAACATACCGATACTTTTAGCAGTATGGAGATACTCTAACCAAATTGCCACATGAGGTTCAGATTCGAGGGGAAATGCCAGAGATAGCGACAAGTTACTATGATCGAAGACATTTTGGTTATAACTAGACAGTTCTTCGATTTCTGTATCTCCAGCACCATAAGCTTCAAGCACACTAGCCCGAAATTCTCGCAGTTGCAGCATTATTAACCTCCAACAGCTAAGATGGATTTTTTATTAATTATTTGGGTACTAATTTTCTCTACTGTCTGAGTTAGAGGATGATTGGGATAGTGCAAACAGAAAATATCTCTACTACCAAGCTGAACAATCTCTTCCGACAGGGGAATAATTCCGCTTACGGAAGTTTTATATGTTGCTTCCATATTCTGTTTTAAAGCCTCAAGATCTGAACTGGATAAGGCTTTATTGACCACTAACATAATATTAGTCATATCCAGCTTACGAGCAACTTCTAGAGTCACCGCCGTGCCCTGAAAATCTTGCTGATCTGGACGTAAAATGACTACAAGAGTATCAGAAATAGCGATAGACAGTAAGGTTTCTTCGTTAAGACCAGGATGGGTATCAATTAACAAATAATCTAGTTTTAAAGCCTGAATAATCTCATTTAAACCATCGTTGAGACGAGCCACATCATAGCCTTCGCGCAAAATACGGGCGATTTGACCAGCTTTAATACTAGAAGGAATTAGATAGAGACTACCAATGTTTTCTTCAGTTTTTAAAACATGACTCACATCATAAGCTGTATCTTTAATCTCGCACTTACCCCAAAGATAATCATTTAAGGAGTAATTCATTTGAGCTTCATCTAAGCCAAAAATAATATGAATTCCAGGGGATTGAATATCAGTATCAACTACACCAACTTTTTTGCCTTGTAATACCATAGTTGCAGCTAAGTTAGCAGTTAAATTAGATTTGCCTGTACCGCCACGAAAAGAATGAACAGAAATAATTTCACACATGATATTGCTCCAGGTTTGGTAATTAAATAATTTGATTTTGAGCTTGCTTGCTCTTTAAGGGATTAGTTTTATGGCACTTCTCGATAAGATAAACTCGCCATAGTCTGCCAGATGATCTAGTCCGATAGAACTAAGGAAAATCTCCGAAGTTAGCCAAAATGTAAGTGTTATTAACAGTTTTTTCCATTTCAACTTAGATTTCACCTCCTTTTTCCCTAATATTGAGTTTGATCGAATAGTTAACTACTTTGATTTAGGGGGTTAGGGGATAACTTGATAAAAACTTATCTAGTGTCTCTGGCTGCGGGAAATTCCAACTTACACCAGCATTTTCGGGTCATAACAGGTAGGAGAACTTTCCCACCGAAAAGTTTGAGGTCAAATTGCATCTTCTTGTTGTCCTGATATATTTCTAGTAATGAAGGCAAATTAGGAGAATCTTTGGGGGAGTTTTTATGATGTGTCCATATTCTTAGTTCCTCTAATTGTTTAGTGGGTAATTGAAAGATGACATAGCGTAATGAATCTAGAGCAGGAATAGTTACAGAAGCAGCTTGATAGTTGTTTTCTTGTGCTGCATACTCTAGTCTGACTTGAGAGGTTTTGGGTTTTCCGCCTGTGGTAATGGTGAGTAACCCTTGTCCTGCTTCTTCTTGGCTTTCTTGAAATTTGATGACAGTACGAGGGATAAAAGCACCTGTGAGCAACATGACTAAGGTTGCAGCTAAAGATAGGAAGGTAACACCTAAAGCACTAATTTTCGCTAGAGGATTTGACCAGATGAACAAACCGTGACTGAAGAGAATCAGTAAAGAGAAACTATAGATACTTCCCAGCAACCAAGGATAGTTGAGCAGTTTCATAACTTTTCCTGGTAAAAGTTCTCCTTTGCGCCGACTTGCAATCAACAGCAGTATCGGGAAAATCCCTCCTACCAAAGAGTTACCCAAAACTCCAGCAAAGCCCAAGACACTAGTAAAGGATTGCTTACCAGCAAAAAATAGTCCCTCGGTTAATAAAAAGACGATGAAAAGAGGAGTAAAAGAAAGTAGTACATGGCGTTTTTTAAGGAAATATGTGGCAATTTGTTGCCATTTTCGGGATTTTTCGGGACTTTTACTGATAATTTTCCTTTCTGTTTCTGTCTGCCAAGTTCCTTGATAAGAAATCGCTAGGGGAGAGATAATTTGTAAGGTGACACGATCGCGATTCACGGATTGAACTTTTAAGCTCAGATCGATTCCTTTAATTTGGGGATATTGAGTAGATAATTCTTGTAATGACCAGTATCGATCAATTTCAATATCCTGTTGATAGATGCGACCTTGTAATTGTAGATCGAGATGTAAAACTAGCTTGTGGGGCACATATTCTACATAGGTTAGGGCGATTAAACTGGAATTATAGCGATCGCGAGTTTGTAAAATCAGTCTTCCTTGCTGACGGGGTAAAGTGACAATAGATTGTTTTTGGGAAGGAATCCACTCTTTAGCCAAATTCACTAGTAAACTAGAACTCCTCAGCCATGCCATTCCCAACAGCAAAGTCACTAATATTGCTCCTAAAAATTTACCGATTGAACCGATTTCCCCACTCAATGGTTCTAATACTGTCCCTGTTTGACTGCTTAATATCTCAGGTGCGATCGCTCCGTTGACAGCCACCACCCAAAGACAAAAGAGAAAAGTTAAACAAGCTGTTCCTGCGATGCTTCCTTTAATCAAAGAATTAGCACTTTCGTCTTTGGGTAGGACAATTTTGGCACATTCCCCCACATAGACATGACCAAAGTAAAGCATTAGGGTAACACCCAAAACTTGATTCAGTATTTGGCTTTGTCCAGAGTTAGCCCGAACTAAATTCCAGTTGATGTACAGTAAATTATCCAGTTGCCAATGATTAAAACAAAGGAAAGATAGTATGAGCAATACACTGACATTAATTACTGCTAAACAAACCGTAAAGCCTACCGTCAAGTTAAGAGACTGACGGGACAATATATATAGTCCCAGTACAAATAGTAATCCTGCCCAGAGGGTGGCTGGTAGAGAAGTAAAATTTGCTATAGTCGCAGACAAGCCAAGATAGCAAGCTAGAGCAATTAAAAAGACTCGAATACTCACAGCCACAGATAGCACCACCGAACCAGCCTTACCTAAATAGTTAGCTGCTAATTGTTTGATAAAAGTTTTACCACAACGAAAATCTTGACTGCGACTGATCGCTTCTGCCATACAGGTCATAGTTAGGATGTTAATTGCCCCCAAAACAATTAATAAAATTACTGCTCCGATAGAACCTAGCTCCGCTACCGCAATAGGCAAAGCCAGAAAAGCTTGAGGTAGTCCTAAAGCCACCGTAACTAAGGTAGCCAGCCAAAAAGGTGGTAATGATTCTAACTTTTGGGCGATCGCAAACAGTAACCAATGATATCGCTCTATCAAAGAAATTTTGGTGAGAAAAGCCGTTGCTAAAGGCTTTTGATAAAGTTTGTGATAGGCTTGTTGAACTTCTAACTGTTCGCAACCCAAAGCTTGACAGATATTAGGAATTAAAGATTGAGTAAAACGATATTTTTTAGTTAAAGCCTCCACTAAAGCAGCTTTGATTTGAGGATTGTTAGGGACTAGCCCAGACCAATCAGTAGCAAAACGTTCCAATTGCTGGATAGTAGGATGGGGTACTTTGCTCTTGTCGAGGGTAAAAGCTTGTAAGAAAGCCAACTCTCCATCTTCCTCCCCCGAATCAGTCAAAGAAAATGCAACTTGCGATCGCTTTGCGAGAACTGAAGTTTGTTTTTCAAGCAAAAATAGTAAAGTTTTGGCACGTTTAGCAGGCATTCCTGCCAATAATTCTTCCTTAGAAATTAATTCATCTAATGACATTGCTTTTCTCTCCCTTAACCACTACTAACAGCTAAAGATTGGCGACAAAACGAGTTTTTTGATACTTAGCCTTTTTATGTAGGCTTTGAAAATACTCCGCTTCCGCTTTTTCTGGCATATTGGTGCGATTTTTCAACCTCTGCGCCTTTTTCTGAAGTTCTCTAAAATATTCTGTCCCTGTAATCTCTGCTATTTGACGCTCTTTTTTAGTTTCGTCAATTTCAACCCGTAATTCTTGTACTTGGGACTTTAAATTATGTTCTCGATTATTGACTTCTTCAGCCATTTGCAAAAACACACAAGCTAACTTACCCAAGTCATCTTGAGAACGAGATGCTTCCGCTAATATTTCAGGATTAAAATCGCCTTTTTGTAGTGCTTGCCCTGCTTTAATTAAGGCACGAATTGATTTAACTAATTGTTTAGATAATAAGAGAGAAACTAGGGCAGATATTCCTCCCACCAACAAGACAAAACAGCCATTTTGCCAAATCATAGCTCGCATCGGAGCTTCAAAAATTTCCCTAGGCTTATTGACACCCAACACCCAGGGTTCACTTTCCAGAGGCGAAAAACCAGCTATTTGATGAGTTTTTTCTAAAGGAGAATAGTAACTTACATTCCCCATTTGTTTTGCTCCCACCATAGCCGATGCCAACTCCGACAGTTGCAAACTGGAAATTTGTTCTCGACCATAGGCATTTTCTGCTTTAAGCTTATTTTGGGTGTCTCCAGACAACTCATCTAAACTACGATACAGAAAGGAATTATTAGGATGAACAATAACTATGCCATTTTCATCAATTAAAAAAGCCTGAACATGAGAGTTAACTCTAATTGAGTTAACCACTCTCCAGAGATCGTGACCCTTAATTTTTAGGACTGCTACACCCAGAATTTCCCCTCGCTCAGAACGAATTGGGTGAGAAAAAAATAAGCCTGGTCGTCCAGTAGTTGCTCCCACCAAAAGACTTACAGGAGAAGCACCATAACCCCGAATTGCTTTTTTAAAATAATCCCGAAAGCTATAGTTACGACCAATAAAAGTAGGGTCTGTAGAAGCTAGACAATTACCATCTTTATCCATAACAAAGACAGCATCATAGTCGGGACTAGACCGCAAAATTACTTCTAAGCTTTTCTCAACTTTTGAGAATAATTCTTCTTGTTTACTAGAAGTAACAGCTAAAAAATTAACAACATTAATATTGCTGGAAATTTGATTAACGATTAGACGATTATCAATAATTAATTGATCGAGACGACTAGCATTACTAACAGCAATAACTTCTAATTTGTAATACTCACTTTTAGTTAAATTATCTAAACCTAATTTAAGATTATTATAAGCAATCAAGCTCATGGGAATAGTCGCTGCTGAAGCAATAGCAATTAATAGCTTGGTTGAAATTGACCAATTAACAGGATTGATTTTTCTGATATAGTCATTAAATTTCGTAAATTTGAGCAGCATTACTACAACCTATAAAAATTGATTTTATGCGTAGAAACATTAATATTACTGATTAATTACACAAAAAGTTTGTTGATTCAAGAAATATTATGTATCTCTTGCAATAAAACAATTATAGGACGACTATTTTTATAGTAAATTCAGTTTTTTTATTAATTAGTAACTTTTTTGGGGCAGGGCTATTTCATGCTAAAGGGTAAGATTAGGAATCATTAGTTTTTAAATAAGCTCTGATCATAGCTTGTGTACCTTGTTCTTTCCCTGTCCCCTTATTCATTGCTGCAACTTTCTTAAACAAACTATCTCCTAATCTAGTACCAGGTAGATCTATTTCTCCAGCCTGACTAATTTCTTGTACTAACCGCAAATCTTTAATAATGTGCTTAATAGCAAAACCAGGCTCATAATCAGAATTAATAATTTTCTCCCCCAAATTAGACAAAGCCCAAGAACTTGCTGCACCAGTGCCACAAACCTCTACAATTAGATTAGGATCGATACCCTGTTGTTTTGCCATTTCCATCGCTTCACAGATACCAATCATATTTAAAGTACAGAGTATTTGGTTACACATTTTTACCCCTTGTCCGCTACCAACTTCCCCACAAAGAGTAATGTTTTTCCCCATAGCTTCTAATAAGGGTTGGCACTGGTCAAAATCTGTCTCACTACCTCCTACCATAATAGTTAGAGTTCCTTTAATTGCACCGATATCGCCTCCAGAAACAGGAGCATCCATAAACTGTAATTGTTTCTTTTCTAATTCTTGGTTGATTTCTTTCGCTGCGGTGCTACCAATAGTACTCATATCTACAATTAAAGTCTTAGGAGAAGCATAATTTATTACTCCTTTCTCTCCTAGTAAAACTTCTTTCACATCAGGAACATCGCCCAAACAAGAAAACACTATTGCTGCTGTCTTTACTGCTTCTTCAATAGAATCAACTATCTTTACTCCTGCTGCTTCTGCTATTTTGATTCCAGGGCGATCGCTGGTTCTATTCCAACCCTTAACGACATAACCCTTACGAGCCAAATTAGCAGCCATCGGCGCGCCCATCAACCCTAAACCTAAAAAAGCAACGTCTTGATTCATTATTTTATTTCCCGATGAATAAAAATTTAACCCAGTTTTTTTATTCTTAGTTCCAAGTTTTATACTAAGTGTTTTTTTATTTTAGTTGCAAGCAGAAATTCCGATCTAGTTAAAAACTTTTATATGTCACTTCCTAAATTGTCAAGTTTCGATATTTATTTGTAAGTTCTTTGTAAAAATATCAATCACAGAATTTATTTAACCGTATATAAACGGTAATTGTCTCAAAAACAAAAAAGTAGATAAGAAAAGAATAATCTCAAAGTTCCGTGTTTTTGCAATTATCAAAAAAGACTTATTTCTCTAAACTTATAAATAATAGTAGCTTAATTAAAGTTTTTTTATAATAATGATTGATAATATATTAAAAAATAATCTTATTCAAGAGACAGAATATCTTATAGAAGAGAGCATTGAATTTCTTTTAGATGATTTATTAGATAATGAAGATACAAGCAATATAGTTACTGATTCTTTATTAGAATCTGATAATAGTGAAGAATCACCACAAAATAAGATTACTAATCAATCTATTACAATAAATGAAACTAGTACATCGTCAGAATATTCCCTCTTAGAAGATATAAGAGATGGTTGGCTAGGAAACAATAATAATATTTTAATTCAACATCAAGCCGTAGAGTCTGCTAAATGTAATTGCCCTAATTGTTGTAGTGGAATTTTACCCAGCAACTTTGTAACAGAATTATCCGACACTTCTCCTCAACCTATAACTATTACCTCCAGCAATAATAATCTAGATTTCAGTAAAATTGAGGCTCTTTTAAGTTCTTATAAATGGAATAACAGCAATACTATTACCTATAGTTTTTATGAAGATGATGTTTTTGCTGGAGACTATTACAGTACAAAAGAAACTAATGTTCAAGAAGTTAGCAGCAAAGTCAAAGAAAATGTCAGAGAAATTCTTAATTGGCTCGAAACCATTGTTGACATTGATTTTGTAGAAGTAGCAGAAACCAGCACAGATACTTTTGGTCAACTCCGCTATATGTTATCTGAACGTCTCGACTATAACTATGCTTGGGCTTATTATCCTAGTTCTTCTGATATTGGGGGAGATATACATCTAAGAGAATCTTACGATCACCAGACTAATACCAATGGATTTCAAAATGATGCTGGTAAACACGGCTACATGAGCCTCATTCATGAAACATTACACGCTCTGGGGCTTAAGCATCCTCATAGTGGAGATCAGACCTTATCTACTGAAGATGATAATACAGCTTATACAGTAATGTCCTACGAATTCGCAGGTTATTCTTCTGGAACAGCAATGCCTTACGATATTGCAGCCTTACAGTATTTATATGGAGCTAAAGATCACAATACTGGCGACGATACCTATATTTTTGATGGTACAACAGATGTTTGGACGGTAAATGGAAATACAGTTTTAGAAACAACCCATCGCACTAAACAAACTATCTGGGATAGTAATGGAATTGATACCCTCGACTTTTCCCAATTGTCTCTCAATAGTAGTGGTTATAGTTTTGACCTCAATCCAGGGGGTTGGTTAATTGCTAATAACGTTAATCAACAAAATACTAGTAAAGGTAATTATTATAGTTATGGTACATCGATCGCGTTTGATGTAACTCTAGAAAATATTATCGGTTCTAATAGTAATGACTATATAATCGCCAATAGTGCAGCAAATATCTTTGGTGGTTATGACTATGGTGTCTCCGTTGGGAATGACACTTTAGTTAATACTGACGGTTTTGATATTCTAGACTTGTCTAGCTATAGTGTCTCAGATATTACTCAGACCCAAAACAATAATGATTTAATTATTGACTTGGGAGATTTTGGATCAGTTACGGTAGAAGAGTATTTTGTTTCTGCAATAGATAACCGTTTGCAAATTCAGTTAGAGGAAGGTGATTTTGACAACATAGAATACCCAAGCAGTAATGTAACTATAGGGGAAGTGGGTAGAATCGATGGAGTCACTCACCAGTTACAAACTATCCAACTCCAAGGTAACTATACCAATCCTGTAGTATTCGCTCAACCTCTATCCCGCAATGGTACCCAGACTGCGATTGCTCGTGTCACAGATATTCAAAGCGATAGTATATCTTTTTATGTTCAAGAAGCAGAACATTTAGATGGTAAACATAACAGAGAAAGTTTTAGCTACATGGTAGTAGAAGCTGGTACTTGGCAACTAGCAGACGGAACTTTAGTTGAAGCAGGAACTACTAATAGTAATGCCAATGTAGGAAGTCAATGGGAAACTATTAATTTCCAAAGTAACTTTACTCAGGCACCAGTAGTATTAAGCCAAGTTCAAACTACCAACAATAGTGAGTTTATTCGTACCCGCCAGAAAAACGGCAACGCAACAGGTTTTAAGGTTGCTTTAGAAAAAGAAGACAATTTAAAAAATTCTCCATACCAACAAGATACAGTTGGTTGGTTGGCTATTTCTTCTGGGGAAGGCACTTGGGATGGTAATTATTATCAAGCTACTAATACAGGGGATAACGTTACACACCAATGGTATGGTTTGAATTTGAGCGACAATTTCACAGAAACGCCTCAAGTCTTAGCCTCTATTGCTAGTTATGATGGACCAGATTCTTCAGGATTACGTTCCAGGGAGATTACAGGAGCTAATGGCACCAACATCGAAATTAGAATTGAAGAAGATAAGAGTTTAGATAGTGAAATGGGACATACAACAGAAGATGTTAATTTCTTTGCCATTGAAGGAACAGGACTATTAACGGCTCAAGTCTATGAAGCCACTCCTAGTGCCTTTACTCTAGATGGAAATAGTGGATTTAGCAATGAAGAAGACATCTTTTCTATTAATTCAATAGCTGATATTTAATTAACATTGCGTTCAACCAAAACAATTTTCCATTGTCCCAATTGACTAGCTTGAAAAGCGACCTTACTACCATCACCACTAATAGTAGGATGACTAGTAGAACCTTTAATATCAGAACTAATTAATTCTGTCCGTTGTCTTTGTCTGTCATAGACAAAGATATCACTTTTCCCCCTTTCTGTAGAAACATAAGCAATATAGCGTCCATCCTGGCTGATAGAAGGTTGGTCTTGACTGGAATTATTGCGGTTGAGATTGGGAAGGGGTACTAGTTGGCGTTGCGTAAAATCATAAAGAAAGATATCTCTTTGACCGTTGCGATCAGAAGCAAAAACTAAATAATTACCATTTCCACTGTAGTTTGGGTATTCTTCAGTCGAATTACTGTTAATACCACCTGGTAAAAGTTGTGATGTTTGACCACAACCGATAATTATACTAGTAATTAGCACCTGCAATAGTGTCAAATGAACAACTACAATTTTTTTCATTAATTCTCGGTAAAAACTCTTTCCATATAAATTTTTTTCTGGGAAATAAACATTTTGTAATGTAGAATTAAGCGTTGATTTATGAATATACTACTAACTAGCTAGATTTTAAAAGTGGTGTGTTCGATATGAATCCAACGTTATTAACGAATCGTCTCGTTTCTCGTGTTACTTTGGCTTGGTTTCTTCTGGCTACCGATCTTACTGGACTGCTTCTGTGTTTTAACTTGGCTTTTTTATTGCGTTTAGAACAGTCAGTAGATTGGCAATCTCCTTTACTTTATGGATTAACTTTAGCTTGTGTCTTAGGACTATATCTAACCGACAGTTATAAAATACCAGAGAAAATTTCTAGTTTTTGGCTCTCAATAAAAATCTTACTTAGTCTTGTAGTGATTGTATTAGCTCTGGCTTCTTTTATTTACCTGACTGGATTATGGGGTAGTGAAAGCTTGGTAGGTAGAGGGGTTTTATTTCTTAGTATCGGTTTATTTGCTATATGGGCGATCGCATTAAGAGTATCGATTAACAAGTGGTTGCGAAAAAATCCCAGAGTTAGTCGTTTTTTGATGATCGGTGGTGGAGAGAAAGCGGTCAACTTTGGAAAAGATTACCAACTTGCTCATACTCAAACTCAATTTGTAATTCTGACAAATAATCAAATCTCTCGACCAGTAGTTATAAATTCAAAACAATCTGCACTGTCTTATAAAAGAGAGACTGAAGCTTGTAAAAATCATATAGAGTCTAGATTAAATGGCTATTCATCATCTTGGAAAGCCACTCAATTAGGCTTTCATAAGCCTAAGAATGTGACTATAGACCGACTGGAAAACTTTAAATTTTGGGAACAGCAATCTTGGTCAGCAGTACTGATTGACTATGGTAGTGAAGAACTTTCGGAAAGTATCATACAACAGCTAATGACAATGCGACTAAGGGGTATTTATGTTTATAGTTTGGCAGACTTTTGCGAGCAATTTTCCCATAAAATACCTTCTGCTTATATCCAAGATGATTGGTTTGCTTTTACTTCAGGATTCGATATTCTTCATAATCCTTTGAATATTAAATTTAAGAAATTACTCGATTTTTGTGCTGCTGCTTTGTTGATTCTGATTACTCTACCTATTACGATTTTAACTGCGATCGCGATTAAAATTGATAGTCCTGGTAAGATTTTTTATTCCCAGGTAAGAACTGGACTTAATGGTAAAAAATTCCGTGTTCATAAGTTTCGTTCCATGCGAGAAGATGCAGAAAAAATGGGGGTACAGTGGGCGCAAGAAAGAGATCCTCGAATTACTAATGTAGGTCGTTTTGTGCGTTTGACCCGAATTGATGAATTGCCCCAACTTTGGAATGTGTTGAGAGGGGAAATGAGTTTAATTGGACCCCGTCCTGAACGACCTGAATTTGATGCTAAACTTCGTGAAGAAATTCCTTACTATGATATGCGTTATCTAGTAAAACCAGGTATTACAGGCTGGGCGCAGGTTTGTTATCCCTATGGAGCTTCTGTAGAAGATGCTTATCAAAAAGTATCCTACGATCTTTACTACATTAAAAATTATTCTTTATTCCTGGATTTTGCGATCGCATTAAAAACCCTTAAAGTTATAATTTTAGGAAAGGGGCGTTAGGTATAAGTGCAAGACTTATGCCATTAGGTGTAAGTCTTGTGACACTAAAAGTAATAAGGGAGAGCATGGGGAATAAATCAGCAAAAATATTTGAGACTACACAGAATTATTTACAAACAATAGTTGCACCCCAAGCAGCAAAAATCGCTAAAAACCCAGAGACTCTCAAGCAGGTACTAAAAGGTATGGGAGAACGCTATCTTCTGGCTTTAAAAATACCTGAACATCTAGATGGGGCTGGTTTTACTGAACAGGATTATGCTCGGTTTCAAGTTTTGATTGCCAGATATTCTGGCACCCTAGCCTTTCTCCAAACTCAACATCAAAGCGCAGCATCAATGATTGCTAGTAGTAATAATCAACAACTACAGCAAAAATATTTACCTTATATGAGTGGAGCAAAAAAGTTAGTAGGGGTTGGTTTTTCTCAATTGCGTCGTTTGGGCAATCCCATTATGAAAGCCCAACCAGTAGAAACAGGATATCTTCTAGAAGGGGAAATTCCTTGGATTACTGGTTGGAATTTTTTTGATAGTTTTATCGTTGGTGCGACTCTGTCAGATGGTAGAGAGGTTTACGGAATGCTTCCATTGGAAAATCAACAGCAGTCAACAGGAGGAACAATTAATTTAAGCCCGCCAATGAATTTAATTGGCATGGCTTCTACTAATACTGTTTCTGCATATATCAAAGAATGGTTGTTAGAGGATAAGCAAGTAATAGCTATAAAAGCAGCAGGTTCAATACATAAAAAAAGTCAGAAAAATGTACTTCATCATGGTTTTTTTGCAGTAGGTTGCGCTCAAGGAGCATTAGATATTTTAAAAACTAGTTATGAAACCAAACAACTCTCTTTTATCAAAGAATCTTGGCAAATTCTTCAGACTGAATTAGATGATTGTTATGAACAAATGCTACAAGCTATTGGAGATGATAATTATCCTAAAAAGTTAAAGTTACGGGGATGGGCAATTAATTTAGTAGGGCGTTGCACTCATGGAGCAGTAATCGCTTCTAGTGGCGCAGCAAATTATGAAAGTCATCCTGCGGGGCGAGTATATCGAGAAGCTTTATTATTTAGCATTTCAGGGCAAACTACAGATGTCATGGAAGAAAGTCTTAATTATCTTGATCAATCTAACAGGTATTCTTAACTATTCCTAACCGTGTTGGACATAGACAACTGCCCTTGGCGAATTGCCAATTACTGCTACCAGCTATCCGCTTTTTTCCTGGCTTAGCACCACCGCGATGTTATACTAAATCCGATTTATCAAAACCCATTTTTGATGTTGACACGGAGACACAGAGACACGGGGA